>Ga0006257_1000119_pt1 | contig 21224 bp, 34 predicted proteins | sample Deesub45470m_DNA_FD_54937 | JGI IMG/M metagenome (GOLD analysis project Ga0006257, IMG submission 54937) | Deep subsurface microbial communities from North Pacific Ocean - 450_OLKR46/470m Metagenome | ecosystem: Environmental > Terrestrial > Deep subsurface > Unclassified | place: North Pacific... | reverse complement strand
TTAAATCATCAAACGAATAAGGTAAAAGTACCGTTTGACTCTGGTTGTAATGTTTGAAATTCATATATAATTATCTACAAATCAGTACTTAAAGATAACAAAAATCAAGGAAATACTCAAATATAAAGCATAAAAAAAACCGTCTCTAGTTGTGAGACGGCTTCTTTTTTTAAATATAAATGATTATGTATTTTAAATTTTGAATGCTTTATTTTGAGGATAGTATGCAATACTTCCTAATTCTTCTTCAATTCTTAGTAATTGGTTATATTTTGCCATTCTATCAGAACGTGAAGCAGATCCTGTTTTAATTTGACCGGTATTTAATGCAACTGCTAAATCTGCTATAGTTGTATCTTCAGTTTCTCCTGAACGGTGAGACATTACTGACGTATATCCAGCATTATGTGCCATATTTACAGCTGCAATTGTCTCTGTTAATGTTCCTATTTGGTTTACTTTAATTAAAATTGAATTGGCAATACCATTTTCAATTCCTCTTGACAGTCTTTCAACGTTGGTTACAAATAAATCGTCACCAACTAATTGAACTTTATCTCCAATTTTATCTGTTAAATATTTCCAACCTTCCCAATCATTTTCATCCATACCGTCTTCAATTGAAATAATTGGATATTTTGAAGCCAATTCAGCTAAATAATCTGCTTGTTGTTCAGAAGTTCTAATAACACCTTTATCACCTTCAAATTTAGTATAATCGTATTTTCCATTAACATAAAACTCAGCTGCAGCACAATCCAACGCTAATTTAACTTCTTCACCCGGTTTATATCCTGCATTTTTTATAGCTTTTAAAACTGTTTCTATAGCATCTTCAGTTCCATCAAAAGTAGGAGCAAAACCTCCTTCATCACCAACTGCAGTGCTTAACCCCCTATCATGTAATAATTTTTTTAGATGATGGAATATTTCACTTCCCATTTTAATTGCCTGAGTAAAGTTTTTTGCCATTACTGGCATAATCATAAATTCTTGAAAAGCAATTGGCGCATCTGAATGCGAACCTCCATTAATAATATTCATCATTGGAACTGGCAAAGTATTAGCACTTACACCACCAATATATCTATATAAAGGTAATTCTAACTCATTGGCAGCAGCTTTTGCAACTGCTAATGAAACCCCTAAAATTGCATTTGCTCCTAATTTCGATTTATTTTTAGTGCCATCTAATTGAATCATTGTACTATCAATGAGGTTTTGTTCAAATACAGACATTCCTAAAATTTCTTCAGCAATAATTTCGTTAACATTTTTTATAGCTTTTAGAACACCTTTTCCCATATAATCTTTTCCACCATCACGTAGCTCCATAGCTTCATGTTCACCCGTTGAAGCTCCTGAAGGAACAGCTGCTCTTCCTAAAACTCCGTTTTCTGTAACAACATCAACTTCTATCGTTGGGTTACCTCTTGAATCAAATATTTGGCGTGCATGAACACTTATAATCATACTCATTTTTTTGTTGTTTTAATGTTAATTTTTGTTACCCAAAAGTACTAATTTATAGATTAATTTTGATCGAATTTAAATCTTTTATACGATAACGTTTTCGTTTTAACTTAATTAAAAAGCCACTAAAAAAGTTAGTGGCTTAGATTTTATTTTTTTGAAGATTTAATGTTTTCAATAAACTGATCAAATAAGTAAGTTGAATCATGTGGGCCAGGACTAGCTTCTGGGTGGTATTGAACGGAAAAACAATTTTTATTTTTCATTCGCATTCCTGCTAAAGTTTCATCATTTAAATGAATGTGAGTTATTTCAAAATCATTATGATTTTCAACATCTTCTCTTTTTACAACAAAACCATGATTTTGTGAAGTAACTTCACCTTTACCTGTAATCACATTTTTTACAGGATGATTGATACCTCTATGGCCATTATGCATTTTATAGGTTGAAATTCCATTTGCCAAGGCAATTACTTGATGCCCTAAACAAATACCAAATAAAGGCAAATCTCTTTTAATAATTTCACGAGCTAATTCTTGAGCTTCTTTAAGTGGCTCAGGATCACCTGGTCCATTTGATAAGAAGAAACCATCTGGATTAAAAGCATTCATTTCATTAAAAGTGGCATTATATGGGAATACTTTTATATAACACCCTCTGGCCACTAAATTTCTTAAAATATTTTTTTTAATACCAATATCTAACGCTGAAATTTTAATAGGCGCATTTTTATCTCCAACAAAGTAAGCTTCCTTTGTTGATACTTTTGATGCTAATTCCAAACCTTTCATGTTAGGAACTGTCAGTAACTTTTCTTTTAAAGCTTCAATATCAGTATCTGTTGAAATAACAGCATTCATAGCACCTTTATCTCTAATATACCTAACTACTGCTCTTGTATCAACATCTGAAATTGCCATTAGGTTTTGTTTTTCAAAATAATTATCAAGTGAACCTTGTGCATTATCTCTTGAATAATTAAAACTGAAATTTTTACAAACCAAACCTGAAATTTTTATTGAATCAGATTCTACTTCGCTATCATTTACACCATAATTGCCTATATGTGCATTTGTAGTTAACATTAACTGTCCAAAATAAGATGGGTCTGTAAATATTTCTTGGTAACCAGTCATACCCGTATTGTAACAAATTTCACCAAAAGAAGTTCCATCTCTTCCAATAGATTTTCCTTCGAAAATTGTTCCATCTGCTAACAATAAGATTGCTTTTTTTCTAGTTTGATATTTCATTTTTTATCAGAAACTTTTATTATTTTTCTTCGCCTTCAAATATAAAAAAAGGATAAACTATAAATAATTTATCCTTTTAATGTTATTAACTAGTTATCACTAATTATCTTCTTTTGTTTCAACAGCATCAACAACTGTGTCTTCTGCTTTTTTAGTTTTCCCTCTACGTGTAGAAGTTTTCTTTTTAGTTTTTCCGTTTGGATTGTATATTGTATTGTAATCAACTAATTCTATCATTGCCATTGATGCATTATCTCCTTGACGATTTCCTAATTTAATAATACGTACATAACCTCCTGGTCTGTCAGCTACTTTTACAGAAATTTCTTTAAATAATTCTGTAACTGCATATTTGTTTCTTAAATAACTAAATACAACTCTACGATTGTGTGTAGTATCTTCTTTAGATTTTGTGATTAAAGGCTCCACAAATTGTCTTAAAGCCTTTGCTTTTGCAACAGTGGTATTAATACGCTTGTGCTCAATTAAAGAGTTAGCCATATTAGCAAACATAGCTTTTCTGTGTGCCGTTTGTCTTCCTAAGTGATTAAATTTCTTTCCGTGTCTCATCTCTTATCTTATCTTAATTAAAACCGAAGTTTTAAACTAATCTTTATCTAATTTATATTTGCTTAAATCCATTCCAAAGTTTAAACCTTTATTGTGAACTAGTTCATCTAATTCAGTTAAAGATTTTTTTCCGAAATTACGGAACTTCATTAAGTCGTTTTTATTAAATGATACTAAGTCTCCTAATGTATCTACTTCTGCAGCTTTTAAACAGTTTAGTGCTCTTACAGATAAATCCATATCCACTAATTTTGTTTTTAATAACTGACGCATATGTAAAGATTCTTCATCATACGTTTCAGTTTGTGCAATCTCATCAGCTTCTAAAGTAATACGCTCATCAGAGAATAACATAAAGTGATGAATTAATATTTTGGCTGCTTCAGTTAAAGCATCTTTTGGTGCAATTGAACCGTCAGTAGTAATATCGAATACTAACTTTTCATAATCTGTTTTTTGTTCAACACGGAAATTTTCAACAGCGTATTTTACATTTTTTATAGGTGTAAAAATTGAATCTGTGAAAATGGTTCCAAGTGCAACTCCAGATTTTTTATTTTCTTCAGCTGGCACAAAACCTCTTCCTTTTTCAATTGTAATTTCAAAATCTAATTTAACAGATTTTTCCATATTACAAATAACTAAGTCATGGTTTAATATTTGAAAACCTGAAATATATTTTTGTAAATCACCAGCAGTTAATTGTTCTTGATTAGTTATAGAGATATTTACTGTTTCTCTGTCTGAATCTTCAATTTGTTTTTTAAAACGTACTTGTTTTAAGTTCAAAATGATTTCTGTAACATCTTCAACAACACCTTTAATGGTTGAAAATTCGTGATCAATACCTTCAATACGAAGTGATGTTATTGCAAAACCTTCTAATGAAGATAATAATACTCTTCTTAAAGCATTACCAACTGTTAAACCAAAACCTTGTTCTAACGGTCTAAATTCAAATCTACCACTAAAATCGGTAGAATCAATCATTATTACTTTATCGGGCTTTTGAAAATTTAAAATTGCCATAATTGAATTGGTATCTTTAAAATTATTTAGAGTATAACTCTACTATTAATTGTTCTTTAATGTTTTCTGGAATTTGAATTCTCTCAGGAACACTCACAAAATTACCTTGTTTAGTTTCTGAATTCCAAGAAAGCCATTCGTAAACATCATTTCTATTTGCCAATGAATTTTCAATAGCACTTAATGATTTTGATTTTTCTCTTACGGCAACAATATCACCTGCATTTAAAGAAAATGATGGGATGTTAACTAATTCACCATTCACAGTAATGTGACGGTGAGATACTAGTTGACGTGCAGCGCTACGACTAGGTGCAATACCCAATCTATAAACTACGTTATCTAAACGTGATTCACAAAGTTGTAATAAAATTTCACCTGTTACACCTGAAGAAGCAGAAGCTTTTTCAAAAAGGTTTCTAAATTGACGTTCTAAAATTCCGTAAGAATATTTAGCTTTTTGCTTTTCCATTAACTGCATAGCGTATTCAGATTTTTTTCCTCTACGTCTAGTGTTACCATGTTGTCCTGGAGGATAATTTCTTTTTTCAAAAGATTTATCTTCTCCAAATATTGCCTCGCCAAATTTACGAGCAATTTTAGTTTTTGGTCCTGTATATCTTGCCATTTTTTATAGTTAATTGATAGGGATTATGAATTAAGGCTAATCCTTCGATAATCTCAACTCCTATCGGTTAAAATTTAATTTAATTATACTCTTCTTCTTTTTGGAGGTCTACAACCATTATGTGGTAATGGAGTAACATCTATTATTTCAGAAATTTCAATTCCAAAATTATGAATGGATCTAATTGCTGACTCTCTACCGTTACCTGGTCCTTTTACATATACCTTTGCTTTTCTCATACCTGCTTCATGTGCTACTTTAGCACAATCTTCGGCAGCTAATTGAGCAGCGTAAGGAGTATTCTTTTTTGAACCTCTAAATCCCATTTTCCCAGCCGATGACCAAGAAATTACATCACCTTTTTTATTGGTAAGTGATATAATAATATTGTTGAATGAAGCTGTGATGTGTGCTTCACCAACTGCCTCAACAATAACTTTCCTTTTTTTTGAACTTGCTTTCGCCATACTATTTAGTTATTATTTAGTTGCTTTTTTCTTATTAGCTACAGTTTTTCTCTTACCTTTTCTAGTCCTAGAATTATTTTTTGTTCTTTGACCTCTTAAAGGCAATCCAGATCTATGACGAATACCTCTGTAACACCCAATATCCATTAAACGTTTAATGTTTAATTGAGTTTCAGAACGCAATTCACCTTCAATACGATAGGTTCCAACCTGCTCTCTAATATTATGAATTTCATCATCACTCCAGTCCTGAACTTTCGTGTTTTCGTCAACTTTTGCTAAAGTTAAAATTTCTTTAGCTCTGTTTTTACCAATTCCAAAAATATATGTTAATGCAATAACACCTCTTTTATTTTTAGGAATATCAATACCTGCTATTCTTGCCATAATTATCCTTGTCTTTGTTTAAATCTAGGATTCTTTTTATTGATTACATATAATCTGCCTTTTCTTCGTACAATTTTGCACTCGGCACTTCTCTTTTTTACTGATGTTCTAACTTTCATCGTTTATACTTTAATATCTGTAAGTAATTCTTGCTTTTGATAAATCATAAGGGCTCATTTCTAACTTCACTTTATCACCAGGTAATAATTTTATATAATGCATACGCATTTTTCCTGAAATATGAGCAGTTACAACATGTCCATTTTCCAACTCTACACGAAACATTGCATTAGACAACGCTTCTGTAATTGTTCCGTCTTGTTGTATGGCAGATTGTTTAGCCATTATGCTATTGATTTTCTTTTAGTTCCTTTTTTCATTAAACCATCATAATGACGATTCAATAAATGAGAATTTATTTGTTGAATGGTATCAATCGCTACACCAACCATAATCAATAATGATGTACCACCGTAAAATAAAGCCCAAGATTGTGTCAATCCAAATTTAACAACAATAGCAGGTAATATTGCTACTAAGGCTAAAAATATGGAACCTGGAAATGTAATTAAAGATAAAATTCTATCTAACATTTCACCTGTATCTTTCCCTGGTCTAATCCCAGGAATAAAACCACCACTTCTTTTTAAATCATCAGCCATTTTATTGGTAGGAATTGTAATTGCCGTATAAAAATAACTAAAAATTATAATTAAAAATGCAAATAATAAATTATACCATAAACCAAACATATTTGAAAATTCAATACCAATAGATTTTACAGTATCATTATCTGAACCTGCCAATAGTGCTGGAGCAAACATAATTGCTTGTGCAAATATAATTGGCATTACACCTGATGAATTTAATTTTAAAGGAATGTAATCTCTTGCACCTGCAACATTTTTAATATTCCCTGCTACTGTTTTTCTAGCATATTGAACTGCAATTCTGCGTACTGCAGTTACTAAATAAACACATACTAAAATTACTAAAAGCCAAACGATTACTTCTATCAATATCATTATCAACCCACCATTTGAAGCCGTAACTTTTGAAACAACTTCTTGCAAAAATGATTCTGGTAGACGAGCAATAATACCAATCATAATCAATAATGATATTCCATTACCAATACCTTTATCCGTAATTTTTTCACCCAACCACATTGCAAAAATTGTACCCGCTGTTAAAATCACCATTGAAGATAACCAAAACATACTACCACTTATATAAAAAGCAGATGAAGGTATTAATTGATAAATGTTAGTGATATAAGCTGGTCCTTGCACCATTGTAATAGCAATAGTTAACCAACGTGTAATTTGATTGATTTTCTTTCTACCACTTTCCCCATCTTTCTGTAATTTTTGTAAATATGGAACTGCAATACCCATTAATTGAACAACAATAGATGCCGAAATATAAGGCATAATACCTAATGCTACAATTGATGCTTGTGCAAATGCTCCACCGGTAAACATATCTAATAAGCCCAAAATTCCTCCACCACTAGTTTGGTTTTGAAGAGCGGCTTGTGCAACTGTAATATCAATTCCAGGAAGTGGAACTTGAGCAGCTAAACGATATATTGCCATAAATCCAAGTGTTAATAGAATCTTATTTCTAAGTTCTTCTATAGTCCAAATGTCTTTAATGGTTTGAATAAATTTTTTCATCTATTAAAATATTATAACGTTTCAGCAGTACCACCAGCATTTTCAATTGCAGCTTTAGCTGTTGCGGTAAATTTATGTACGGTTACATTTAATTTTGCTTTTAATTCTCCGTAACCCAATATTTTAACTAAATCATTTTTACGTACTAAACGATTTTCAATTAAAATATCAAATGTTACTGTGTTTGTAATTTTATTAGCATCAACCAATTCTTGAAGCTTATGTAAGTTTACACCAACATATTCTTTACGGTTAATATTGGTAAAACCAAATTTAGGAACACGTCTTTGTAAAGGCATTTGACCTCCTTCAAATCCAATTTTTCTAGAGTATCCAGAACGAGATTTCGCTCCTTTATTACCTCTTGCAGCAGTACCTCCTTTACCAGAACCTTGTCCTCTACCTAAGCGTTTTCCTTGTGTTTTAACCGATCCTTTTGCAGGTTGTAAGTTATGTAATGTCATCTCTTTATAAAATGTTATTTAATTTCTTCAACAGAAACTAAGTGTTTAACTGTATTTACCATCCCAAGGATTGCAGGTGTTGCATCATGTTCTACAACCTGATTCATCTTATGTAAACCTAAAGCATCCAACGTTCTTTTTTGATTTTGAGGACGTCTGATTTTACTTTTAACTTGTTTTACTCTTATTTTTGTCATCGTTCCTCTTTTTATCCGTTAAAAACTTTTTCTAAAGAAATTCCTCTTTCTTTTGCAATCATACTAGCACTACGAAGTTGTAACAACGCATCAAATGTTGCCTTTACAACATTATGAGGGTTTGAAGAACCTTGTGATTTTGAAAGTACATCATGTACACCAACTGATTCAAGTACCGCACGAACAGCACCTCCTGCAATAACTCCGGTACCATGTGAAGCTGGTTTTAAAAACACCTTAGCTCCTCCATACTTCCCTTTTTGCTCGTGAGGTAATGTTTGGTTTAATATTGGTACTCTTACCAAATTTTTCTTTGCGTCTTCAATAGCTTTCGCAATTGCAGATGCAACATCTTTAGATTTACCTAATCCTTGACCTACTACACCATTACCATCTCCAACTACTACTATAGCTGAAAAACCAAATGCTCTACCTCCTTTAGTAACTTTCGTTACTCTATTCACTCCTACTAAATGATCTTGTAGTTCTAACCCGCTAGGTTTAACTCTTTCTACGTTTTTGTATTTATGATACATATTTACTAAAATTTTAAACCTGCTTCTCTTGCAGCGTCTGCTAGAGCTTTAACTCTACCGTGATACAAAAATCCATTTCTATCAAATGAAACTGATTCAATTCCTGACTTAGTTGCTTTTTCAGCGATACTTTTACCTACCAATTTTGCAACCTCTATTTTTGAACCTTTTGATTCAATTTCTTTATCTCTTGATGAAACTGATACTAAAGTTGTACCTAAATTGTCATCAACTAATTGAGCATAAATTTCTTTGTTACTTCTAAATACAGATAATCTAGGTTGAGTAGCTGTACCAAATACAATTTTTCTAATTCTATGCTTAATTCTAACTCTTCTTTCAAGCTTTGATAATGCCATAATACAATATATTATTATGCAGATTTACCTGCTTTTCTTCTTAATAATTCTCCAACAAATTTAACTCCTTTTCCTTTGTATGGTTCTGGTGCACGGAAAGAACGAATCTTGGCCGCAACTTGACCAACAAGTTGTTTATCGTATGAAGTTAATTTTACAATTGGATTCTTTCCTTTTTCTGAGATTGTTTCAACTATTACTTCTGGAGCAATCTCTAAAATAATATTATGAGAGTATCCTAAAGCTAAGTCTAAAACTTGTCCTTGATTACTCGCTCTATAACCAACACCTACAAGTTCTAATTGTTTAGTCCAACCTTGTGAAACTCCAATAATCATATTATTTATTAAAGCTCTGTATAATCCATGTTTTGCTTTATGAATTTTACTATCTGATGGACGTTCTAATATAACTGATCCATCTTCAACTTTAACCGTAATATTTTCGGTTATTTCCTGAGATAATTCTCCCATTTTACCTTTTATAGTTACTACATTCTCATTCATTTCGAATGTAATACCTTCTGGTAAAGTTACTGGGTTATTTCCTATTCTTGACATCTTTGTTTAGTTCTTTATTAATATACGTAACATAAAACTTCTCCACCTACATGCTCTTGACTAGCTTTTTTCCCTGTCATAACACCTTTTGATGTAGATATTATTGCAATACCTAATCCATTTAATACACGTGGCATTTCTTCAGCTCCAACATATCTACGAACACCAGGTGTACTAACACGTTGTAATTTCTTAATTACTGAAGATTTGGTCATTTTATCATATTTTAAAGCTATTTTAATAGTCCCTTGAACTTCATTATCATCAAACTTATAGCTTAAAATATAACCTTGATCAAATAAAATCTTGGTTATTTCTTTTTTAATGTTAGAGGCTGGTATTTCAACTACTCTATGTCCTGCCATTATAGCATTTCTAACTCTTGTTAGATAATCTGCGATTGGATCTGTAATCATATTTATTAATTTGCGGTTTTGGTTTTCAAATTTTATTGAACCTAAAACCAATTTATAATTTTACCAACTTGCTTTTTTAACACCTGGTATTAACCCTTGATTTGCCATTTCACGAAATGTAACACGTGATAATCCAAATTGTCTAATATACCCTTTTGGTCTTCCTGTTAATTTACAACGATTGTGTAAACGTACTGGTGATGCATTTTTTGGTAACTTTTGTAACGCATCATAATCGCCTGCTTCTTTTAAAGCTTTGCGTCTATCAGCATACTTTGCAACTAACTTTTGTCTTTTAACCTCACGGGCTTTCATTGATTCTTTAGCCATTCCTTAGTTCTTTTTAAATGGTAAACCTAGTTCACTTAATAATGATTTTGCTTCTTTATCAGTTTTAGCTGATGTCACAAAAGTAATATCCATACCACTTATTTTATTTACTTTATCAATATCAATTTCCGGGAAAATGATTTGTTCAGTAATTCCTAAGTTGTAGTTCCCTCTTCCATCAAAGCCAGTTGCTTTAATTCCATTAAAATCTCTTACACGGGGTAATGATGATGTAACTAATCTGTCTAAAAATTCGTACATTTTATCACCTCTTAAAGTAACTTTTACTCCAATAGGCATACCTTTACGTAATTTAAACGTTGCAACGTCTTTTTTAGAAATTGTTGATATTGCTTGTTGACCAGTAATTTTAGTCACTTCATCAACAGCATAATCAATTAATTTTTTATCAGCTACTGCTGCACCAACTCCTTTACTAATTACAATTTTTTGTAATTTAGGAACTTGCATCACGTTTTTGTAACTGAATTCTTCAGTAAGAGTTGTAATAACTCTACTTTTGTACTCTTCTTTAAGTCTTGGTATATAAGCCATCACTAAATTGCTTTATCAGTTTTTTTAGAAAACCTAACTTTCTTATCCCCTTCCATTCTATAACCAACTTTTGTAACTTCTCCTTTTTCGACAAGCATTAAATTAGAAATATGAATTGAAGCTTCTTTTTTCACAATACCTCCTTGCGGACTTTGTGCACTAGGTTTTGTATGTTTTGATATCATGTTGACACCTTCTACAATTGCTCTATTTTTGCCTGTAAAAATTTCAACTACTTTTCCTTCTTCTCCTTTGTGATCTCCTGTTGTAACTCTAACAGTATCTCCAGATTTTATCTTTAACTTCATCTTTTAATAGTTTAAAGCACTTCAGGTGCTAATGATACAATTTTCATAAATTGTTTTTCACGAAGTTCTCTTGCAACAGGCCCGAATACACGAGTTCCTTTCATTTGTTCAGCAGCGTCTAACAATACACAGGCATTGTCATCGAATCTAATATAAGATCCATCTTTTCTTCTGATTTCTTTCTTCGTTCTAACAACTACTGCTTTTGCAACTTGACCTTTTTTTACGGATCCATTTGGAGTAGCATCTTTAATCGCTACTACAATTTTATCGCCAATAGATGCATATCGTTTTCTGGTTCCTCCTAAAACGCGGATAACTAAAACTTCTTTTGCTCCAGTATTATCTGCTACTCTTAATCTTGATTCTGTCTGTAACATAATTATTTAGCTCTTTCTAGGATTTCTACTAACCTCCAACGTTTTGATTTACTCATTGGACGTGTTTCCATTATTCTAACAGTGTCTCCAATATTGCAATCATTTTTCTCATCGTGAGCCACATATTTTTTAGTGTTTAACACGAATTTTCCGTACATAGGGNGTTTTACTTTTTTAACTTCAGCAACTACAATAGATTTCTCCATTTTATTACTTGAAACCACACCTATTCTCTCTTTTCTAAGATTTCTTTTTTCCATCTTTTACTTCTGAATACAATTATTGTAATTCTCTTTTAGTTAATTCAGTCGCTACTCGAGCTACAGCTCTTCTAATTGCTCTCAATTGCATTGGAGTTTCCAATGGTGAAATTGTATGAGCCATTTTCAGGTCTGTATAACTTTTTTTCAACCCTCCAAGTTTTTCTTGTAACTCGTCTGTTGATAATCCTATAATTTCAGATTGTTTCATTTTCTTAATCAGTTATTAAGCGTTATCAAAATCTCTAGCTACAATAAACTTTGTTTTAACAGGAAGTTTTTGTGCAGCTAAACGTAAAGCTTCTTTTGCTATATGTATAGGCACACCACCTACTTCAAACATAATTCTACCAGGTTTAATTATGGCTACAAAATATTCAGGAGCTCCTTTACCTTTACCCATACGTACTTCTAATGGTTTTTTGGTAATTGGCTTATCTGGAAATATTTTAATCCATAATTGACCTTCTCTTTTCATATGACGTGTTGCAGCAATACGAGCTGCTTCAATTTGGCGTGATGTAAGAAAGGTTTGATCCAAAGATTTGATACCAAACATTCCGTTTGAAAGTTGGTTTCCTCTTTGTGAGTTCCCGCTCATTTGTCCCTTCCCCTTCTGTACTTTACGATATTTTACTCTCTTCGGCTGTAACATTTTACCTTCTAAATTTTAAAAATTTATTTTCTTTTACGAGGTTGTGATCTTTTAGAATTACCTCTTTCTCCACCTGATGGCTTACCTTGTTTTTTAGACAATCCAACTAAAGGTGATAATTCTCTTTTTCCATATACTTCGCCTTTCATAATCCATACTTTTACACCTAAACGGCCGTAAGTTGTATGAGCTTCTGCAAGTGCATAATCAATATCAGCTCTAAAGGTTGATAGAGGAATTCTTCCTTCTTTATAATGCTCTGACCGTGCCATTTCTGCTCCGTTTAAACGACCTGAAATTTGAATTTTAATTCCTTCAGCATTCATTCTCATAGTTGCAGCAATTGCCATTTTAATTGCTCTTCGGTAAGAAATTCTATTTTCAATTTGACGAGCAACACTTGCAGCTACTAATTTAGCATCAAGTTCTGGACGTTTAATTTCAAAAATATTAATTTGAACTTCTTTACCAGTAATTTTTTTAAGCTCTTCTTTTAACTTGTCTACCTCTTGTCCGCCTTTTCCGATAATAATACCAGGTCTAGCTGTAGTGATAGTAACGGTTACAAGTTTAAGTGTACGCTCAATAATTACTGTTGAAACACTTGCTTTTGATAATCGAGCATTTACATACTCTCTTATTTTATAATCTTCAGCAATTTTATCACCGTAGTTTCTTCCCCCGTACCAGTTAGAATCCCATCCTCTGATAATTCCTAAACGATTTCCTATTGGATTTGTTTTTTGTCCCATTTCTACTTATGATTGATTGCTTACAATTTTACTTCCTAAGATTAAAGTCACATGATTAGAACGTTTTCTAATTCTGTGTGCACGACCTTGCGGTGCTGGTCTTAATCTTTTTAACATTCCTGCGCCATCTACAAATATTTCTTTTACAAAAAGATCTGCATCTTCAATACTTGAACTTTCATTTTTTGCTTGCCAATTTGCAATGGCACTCAATAATAATTTTTCAAGATTAATTGAAGCTTCTTTTGCGTTAAATTTTAAGATTTGAAGTGCTTTCTCAACTTCAACTCCTCTAATTAAATCAGCAACCAAGCGCATTTTTCTCGGTGATGTAGGACAACCTGTAATCTTAGCGAAAGCAATTTGCTTTTTTTCCTCTTTGATTTGTTGTGCTCTTAATTTTTTTCGAACTCCCATGATTACCTACTATTTTTTTCCTTTATTTTTTGCACCTGCATGTCCTCTATAAGAACGAGTTGGTGAAAATTCTCCTAATTTATGCCCTACCATGTTTTCAGTTACATATACAGGTACAAACTGACGGCCGTTGTGAACAGCAATTGTTTGTCCAACAAAATCTGGAGTAATCGTTGAGGCTCTAGACCACGTTTTGATTACTGATTTTTTTCCTGATTCTAAATTTGTTTGAACTTTTTTATCAAGTTTACGAAAAACGTAAGGTCCTTTTTTTAATGAACGTGCCATATATCAATTATTTTTTTCTACGTTCTATAATATATTTATTACTCGCTTTAGTCTTAGATCTGGTTTTGAAACCTTTTGCAGGTATTCCATTTCTAGATCTAGGATGTCCTCCAGAAGATTTACCTTCTCCACCACCCATTGGGTGATCAACAGGGTTCATCACAACTGGTCTAGTTCTTGGTCTTCTTCCTAACCAACGAGATCTACCAGCTTTACCGGAAACCAATAATTGATGATCTGAATTAGACACAACTCCTATTGTAGCCATACAAGTCAACAAAATCATTCTTGTTTCACCAGAAGGCATTTTAACAGTTGCATATTTACCATCTCTTGCCATTAATTGAGCAAATGAACCAGCACTACGAGCAATAACTGCTCCTTGTCCAGGATGTAACTCAATACAAGAAATTGTAGTTCCTAAAGGAATTTTACTTAGCAACATTGTATTTCCAATATCAGGAGTAGCTCCTTCACCAGAAATTACTGTTTGACCAACTTTTAATCCGTTTTGAGCTATAATATATCTCTTTTCACCATCAACATAAGATAGCAAAGCTATAAATGCTGTACGATTCGGATCGTATTCAATACTTTTTATAGTTGCAGGAATACCGTTTTTATTTCTTTTGAAATCAATAATACGATACTGTTTTTTATGACCACCACCAATGTAGCGCATCGTCATTTTTCCTGTAGTGTTTCGACCTCCAGATCTTTTATTCGGAGCAAGTAAACTTTTCTCCGGCTTATCAGTAGTAATGGCGTCGAACCCATTTACTACTCTAAAACGCTGACCTGGTGTTATTGGTTTTAATTTTCTAACTGACATTTTTATCTATCTTATATATTGCTATAAAAATCAATATTATCTCCTTCTGCTAACTGAACTATTGCTTTTTTATAAGCTCCTGATTTTGCTTGAACCATTCCACCTTTAGTGAATTTTGATTTACGCTGAACAGGGTAGTTCATAGTTTTAATACTTTCAATAGTTACGCCGTAAGTTTTCTCAACAGCACTTCTAATTTCTAGCTTGTTAGCTTTTTTATCTACAACAAAAGCATAACGGTTAAATAACTCGCTGTCATTTGTTGCTTTTTCTGTTATAATAGGTTTAATTAAAATACTCATCTTCTGTTACCTATTTACTTAAATTAGATTCAATACCTTCTAAAGAACTTTCTAAAAGGATTACTTTATTTGCATTTAACAATTCGTAAGTGCTTAAACCTGTGTTAGTTGTGGTTTTTGAGCCTTTTAAATTGCGCGATGACAAATATACATTATTATTTGGTTCAGCAAACACAAATAAAGATTTTTTGTTTTCAATACCAAAAGCGGCTAAAACGGCTGTAAAATATTTCGTTTTTGGAGCTTCAAAATTAAAGTCTTCTACAACAATAATATTGTTCTCTTTTGCTTGAATACTTAATGCAGATTTACGTGCTAATCTCTTTAAATTTTTATTCAATTTAAAAGAATAGTCTTTTGGTCTTGGACCGAAAACTCTACCTCCACCTTTAAAAAGTGGTGATTTTATGCTACCCGCACGTGCAGTACCTGTACCTTTTTGCTTTTTAATTTTTCTAGTACTTCCAGAAATCTCGGCTCTTTCTTTAGCCTTGTGAGTTCCTTGTCTTTTGTTAGCCAAAAATTGCTTTACATCTAAATATACCGCATGATTATTTGGCTCAATTCCAAATACAGCTTCAGAAAGTTCTACTTTTCTTCCTGTATCTTTTCCTTGTATGTCTAAAACTGATACTTTCATTATTTCTGAATAATTACATAAGCGTTTTTATGACCAGGAACACATCCTTTAACCACAAGTAAATTCTTTTCAGGAACTACTTTTAAAACTCTTAAATTTTGAACTGTAACTTTATCTCCTCCCATTCTTCCTGCCATACGCATTCCTTTGAATACTCTAGCTGGATAGGATGCCGCACCAATTGAACCTGGCGCTCTTAAACGGTTATGTTGACCGTGAGTTGCTTGACCAACACCCGCAAAACCATGACGTTTTACTACACCTTGAAACCCTTTACCTTTTGATGTTGCTGAAATATCAACAAATTCACCTTCTGCAAAAAGTTCAACTGTTAGTTGATCTCCCAATTTGTGTTTTTCTTCAAAGTCTTGAAACTCGATGACTTTCTTTTTAGCAATGGTACCAGCTTTTTTAAAGTGGCCATCTAACGCTTTGTTAGAATTTTTTGCTTTGTCATCGAAACCAAGTTGAAGAGCTTTGTACCCGTCGACCTCTTCGGTTCTGACTTGGGTAACTACGCATGGACCTGCTTCGATTACTGTACAAGGAATATTTTTCCCGTTTTCATCGAATAAGCTGGTCATTCCGATTTTTCTACCTATTAACCCAGACATTCTAAATTTATTTAATTATTATTATTCTATTTTATTTCCAAAAAAACAGGGTTAAAATACTTCAACCCTGAATGTATTTTTTCGTTTTTCCTTCGTCAATCGCTCCGGACATGTCATCGAAACTTCTATTTCGACGTTTAAAGTACTTAAACTTTAATTTCTACCTCAACTCCGCTTGGTAATTCTAACTTCATTAAAGCATCAATAGTTTTTGATGATGAACTATAAATGTCTAATAATCTTTTGTAAGAACTTAATTGGGATTGTTCTCTAGATTTTTTGTTTACGTGTGGAGAACGTAATACTGTAAAAATCTTTTTATGAGTTGGTAATGGAATTGGTCCGTTTACAACTGCTCCTGTACTTTTTACCGTTTTTACGATTTTTTCAGCAGATTTATCTACTAAATTGTAATCGTACGATTTTAATTTTATTCTAATTTTTTGACTCATATCGTTTATAATTTAGAGATTATCCCTTTGCTTTTGCAATTACTTCTTCAGCAATATTGTTTGGAGTTGCTTCGTAATGTGAAAATTCCATTGACGAAGTTGCTCTACCTGATGACAATGTTCTTAATGTTGTAACATATCCAAACATTTCTGATAAAGGTACTGTTGCTTTCACAACTTTTGCACCTGCTCTATCATCCATAGCATGTACTTGACCTCTTCTTCTGTTTAAATCACCTACAATATCTCCCATGTTCTCTTCTGGAGTCACAACATCAATTTTCATAATTGGCTCTAAAATAACAGGCTTACAAGCTTTCGCTGCAACCTTATATCCCATTTTTGCTGCCAACTCAAATGATAATTGATCTGAATCCACTGCGTGGAATGAACCATCAACCAATTCAACTTTTAAACTATCCATTTCGTATCCAGCTAAAGGACCGTTTTTCATAGCCATTTTGAATCCTTTTTCAATTGAAGGAACAAATTCTTTTGGTACATTACCTCCTTTAATAGAGTTGATAAATGTTAACCCTGGTTTATCCGCATCTGCTGGACTCATTAAAAATACTATATCCGCAAATTTACCACGTCCACCAGATTGTTTTTTGTAAACCTCACGGNGTTTTGTTTCTGTCGTAATTGCTTCTTTATATTCAACCTGAGGTTGACCTTCGTTTACTTCAACTTTAAATTCACGCTTTAAACGATCAACAATAATTTCAAGGTGTAATTCACCCATTCCAGAAATAATTGTTTGACCTGAAGCTTCATCTGTTTTAACAGTAAATGTAGGATCCTCTTCAGCTAATTTGCTCAATGCCATTCCTAATTTATCAACATCAGCTTTTGTTTTAGGCTCAACTGCAATACCAATTACTGGATCTGGAAAATTCATCGATTCTAAAACAATCGGATGCTTTTCATCACACATCGTATCTCCTGTCTTGATATCTTTGAATCCAACACCAGCACCAATATCTCCAGCCTCAATATAATCGATAGCATTTTGCTTATTAGCGTGCATTTGGTATATACGTGATATACGTTCTTTTTTACCAGAACGACTATTCAATATATAAGAACCTGCATCTAAACGACCTGAGTATGCTCTGAAAAATGCCAAACGTCCAACATAAGGATCTGTAGCAATCTTAAAAGCCAAAGCCGCGAAAGGTTCATTTACTGAAGGCTTACGCAATTCTTCTTTCTCTGTGTCTGGGTTAATTCCTATCACACCATCTTTATCAATTGGCGCAGGTAAATAACGACAAACAGCATCTAATAAGAACTGTACTCCTTTATTTTTAAAGGCTGAACCACAAACCATAGGAATAATGGACATATCCATAACAGCAGCACGAAGTGCAGCATGCACCTCATCTTCTGTAATAGAATCCTCATCTTCCATATATTTTTCTAAAAGTTTCTCATCATAAGCAGCAACTTCTTCAATAAGTTTACCACGTAATTCTTTCGCTTCTTCTTTTAATTCTTCTGGAATCTCAACAACGTCAAAAGTTGCTCCCATTGTATGATCGTGAAATATAATCGCACGGTTTTTTACTAAATCAACAATGCCTTTAAAATTCTCTTCATCACCAATATTAATAACGATAGGTACTGCATTAGAACCTAACATCTCTCTAACTTGCTGACAAACTCCTAAAAAGTTTGAACCTTGACGATCCATTTTATTAACAAAACCAATTCTTGGCACTTTATAATTATCGGCTAATCTCCAGTTAGTCTCAGATTGTGGCTCAACACCATCAACTGCACTAAATAAGAAGACCAATCCGTCTAAAACTCTCAATGAACGATTCACTTCAACTGTAAAGTCAACGTGACCAGGAGTGTCAATAATATTAAAGTGATATGCTTTTGCATCTGCTGTAGGCTCTCCGTTTTCTGTTGGGAATTTCCATTCGCAAGTAGTAGCGGCAGACGTAATTGTAATACCTCTTTCCTGCTCTTGCTCCATCCAGTCCATAGTTGCAGCACCATCGTGCACTTCACCTATTTTATGAGAAACACCTGTATAATATAGTATTCGCTCTGTACAAGTTGTTTTACCCGCATCAATATGAGCAGCAATACCAATATTTCTTGTATATTTTAAATCTCTTGCCATTCTTTATTATTAAAATCTAAGGTGAGAGAATGCTTTATTAGCATCAGCCATTTTATGAACATCCATTCTTTTCTTAACAGCTGCACCTTCTTCTTTTGCAGCGGCTAATACTTCTCCAGCTAAGCGCTGAGCCATTGATTTTTCATTACGTTTTCTTGAATACGAAATCAACCATTTTATCGCAATAGACACCTTACGGTCTGGTCTAATTTGCTGTGGAATTTGAAAAGTAGCACCACCAACTCTACGGCTACGAACCTCAACTTGTGGCATTACATTGCTTAACGCATCTTTCCAAATTTCTAAAGATGATTTTTCATCATTTTGTTTTTTCTGTTCTACAATATCTAAAGCATCATAAAATACTTTAAATGCTACAGATTTTTTTCCATCCCACATTAAGTTGTTCACAAAACGTGTTACCAGTTGATCGTTAAATTTTGGATCTGGTAAAAGAACTCTTTTCTTCGCTGCTCTTTTTCTCATGTCTTTACATTAAAGTTTTTAAATTACTTTTTTGGTGCTTTTGTACCATATTTAGAGCGACGTTGTGTTCTTCCTGCAACACCTGCAGTATCTAATGCTCCACGAACAATATGATACCTAACTCCCGGTAAATCTTTAACCCTTCCACCTCTAACTAATACTATCGAGTGCTCTTGTAAATTATGTCCTTCTCCAGGAATGTAAGCATTTACTTCATTACCATTTGTTAACCTTACCCTTGCAACTTTACGCATTGCTGAGTTTGGTTTTTTTGGTGTTGTAGTATAAACACGTGTACACACTCCTCTTCTTTGAGGACATGAATTTAAAGCAGCCGATTTACTCTTCTTAGTTATTTTGGTTCTTCCTTTTCGTACTAATTGCGAAATTGTTGGCATACTGAAATTTTGTTATAAATTACTTTTAATATATTATGCTCTTTTCAAAGAGTTTGCAAATGTACAATTATTTTCTTCTTAATCAAATATGAATATATTTTATTTTTTCTAAATAAATTAACAGTATATATAATAGGTATAGAACAACTAAAAATTGAGCCGAGAGAAAAAAGTTTCGTAAAATATGAATTGAAAAAAACTATTGAATGTGAACAGATAACCTTTATATTATTGATTTTCAATATTTATTTATCTTATAAAGTTGATTTTTTCAGTAAGCTATTTAAAAGACCGAATGACTCAAAACAATGACAAAATAAAGGCTGAAATCACACAACCATCCACCTTANAATAACCCGTTGGGTGCAATTATTTAAAGTAAAAAAAGTGTTATAAATATTGNTCAAGATACTGAAAATCAGTATCTTGAAGTCGCTAAACACCCAATATTTATGTCAAATATAGTAAAAAATTATTTAAAAATTTTAGAAGTTATAAGTTCTTTGAATATTGTTTTAAATACAGAAAATCGAGCTGGAAGAAGATTTAAAATGTCTGATTTAGAAGTAGTTTCTTTAAGTTTAACTTCCGAATATATGTCTATTGATAGTGAAAATTCATTATTCAATCAATTGCAAAATGGGCAAATTACCAATCTAATTGAGCGAAGCCAGTATAATAAACGAAGAAAAAAATTATTCTATTTTACAGAGGAAATTAGGCGACATTTATATTCGAAATTCACAGAATTTGAAGATTATTTTGTTGTTGATAGTATGCCATTAGAGATTTGTAAAATGGCTCGTCATACTAGAATTAAAATCTGTAAAGATGATTTTCAGACTTCGCCAGATAAAGGTTTTTGTGCATCACAAAATACGTGGTTTTATGGTTACAAACTTCATGGGATTTGTACTGTTTCTGGTGTTTTTCAATCAATAGATATTACAAAAGCAAGTGTTCACGATGTCCATTTATTAAAGGATTTAAAATATCAAATGTCTGATTGTGTGTTGCTTGGAGATAGAGGTTATTTATCGTCAACCTTACAGTTAGATTTGTTTGAGACAGCAAATATAAAGTTGGAAACTCCTATGAGAACAAATCAAATAGGATATAAAAAACAACCTTATATTTTTAGAAAATCAAGAAAAAGAATAGAAACATTATTCTCTCAATTGTGTGACCAATTTATGATTAGAAGGAATTATGCTAAATCTTTTCAAGGTTTTAAAACAAGAATTTTGGCTAAAATAACAGCTTTAACTTTGGTACAATTTATCAATAAATTTATATTTGAAAGACCAATAAATAATATTAAAACACAAATAATTTAATTACACCCAATGGGTTAATAAATATTGCTAATATATTACTCAAAATAAACGATATGAAAT
>Ga0006257_1000116_pt1 | contig 21364 bp, 21 predicted proteins | sample Deesub45470m_DNA_FD_54937 | JGI IMG/M metagenome (GOLD analysis project Ga0006257, IMG submission 54937) | Deep subsurface microbial communities from North Pacific Ocean - 450_OLKR46/470m Metagenome | ecosystem: Environmental > Terrestrial > Deep subsurface > Unclassified | place: North Pacific... | reverse complement strand
CCAATGCCTCTGCAATTACCGCGATTGAAACGGAACAAGGCACTCAAAATACTGCGATTGCTTTGAACACTGCTAAAACAGGAATTACCACAGCTCAGGCAAATGAAATTACAGCCAACACAGCAAAAGTTGGTATTACTCCTGCACAAACTACCATTCTATCGAATACTAGCGGTACAAATACTGGCGACCAAAATATTTCTGGAATTGCCACCAATGCCTCTGCAATTACTGCGATTGAAACAGAACAAGGCACTCAAAATACTGCGATTGCTTTGAATACTGCTAAAGTTACAAATGCAACACATACAGGTGATGTTACTGGAGATACTGCTTTAACAATTTCTAATGATGCTGTAACAATTGCAAAAATAGGAACTTCTGGCGCAACAGATGCTAATAAAACATTAACTACTGATTCTAGTGGGAATCCTCAATGGACTGTTTCCGTTTCAAGTCTTGAATATGGTGATATAAAACAAGGAATTCAAACAGCAGACCATAATGGTTGGGTTTTATTAAATGGAAGAGCATTAGCTACTTTAACAACATCACAACTAGCACAAGCTACAACCCTTGGATTATCGGGTAATTTACCAAATGCTAATAATGCCTATTTATCGCAAAATGGTAGCACTTTAGGAAGTGTAAGTGGAAGCAATTCTAAAACTATTGCTCAAGACAACTTACCTAATGTTATCTTAAGTGGTACAACTTCAATAGCTGGAGTACACACACATAGCATTGATAGAAAATCAAATCCTGATACCGTTGCTTATGATCCATTAGGTACTTTTGCTAATACTAATACAGCAATTACATCAGATAGAGCAACCATTGGGACATTTGATGTCGCATCGTCTGGGAGTCATAATCATACACTCACAACGTCCTCAATCAATGGTGGTGTTTCACAACAAAACATAGATATTACACCTAATACATTAAGTGTTAATGTGTTTATTTATTTAGGTCAATAAATAATTAGGCTATACATAAAGAAGCAAGATTAAAAGTTGAGTTATAACATTGAATTATGAAAAAAGCAACACAAGAATTACAGACATAAATTCAATTGTATGCCGCAAGCAAAATCATCAAATCTTTAAGCTGGATAGAAACTCGATACAATCATAAGAGCATCTATTCAGCTTTGGGCTATAGAAAATGCAATTAATTTTTAACGATAATTTTTCTGTTCTCGATACGATTTTCTATCGAAAATCNCTCGAACTGACGAAAAATTATTGTTAAAAACGGTTCTCGACCTGCACGCCGGCAGGCGGGTACATTTTTTGTTCCGGTTTACTTCACAAAAAACACTCGAACGGACGTTTTTAATAATTGCACCCAACGGGTTTATTTTAAATAAAAATATTGAAAGAGAATATTTAAAAGTAATAAGAAAGTCTGTTCGTAAAATGAAAAAAGTTGACAAGAAATTAAGTATCAATACTTTAATTCCGGGATTTAATTACCGAAACAAAAAAGGGGATTTAGTTAAACCTATAATGAACTTGAAATTGTAATTTACTTTTTAAGATTATTTGCAGCTTTAGTAACTTTCTGTTTTAAACCTTCTTTATATAATAGCATTTTATCAAGGATACTTTTATTGGAACTTCCAATAATTTGTGCAGCTAATATACCAGCATTTTGTGCTCCATCTAGTGCCACTGTTGCAACTGGAACACCAGCAGGCATTTGAAGAATAGATAAAACCGAATCCCAGCCATCAATAGAGTTTCTTGACTTAATAGGAACTCCTATTATTGGTAATGGACTTAAAGAAGCCACCATACCAGGTAAATGTGCTGCGCCACCGGCACCAGCAATAATTACTGAAATTCCCCTTAAATGAGCATTTTTAGCGTAGTCAAAAAGTTTCTCAGGTGTTCTGTGTGCAGAAACGATATCCACTTCGGTTTCAATATCAAAACTTTTTAAAACAGCTATTGCTTGTTGCATAATTGGAAGATCAGAATCACTTCCCATTATAATTCCTACTTTACTCATATCGGTTTATTTACTTATTACTCTAATGGTTTTTTTTACTATTTCAGCAATTTTACGCGCTTCAGTTAAACTGTTATTTACAATAGTTACATGGCCCATTTTTCTAAAAGGTCTTGTTTGTTTTTTTCCATAAATATGAGGAGTTACTCCATCAATTTTAAGAATTTCTTCCATATTTTCATACACAACGTCCCCAGAAAAACCTTCTTCACCAACCAAATTTACCATAATTCCTGCAACTTTGCTGTCAGTATTTCCTAAAGGGAGATTTAAAATGCTTCTTATATGTTGCTCAAACTGATTTGTATAGGATGCCTCAATACTATAATGACCGCTGTTATGAGTTCTTGGAGCGACTTCATTTACTAAAATTTCGTCGTCTTCAGTTTGAAATAATTCAACAGCCAATAAGCCAATATGTTCAAAAGATTTAGCTGTTTTTAAAGCAACATTTTTTGCTTTTTCAGCTATTTCATCTGAAATTCTTGCAGGGCAAATAACATATTCAACTTGATTGGCTTCAGGATGAAATTCCATTTCAACAACCGGGTAGGTTTTTATTTCTCCATTTTTGTTTCTAGCAACAATAACGGCTAATTCATTTTTAAAAGGAATTAATTCTTCTATNATACAATCGGTATCATTTAATAAATTCAGATCGTTTTGGTTTCTAACAATTTTAACTCCTGTACCATCATACCCAAATTGAGCTGATTTCCACACAAAAGGAAACGATAATGTATCATTTTTTAATTCATTTAGGGATGAAAATCTTTTATGTGGTGACGTTGGAATATTATTTTTAACAAAAAAATCTTTTTGTCTTCCTTTATGTTGAATGATTTGTAAAACGTGTGGTTGAGGATAAATTTCTAATCCTTCCTTTTCCAATTTAATCAGCGCTTCAATATTTACGTGTTCTATTTCAATAGTTAGTAAATTAACTTTTTTCCCAAAATTGTACACTGTATCAAAATCCATTAAATTACCCAGATGAAATTCGTTACAAATTTGAGCACAAGGCGCCTCATGTGATTCATCTAAAATGGAAGTGTATATATCAAATTTTTGAGTTTCGGTTAATAACATTTTTCCTAACTGACCGCCACCTAAAATGCCTAATTTAAAATTTGATGAGAAATAGTTTTTCACTTTTGTTGGTTTCGTACAAAAATAGGAATCTGTTTTAAATAAAGATTTAAAAATTGGTAATATTTATGGTAGAGCTATTTAAAACATTCACTCTGTATTCTCTTGCAAAATTAGAATTTCCTGCTGTTTGTGGTGAGCCATCAATAATACTATATTCACTATTGTCACAGGGACATTTCATTTTTAAACTGCCATCAAAAATCATTGGTGTTATACAATTATTATTCGGGCAAGCTCTATCAAAAGCTTTGTATGGTGGATTTCCAATACCCGTATTTTGAACCAAAATTCCTTTTATACCTCCGTTTGTTTCTACCCAGCCAGTAGGAGTTAGTAAATTTTGATATTGGGGTAAATTTAAATTTAGGGTGATATTTACGGTTACATTAGGTAAAATATCATTGGTTTCGTTTTGTTCACATGAAAAAAACGAAATTGTAATTAACAATAAAAACAGCTTTCGCATAGTTATAATATCAAGTTTGTAGGTAAACGTTTGCAATTTACAAATATTTTGTACATTTGTGTTAAATCTCATTCTGGATACCAGATTTGAGATTTTTTGTATTTATTAAATTGATTGGTTATGAGTAAAATTTCATATTATTCCGCAGAGGGAATGAAAAAATTAAAGGATGAGCTAGATTTTCTAGAACATGTAGAACGCCCAAGAGTTAGTAATGACATTGCTGAAGCAAGAGATAAAGGTGATTTAAGTGAAAATGCTGAATATCATGCTGCAAAAGAAGAACAATCTCATTTAGAGTTAAAAATAGCGAAGTTAAAAGAAGTAGTTTCTAATGCTAGAATTATTGATGAGTCTTTATTAGATACATCGAAAGTGTTAATTCATTCTACAGTTAAAATAAAAAATATTGCTAACAATTTAGAATTTATATATAGATTGGTTGCAGATTCTGAGACCAATATCAAAGAAGGAAAATTATCGGTTAATTCTCCAATCGGGAAAGGATTGCTTGGTAAAGAAGTCGATGATATTGCAGAAATTGAAGTGCCAAACGGTGTCATGAGTTTTAAAATTTTAGAAATTTCAAGAGATTAAAAATTAAAAGATGTCCATATTTACTAAAATAATTAATGGCGAAATTCCATCCTATAAAGTAGCTGAGAATGAAAAATTCTATGCGTTTTTAGATATTAATCCGAATGCAAAAGGTCACACATTAGTTGTTCCAAAGAAGGAAGTCAATAAATTGTTTGATTTAGAGGAAGATATGTATGCTGCTTTAATGAGTTATTCTCGTAAAATTGCTATTGCTTTGGAAAAATCTGTCCCTTGTAAAAGAATTGGAATGGCTGTTATTGGGCTTGAAGTACCTCATGTTCATGTACATTTAATACCATTACAAGCTATGGAAGATATTCAATTTGTAAAAAAAGTGAAGTTACAGCCAGAAGAATTTATAGCCATTGCAAAAACAATTGCAGAAAATTTGTAGTATTATTTTTTTAATGTAATTCCAAAAGTAGTTCCAACTCCCATTTCAGATTTTAAAACCGAAATTTTACCGTTATGGTAATCTTCAATAATACGTTTTGCAAGCGATAAGCCTAAACCCCATCCTCTTTTTTTGGTAGTAAAACCGGGTGAAAATATTTTTTGCTGTAAATTTTTTGGAATCCCCTTTCCAATATCAGTTATTGTAATTTCTACAGTTCTTTCTGTTTCTGTGATATCAAGTAGTATTTTTCCTTTTCCTTCCATAGCATCAATAGCATTTTTTACTAAATTTTCTATCACCCAATTAAATAACTGAAGGTTTATATTTGCATAAATTCTGTTTTTTACCGATTTAAAATTGAATTCAATCTGTTTTGAGCTTCTAGATTTAAGGTAGTTAAATGAATTATTTGTTGCTTCAACAATATTGTGCTCTTTTAGTGTTGGAATTGATCCTATTTTTGAAAATCGTTCGGCAATTGTATTTAATCTGTGAACATCATTTTCAATTTCATTTACGGTGTTTTCATCTGTATTTTCAAGACGTAAAATCTCAATCCAACCCAAGAGTGAAGATAAAGGTGTGCCAATTTGATGTGCTGTTTCTTTTGCCATTCCTGTCCAAAGTTTATTCTGTTCAGCAATTTTATTCGATTTAAAAAACAAATAAATGACACTTGCAAACAAAAATAGAATTAGGATTAGCGCAATTGGATAATATTTTAATTTGGTTAACAAATCAGAATCTCTATAGTAAATGTATTGTTTTACATTTCCTCTTCTATGGCTAACAAGTATTGGCTCATTTTGATTTTTCATGATTGCCAATTGACTTAATAAATAGCTGTTTTTTGATAATTTTATAGTGTCTAAATTAGCCCATTCTGTAATGGAATCGTTTTCATCAGTAATAATCATAGGAATATTATGATTTTTACCGATAATTTTATCTTCCAAAGAAAAATCTGCATTCAAATCTGCACTACTAAAACGTTCAAATGCCCCAGCTAAAATTTCCATTTTAGCCCTTTCTTCATTCTTAAATTTTTGAAAAAAAGCGTAGGTATTCCATAAAATAAGTGAAACAATAATAAAAGAAGTCACAATGACGATCCATCTAATAATATGAGTGTTTCTTGGTGTAACCATTATTCAAATATAAAATATATGTTGATATAACTTAAAAATTAAAACGATATTATTTTAAAGATGAAATAATTACATTTGTTAAAAACGAAAAAAATGTTAAGTATAAATCCAAAAGACATCCCAACTGTTAAATTGCATGCCTATTTATTAAGTGCTGTTGCACCAAGACCCATAGCTTTAGCAAGCACAATGGATGCAAATGGGAATCCTAATTTATCGCCCTTTAGTTTTTTTAATGTATTTAGTGCCAATCCGCCAATTTTAATATTTTCACCTGCAAGAAGAGTTCAGGGTAATACGACAAAGCACACTTTAGATAACGCTAAAGCAACTAAAGAAGTAGTTATAAATATAGTTAATTATGCCATTGTGCAACAAATGTCTTTGGCAAGCACTGAATATCCAAAAGGGGTTAATGAATTTGAGAAAGCAGGGTTTACAATGTTACCTTCAGAAAAAGTGAAACCATTTAGAGTTGCAGAATCACCTATTCAATTAGAATGTAAAATAAATGAAATTGTTGAACTGGGGAATGAAGGTGGCGCAGGGAATTTAATTATATGTGAAGTTGTGAAATTGCACATAAAAGAAGAATTTTTAAACGATGATGGAACGATTCATCAAGAAAAGTTAGATTTAGTTGCTAGGGCTGGTGGAAGTTTGTATTCAAGAGCAAATGTCGGCTTTTTTGAAATACCTAAACCATTATCAACACTAGGAATTGGTGTAGATGCCATTCCTTTTGAAATAAGGAATAGTACCGTTTTATCTGGAAATGATTTAGGTATATTAGGGAATGTTGAAGCGTTACCTTTAACAGCTGATGTTAATAAGTTTGCGAAAGAACATCCACAATACGTTGGTATAAATTCTGTAAAAAAACATACATTTGCGAAAGCTTTTTTAGAAAAAAATGATGTATTGAGTGCTTGGAAAGTGCTTTTAATAAAACGAGTATAGTAAATTTAAACAGATGAAATAATTTGAAATATGGAAATTACAGGAAAAATTAAAAAAATTGATGATGCTAAAACTGTTGGATCAAGCGGTTTTAAAATAAGAGAAATGGTAGTAACAACAAATGAGCAATATCCTCAAATGATATTAATTCAGTTTGTACAAGATAAATGTGATTTGTTAAACAATTACCAAGTTGGACAAGACGTAAAAGTTTCTATCAATTTAAGAGGTAGAGAGTGGATTAACCCACAAGGTGAGGCAGTTTATTTTAATACGATTCAAGGATGGAGAATTGAAGTTGCACAATTAGAAAACGCTTCTGGAGTTCCTCCAATGGCACCTTTGGATAATTTAGAAACTACTTCAAATGTTGATGATAGTGAACCAGATGACTTACCGTTTTAAGTAAGTTTGTAACAATATTCAAAAGAGAAAAGTGAAAGTTTTTCTCTTTTTTTGTTTACTTATATTTGTAAAAAACACAAAAGAATGCAGTTGCTTTCAAAAGAGATGGTTTTTCCACCCATTCATTTAGCTGATGAAGATGGTTTGTTAGCTATTGGTGGTGATTTATCTATTGAAAGATTGTGCTTAGCCTATAAAAGCGGTATTTTTCCTTGGTACAATCAAGGCGAACCAATTATTTGGTATAGCCCAGATCCAAGAATGGTGTTGTTTCCACATAAATTGAAAATTTCAAAAAGTATGAAGCAGATCATTAAAAAGAATGAATTCACAATTACGTATAACCAAAATTTTAAGGAAGTTATAGCCAACTGTAAAAATGTCTTCAGAAAAGAACAAGGAGGAACTTGGATTACCAATGAAATGCAACAAGCCTATATTAAATTACATAAAGAAGGGATTGCAAAATCTGTTGAAGTCTGGCAACATTTCGACCCTGCCTGCCGGCAGGCAAGGTTTGTTCAATGTGACAAAAAATTAGTTGGTGGTTTATATGGAATTGATTTAGGACATGTTTTTTGCGGTGAAAGTATGTTTAGTAAAGTGAGTAATGCTTCAAAAATGGCATTTATTTATTTGGCTCAAAAATTAGAAAAAGAAAATTATAAATTAATAGATTGTCAGGTATATAACAATCATTTAGCAAGTCTAGGAGCTGAAGAAATTTCAAGAGATGAATTTTTAACCTTACTTAAAAAGTGAAATAATTGTCATTCCTGCGGAGGCAGGAATCCAAGCCTACAATGAATAGATTCCTGCTTTCGCAGGAAAGACAAAAGACATTGTCATACCTGCGGAGGCAGGAATCCATACGTTGTAAGTTGAGCAACTACTTTCTATAGATTCCTGCTTTCGCAGGAATGACATAAATCACTATCTTTGAATTTCAACAAAAAGAAAAGATTATGAACATTAAAAATTCACAACTTATAGTTGATACTTGGATAAAAGAGCATGGTGTTCGTTATTTTAATGAACTAACTAATATGGCACAACTAACGGAAGAGGTTGGTGAAGTAGCTCGTATTATTGCAAGACGCTATGGCGAGCAAAGTGAAAAAGAAAGCGATAAAGGAAAAGATTTAGGCGAAGAACTAGCAGATGTTGTTTTTGTTGTTTTGTGTTTAGCCAACCAAACAGGAATTGATTTGCAAGCTTCTTTCGATAAAAAAATGGATGTAAAAACCAATAGAGATCACGATCGTCACCAAAATAATAAAAAATTAAAATAAATGGATAGTTATAAAAGTCAATCTTTTGTTAAACTAACAATCCGATTTGGGTTGCTGTTTTTAGTGGTAGTAACCATTTTAAAAATGCTGATTTCAATTATTGGAAATGGAAGTGTTTCTGGTATGNTTGAAGAATTTTTTTCAGCAAATACATGGCAACCATTTGTAAAAACACAACTAATAATGTCTTTAATTTATGGGTTGCTTATGGCGGGATATTATAAATTTATAAAAAAATAAAAGTTTTTTCTAACATTTCAATTGTCACATTGAGCGCAGTCGAAATGTGTATTAATACAAATTTTTCGACTGCGCTTGAAATGACATTTTAGATGATATTTTTTATCAATTTAAATTAATTAGGTTTATTTCACTTGCTTTAACTTTAGCATTCAAAGCTTTAACATCGCTATTAAAAACTTCATAAACTTTAGCCAATTCATCATCAATCAATTTAATAATTTCAGTTTTAAATTCCACAGATTGGTCTGTTGGCTTAAAATCACCTATTGAACTTAANGAATTTAAATGTGCCAATTTGTTATTTAACTTAATTGGNAAATTCAAAGGATCTTGATTGCTTTTGCTTTTTGTTTGATATAANTCGTTCTCATAAGTNGTTAAATCTTTTACAATTTTATCAGCCAATTCAATAATTTCNTTGTTTTTTTCTTTATCGGTAATTGATTTTTTTAATTGCTCAACTTGGCCTTTTGCTTTTGTAATATTTTTTAATGTTTTGTGTATTTCTGTTAACTTTTCCTGAATTTCAATAATAAAATCAAATTGAGATTGTAAATCTTTTTCGGTGGCTGAACTTCTTGGATCTTTTAATAAAGTGAATGTTTGCTCATCAACTTGATTCCCGTTTTTGCTTAATTTCACTAAAAATTCTCCTGGTAATGCTTTTGGNCCTTGAAGTGAACCCCACCATAATATCATTCCTTTTATTTTTTCAGCATCAGGATATTGCATATCCCAATTAAATTTATTGGAACCTTTTTCAACTTTTATTTTTTCTTCTTGTTGATCTTCTTCAGGTTTGGTTGAAAATGTTTTGATATGTTTCCCAGATTTTTCGTAAATAGAAAGAGTAATAGTATCTTTTTCTTCCAAAGTTTTTACAAAATAATTAATAAGAACACCGCCAGGATGATTTTGACCAGCAGTTTTAGATTTTCGGCTACTTCCATCCATTCTATAACTATCCATGGGTTTAAAAATAAATGCTTCTTTTGAGATTATTGACTCATTAATTTGATGCAAAGGTGTTAGATCATCAATTATCCAAAAAGATCTTCCTTGAGTTGCTACAATTAAGTTGTTGTTTTTTATGGTTAAATCTGTAATTGGAACAATTGGTAAATTTAATTGAAACGGACTCCAGTTTGCACCGTCATCAAAACTTAAATACATTCCATTTTCAGTTCCAGCATATAACAATCCTTTTCTTTCAGGATCAGCTCTTAAAGCTCTTGTAAAATGTTCAGCCGGAATTCCATTGGTTATTAATTTCCAATTTTTACCATAATCCTCTGTTTTATAGATGTAAGGTGTATAATCTCCTAATTTGTAACGTGTGCCAACAATATAAGCTCCTCCAGCAGTATATGGATCTACTTCTATACAGTTGAACATCATCCATTCTGGCATTTTTTTAGGAGTCACATTTTCCCAGTTTTTCCCACCATTTTTTGTTACATGCACTAGACCGTCATCAGATCCGGTCCAAATAAGATTTTCTTCAAAAGGAGATTCAACGGCAGCAAAAATAGTTCCGTAATATTCTACACCAGTATTATCTTTTGTAATTGGACCACCAGAAGGGCCTAAAGTTTTTGGATCGTTTCTGGTTAAATCCGGACTAATAACTTCAAATGATTGCCCTTCATTGTAGGTAACATGCACATGGTTTGAAGTGGTATACATTTTCTTTTTATTATGAGGCGAAAAGAAAATAGGGTAATTCCATTGGAAACGATATTTCATATCCTCAGCACCATGTCCCATTGGATCATCTGGCCAAACATTGATGGCTCTTGTTTCATTTGTTTTGTGGTTTACCCTTGTTAATAATCCACCATAACTTCCGCCGTAAACAATATCATTATTCAACGGATCAACAGCAATATGCGCACTTTCGCTTCCTGCAGTTTCCTCCCAATCACTTTCACTTATATTTCTACCAGTAGTTCTATGAGAAATTCGAACGGTAGAATTATCTTGTTGAGCTCCATAAATTCTGTACGGAAAATGATTATCAGTAACAACTCTATAAAATTGAGCAGTTGGTTGATTATTATAAGTACTCCAATTTTCCCCCGCATCAAAACTTACTTGAGCACCTCCATCATCGGCAATAACCATACGTTGATTGTCTTCCGGTGCAATCCATAAATCGTGATGATCACCGTGAGGTGCATTAAACGATTTAAAAGTAGTTCCACCATCTTTTGATTGATGATAACTTACATTTACTACATAAACAGTATTTTCATCTTGGGTATCGGCATAAATTCTAGTATAATACCAGGCACGTTGTCTTAAAGCGCGATCACTATTCACCAATTTCCAAGTTTTCCCTGCATCTGTAGATTTGTAAACACCACCATCTTTATTTTCAATTAATGCCCAAATAATATCTGAATTTACTGGAGAAACAGTAACACCACTAATTCCCCAAATATCTTTTGGCAAGCCTTCATTGGAAGAAATATTTGTCCAAGTTTCTCCTTCATCAGTACTTTTCCAAAGAGCAGATCCTTCACCGCCGCTCGATAAACTATAAGGAGTTCTTCTAACATTCCAAGTAGAAGCATACAAGATACGTGCGTTTGTTGGGTCAATTATTAAATCAACAGCACCAGCATTTGCATTTGCAAAAAGTACTTTTTTCCAATTTTTTCCACCATCAATAGATTTATAAACACCTCTTTCTTCACTTGATTTGTATAAATCTCCTAAAACAGCAGCAAAAACAATGTCTGGATTTTTAGGGTGAACACGTACTCGTGGAATATGACGCGATTTTTCTAATCCAATATGTTGCCAAGTTTTACCTGCATCAACAGATTTCCACATGCCATCACCCGAAGAAACATTTCCACGAATTGTAACTTCACCATTACCAACATAAATTACATTGTTATCAGATTCGCTAACAGCTATTGCTCCTACAGAACCACCAAAAAAACCATCAGAAATATTGCTCCAGGTATTTCCAGCATCTGTAGTTTTCCATACTCCACCACCTGTTGCACCAAAATAAAAGAGATTTGCCTTGTTTGGAACACCGGTAACAGCGGCACTTCGTCCACCTCTAAACGGTCCAATATTTCGCCATTCAATAGATTTGTAAAATTCTTCACTAAATTTGGATACTGTTTTTTGTGCATTAACTTTGTAAGCTGAAATTAAAAACAGACAGCTAAGTAATAAAAGGTATTTTTTCATGATGTTTGGTTGAATTGATTGAAAATAAACTGAGTAGTAAATCTATTAAAAATAATTTTATTTAAAGTAACTAATTAAACATCTAATGGAATTGTTGAAAATTAATAAAATTAATGGCAATGTAATTGGGCATGTTATAATTACAGGTTCAAAAAGCGAAACTAATAGGTTATTGGTTTTACAGCAATTTTACCCAAATTTAAAAATTGAAAATCGTTCAAATTCTGATGATGCTCTTTTAATGCAAAAAGCACTAGCGAACACTTCTAACGAAATAAATATTGGACATGCTGGTACAGCAATGCGTTTTTTAACGGCTTATTTTTCTGTAAAAGGGAATTCCGATATTATTTTAACAGGTTCACATAGAATGAAAGATAGACCTGTTAAAATTTTAGTAGATGCTTTGATTTCATTAGGTGCAGATATTCAGTATTTAGAAAAGGAAGGGTTTCCGCCTTTAAAAATTTCTGGAAAAAAACTATCAAAAGACATTGTAGAAATTGAAGGAAATGTTAGCAGTCAATATATTTCTGCTTTATTATTAATTGCACCAACCTTAAGAAGAGGATTGGTTTTAAAATTTAAAGGAGAAGTTACTTCGGTTCCATATATAAAAATGACCTTGAAATTACTCGATTCTGTTGGAATAACACATAGATGGGTTGGTAATACAATTACTGTTTCACCCAAAAGAAAAATTGATGATAAAATAATTGAAGTAGAATCTGATTGGAGTTCGGCATCATATTATTACAGTCTTTGTGCATTGAGTCCTAATTCTGAAATAACACTTTCAACCTATAAAAATAATAGTTTACAAGGCGATTCAATTTTGGCAACTTTGTATAATAGGTTAGGTGTTGAAACAGTATTTGAGGATAATAAACTACTCTTAAAAAACAAGAATACCTTAATCAACAGAGGTTTAAATTTAAACTTGAAATCTGCACCGGATATTGCCCAAACTATTGCAGTTACTTGTTTCGGATTAGGAGTTGAATGCAATATTAGAGGGTTGCATACCTTAAAAATTAAAGAAACAGATAGATTGGTTGCTTTAAAAAACGAATTGGAAAAATTAGGGGGTGAGATAGAGATTACAAATGAGTCGTTGCATTTAAAGCGGAGTGGGATTATTAATGAGAATATATGTATTTCAACCTATGATGATCATAGAATGGCGATGGCTTTTGCACCATTAGCAACGAAAGTTCCAATTGTAATTGAAGACCCTAATGTGGTATCAAAATCGTACCCTACTTTTTGGGAGGATTTTGGAAAAATAACGAGGTAAAAAACTCAAAAACAAACTTTTATTGAAAAACACTTGACAACGCCTATGCCGATGTTGTATATTTGCACTCATTCAATAAAAAAACACATGCAATTGCATGAAAAAAGATTCTTACCGAGGGAAATAAATGAAGTTTCCTATAATTCTTAAAATAAACATAAATACATGAAATTATCAAAATTCAAATTTGAATTGCCAGAAGGTTTGTTGGCAGAATTCCCTGCAGAAAATAGAGACGAATCAAGATTAATGGTTTTAGATAGAAAGAAGAAAACTATTGAACATAAAATGTTTAAAGACATTATTAATTATTTTGATGAAGGTGATTTAATGGTTGTAAATAATACTAAAGTTTTTCCAGCAAGAATGTATGGTGAAAAGGAAAAAACGGGTGCAAGAATAGAAGTTTTTTTATTAAGAGAATTAAATGCTGAAAGCAGATTATGGGATGTATTAGTTGATCCTGCTAGAAAAATACGTATTGGGAATAAATTATTTTTTGGAGATGATGAAAGTTTAGTTGCTGAGGTTATAGATAANACAACTTCAAGAGGAAGAACTTTACGATTTTTATATGATGGTTCATACGAAGAATTTAGACAAAAATTAAATGAGTTAGGTGAAACACCATTGCCTAAATATATTAACAGACCCGTACAAGAAAGTGATGCAGAGCGTTATCAAACCATTTATGCAAAACATGAAGGAGCTGTTGCTGCACCTACTGCAGGTCTCCATTTCTCTAAACATTTGATGAAAAAATTAGAGATAAAAGGGGTTGATTTTGCTGAAGTAACTTTACACGTTGGTTTAGGAACTTTTAGTCCGGTTGAAGTGGAAGATTTATCAAAACATAAAATGGATTCCGAACAGTGTATCATTACTGAAGAAGCTATTAAAATTGTAAATGATGCTGTAAATAGTAAAAAGCGTATTTGTGCTGTTGGAACAACAGTTATGAGGGCTATGGAAAGTTCAGTTTCTTCTAATAATCATTTAAATATTTATAATGGTTGGACAAATAAGTTTATATTTCCTCCTTATGAATTTAAAGTAGCTAACTGTATGGTAACAAATTTTCACACACCAAAATCTACATTAATGATGATGGCTGCAGCTTTTGCGGGTTACGATTTTTTAATGAAAGCTTATGAAGAGGCGGTTAAAGAAAAATATAAATTCTACTCTTATGGAGATGCAATGTTAATTATATAAAACACACATAATTTGTAATTTGATTCCCGCTTTGGCGGGAATCTTTTTATAAACTTGAAACTAAAATGAATATCAAAAAAGACATACGAGCTTTAACAAAAGATCAACTCCGCAATTTTTTCGTAGAAAACGGAGATAAAGCATTTAGAGGAAATCAAGTTTATGAATGGCTGTGGATTAAAAGTGCACATTCATTTGAGGATATGACAAATATTTCATTGGAAACACGTGAAATGTTACAAACTAACTTTGTAATTAATCATATAGAAGTTGATACCATGCAACGCAGTGTTGATGGAACTGTTAAAAACGCTGTAAGATTGCACGATGGCTTAATAGTAGAATCAGTCTTAATACCTACAAAATCTAGAACTACAGCCTGTGTGTCTAGTCAGGTTGGATGCAGTTTAGATTGTTTGTTTTGTGCAACGGCTCGTTTAAAGAAAATGAGGAATTTAAACCCTGATGAGATTTATGACCAAGTTGTAGCTATAAATCAAGAAAGTTTATTGTACTACAATCATAAATTATCAAACGTTGTTTTTATGGGAATGGGCGAACCATTGATGAATTATAACAATGTGCTAAAATCAATTGAGAAAATAACTTCACCTGAAGGTTTAGGAATGTCACCAAAACGAATTACAGTATCTACTTCTGGAATTCCAAAAATGATAAAAAAAATGGCCGATGATGATGTGAAATTTAATTTAGCGGTTTCATTACATTCTGCAATTGATGAAGTTAGAACTCAAATAATGCCTTTTACGAAAGATTTTCCTTTAGCTGACTTAAAAGAAGCTATTGAATATTGGTATGAGAAAACCGGTAGTAGAGTGACTTATGAATACGTTGTTTGGGAAGGAATAAATGACAGCAGAGAAGCCATAAACGCATTGGTAAACTTTTGCAAATATGTGCCTTGTAAAGTGAATTTGATTGAGTACAACCCTATTGATGATGGTTATTTTCAACAGGCGAAACCACAAGCAATAAGTGATTATACAAGTATTTTAGAAATGAACGATATTATTGTGAATGTAAGAAGAAGCAGAGGTAAAGACATTGATGCTGCTTGCGGACAATTAGCAAATAAAAGTTAAAACTATCTTTAGATTTTTCTTACTTTTGATTTCTTTATGAAACTAGTAGAACAAATAAAACAACCCATACTTCAAGAAATGGAACTCTTTGAAACGAAGTTCAAAGAATCTATGGCGACTAATGTTCCTCTTTTAAATAGAATTACACAATATATAGTTAGGCGAAAAGGAAAACAAATGAGACCTATGTTTGTTTTTTTGGTTGCCAAAATGGTTTCTGGTGGTAAATTCGAAGAACGAACTTACAGGGGTGCTTCCGTTATTGAACTTATTCATACCGCTAGCTTAGTGCATGATGATGTGGTTGATGATAGTAATATAAGAAGAGGGTTTTTCTCTATAAATGCTTTATGGAAAAATAAAATTGCGGTACTAGTTGGTGATTTTTTGTTTTCTAAAGGTTTATTGCTGTCGATTGATAATGATGATATTGATATTTTAAGACTTATTTCAGTTGCTGTACGAGAAATGAGTGAAGGTGAATTGTTGCAATTTGAAAAAGCTCGCAGGTTAGATATTACAGAAGAAATCTATTTCGAAATTATTCGTCAGAAAACGGCAACCTTAATCGCAGCTTGTTGTGGAATTGGTGCAGCTTCCGTTGGAAGTAGTAAAGATGAAATTGAAAAAATGAGGCTTTTTGGTGAACTTATTGGTATTGCATTTCAAATAAAAGATGACTTGTTTGATTATACGGATGCTAAAATTGGAAAACCAACAGGTATTGATATTAAGGAACGGAAAATGACTTTACCACTTATTTATGCATTAAATAATTGTACTAAAGAAGAACGAAAATGGTTGATAAATTCTATTAAAAACCATAATAAAAATAAAAAACGCGTAAAAGAAATTATTGCTTTTGTTAAAGAAAAAGGAGGTATTGAATTTACCACTTTAAAAATGAAAGAATACCAAGTAAAAGCATTAGAAATATTAGAAACGTACCCAAGTTCACCTTATAAAGAATCTCTTTTAACAATGGTTAATTATGTGATTGAACGAAAAATTTAATTTTTTAGGCAATAGGCAATAGGCAATAGGCAATAGTTGTGAATTCTTAAGTTATAACGTTTCTAATCGAAGTTCAAATTATTTGTAGTAGTATTAATTGTGATCATCACAAATTACTTTATCAATTCCAAAGATAACAATTCTTCTAAATGTTTTCTTGAATTTGACAATCTTGGCACTTTGTGTTGCCCACCCAGTTTGCCATTTGCTTTTAGCCAATTATAAAATAATCCTTCTTTTGCAATGTTAATTTTAGGCATTGCTAATGTCATATTATGATACCGTTTGGCTTCATAATCTGAATTGATGGCCTTCAAAGCATTATCCAATAGTTCCGTAAAAAGATCAATACACTCAGGGTATTTTCTAAATTCAATTAACCACTCATGTCCGCCGCTTTTTTCATCAATCATAAAAATAGGAGCAACCGTATATTCTGAAACTTCTGCACCTGTTTTTAAGCAAGCTTGATTTAAAGCGTTTTCGGCATTTTCAATAATTAATTCTTCACCAAAAACATTGATAAAATGTTTGGTTCTACCTGTTATTCTAATTCTATGAGGCGTTAATGATGTAAATTTAACTGTATCACCAATTAAATAGCGCCATAAACCACCATTTGTAGTAATTACAATAGCGTAATTATGATTCAATTTCACTTCAGAAAGTGGAATTGCCTTTGAGTTTTCTTCATTAAATTTATTCATTGGAATAAATTCATAAAAAATTCCATAATCTAGCATTAATAATAAGTCGTATGAATTATTTTCATCTTGAATAGCAAAAAAACCTTCAGATGCATTATAGGTTTCATAGTATTTAAAATCTTTTTTTGGAATTAATTTTTTGAACTGTTCCCTATAAGGATTAAAATTTACGCCTCCATGAAAATACACTTCAAGGTTGGGCCAAACCTCTAAAATATTATTTTTTCCAGTTTTTTCAATTACTTTATTTAAAAGGACCAACATCCAAGAAGGTACACCAACTAAACTTGTAATGTCTTCATGGATAGTTTCATCAATAATGGCTTTCATTTTACTTTCCCATTCGCTCATTAAAGCTGTTTCTAATTTTGGAGCGCTGCTGTAGTCAGCCCAAAAAGGCAAGTTTTCAATAATGATGGCTGATAAATCACCAAAATATGAAAAGTTATCTTCATAAACAGCACTGCTTCCTCCAAGTCGCAACCCTTTACCAACAAATAGTTGAGCATCAGGATTGTTGTTGAAATACAAACAAAGCATATCTTTTCCGGCTTTTAAATGACAATCTTCCAACGCTTCATCACTTACAGGAATAAATTTGCTTTTTGAGTTGGTTGTTCCACTTGATTTTGCGAACCATTTAATATAAGTTGACCAAAAAATATTTTGTTCACCTTTGCGAGCTCGTTCAATTAAAGGTTCAATGGATTCATATTGTTGTATAGGTACTTTTTCAGTAAATTCTTGATAGGTATTTATGGTTGAAAATTCATATTTTTCACCAACTTCAGTGTTTTTTGCTTTTTCCAATAATTTAAAGAGCAATTCCTCTTGTACATAAAATGGATATTTAATAAATAATTCAATTTGGTGCTTCCTTTTTTTTTAAAAACCAGGAAATTATTGAATTTACAATTTGATATGGCATTTTTTATTAAGTATCTTTCGTTCGTTAAATTTAATAAAACTTTTTATGCAATATCAAACTATCTTGAAAAAAATGATGACGGAGTTAAATGATGTAGTTCACTATTATTTAGATGTTGAAAATGATTTTTTAAATTTAAACCAACTATTAGGGCGTGAAATTGAATTTAGTTTTGAAGGCTATCAATGTTTGAGTTGTGGAAAAGAAAAAAAAATATTCAGACAAGGGTTTTGTTATGATTGTTTTTATGCAAGTGCACAAGTTGGAGATTGGATTATGAAACCAGAATTAAGTCAGGCGCATTTGGATATTGAAGATCGTGATTTGGAGTATGAAAAGCATGTGCAATTACAACCACATGTGGTGTATTTAGCGCTTTCAAGTGAAGTGAAAGTTGGGGTAACGCGTAAAACTCAAGTCCCAACTCGTTGGATAGATCAGGGTGCAACAAAAGCTATAGAAATTGTTGAAGTTCCAAATAGATATTTGGCAGGAATTACAGAAGTTGCTTTAAAGGATTATGTAGCTGACAAAACAAGTTGGCAAAAAATGTTGAAGAATGAAATTGTTGAAGCCAATTTAATTGAAGAAAGAGAAAAGCTAAAAATTCATATTCCTGAAGAAGCATTACCTTATTTTTTACATAATAATGGGAAAATTACCGAAATTAACTATCCTGTTATTAGTTATCCAAAATCAATAAAANCCTTAAACTTAGAAAAAAAGCATTTGTATAGTGGTAAATTGGTTGGGATTAAGGGTCAATATTTAATATTTGAAGACAATACTGTTTTTAATGTTAGAAACAACGAAGGTTATAGAGTGATAATAACTATAAAATAATTGGTTATAAGAACCATAAATTAAATAAAGAGGATGCATAATTTTTTTCGTAAAATAATTATTGAAACTGTAAAAAGGAGATTCAAAAAAAATAAAGATAAAACCTATGGGAAATTATCTGAAGAGGTTAAACTATTAGAAGTTAGCATTTCTCATATAATGAGTGATGTTTTTTTTATCACCATAGGTGTAATTTTAGCTGGTTTTGGTTTAAAAGGATTTTTATTGCCAAATTCATTCATTGATGGGGGCGCTATGGGAATATCACTGTTAATATCTGAAACAACTGCCATATCACTATCAATTCTTATTGTAATTGTCAATTTTCCGTTTATAATTCTTGGCTATTCAAACCTTGGAAAACAATTTGCCTTAAAGAGTATTTTGGCTATTGTTGGACTTGCATTAACGGTACACTTTATTCCGTATCCTTTAATTACTTCCGACAAATTACTGATTGCCGTTTTTGGTGGTTTTTTCTTGGGAGCAGGTATTGGTTTGGCAATTAGAGGAGGTGCTGTTATTGATGGAACAGAAGTATTGGCGATATATTTGAGTAAAAAAACTGGACTTACCATTGGTGATGTTATTTTAATTTTTAATATCATTATATTTTCTTTTGGAGCTTATGTTTTATCTATTGAAGTGGCTTTGTATGCGATGTTGACTTATATGGCAGCAGCAAGAACCGTAGATTTTATTATCGAAGGAGTTGAAGAGTATACAGGAATTACGATTATTTCAATAAAAAGTGAAAAAATCAGATTAATGATTACTGAAGATTTAGGAAGAGGTGTAACTATATACGCAGGAAAAGGAGGATATGGAAAACACGGCTCAACTTTAACAGAAATTGATATTATTTATACCATTGTAACAAGACTTGAAATTGCTAGCCTTCAAACTGAAATTGACAAAATTGATAAGGATGCTTTTGTAGTTATGAATAGTATTAAAGACACAAAAGGAGGAATGATTAAAAAGCGACCGTTAAAATAATTAACAAGGAAGTATTTTACTTTCTGTTATCTTCCCATATAAGAGTTTTTGTAATTTCACTTGTAAATGTTGGGCAATTTCCATCGCCATTTCCAGTGATTCCTCCATCAGGAGCACAAACAATTTCACAGTTCTTAGAGTACAAATAATTAAATTGGTCGCAACAATCTGAGGTTATGTAAAAATAAGTTTCTCCATCAACTTCCCACTTCCAAATTTGAGTTGGTGGATTTTTAACTGCTTCATCAATAAGTTGGTTTATTTTATTTTGAATGCAAGAAGGTATTTCATTAGTAGATTCTACAGAAGAACAACTAAACACAAAAGCCAATAATATTCCGAAAGATATATTTTTCATAAAACCTTGTTTCATTTACATAGATAAGCCACAAACAATATGCCAGTATAAAATCAATATAGTAATTTATTTGTATTTTTGCATTTTGAAATTAATAACAAAATAAATTAGAATGAAAGCATATATTTTCCCAGGACAAGGAGCCCAATTTACAGGAATGGGGTTAGATTTATACAACAACTCAACTTTAGCAAAAGAACTTTTTGAACAAGCAAACAACATTTTAGGATTCAGAATTACGGATATAATGTTTGAAGGAACTTCTGAAGAATTGCAACAAACCAAAGTTACGCAACCTGCGATATTTTTATACTCAGTAATTTTAGCCAAAACGTTGGGGAAAGATTTTAAGCCAGAAATGGTTGCGGGTCATTCGTTAGGAGAATTATCTGCGTTGGTTGCCAATGGTGTTTTAACTTTTGAAGACGGATTGAAATTAGTTTCAAAAAGAGCCTTAGCGATGCAAAAAGCGTGTGAAGCTCAGGAATCTACAATGGCAGCAGTTTTAGGTTTAGAAGATAGTGTTGTGGAAGAAGTTTGTGCAGGAATTGATGGTGTTGTGGTTGCTGCAAATTACAATTGCCCTGGTCAATTGGTGATTTCAGGAGAAATTTCTGCAATTGATAAAGCTTGCGAATCATTAATTGGAAGAGGTGCAAAACGTGCCATAAAATTACCTGTTGGTGGCGCTTTTCATTCACCTTTAATGGAACCAGCAAGAGAAGAATTGGCAGAAGCTATTAAGAATACACTATTTAGCGAACCTACTTGTCCGGTTTATCAAAATGTGGTAGCAAAAGCAGTAACAAATTCTGAAGAAATTAAAGAAAATTTAATTGCACAATTAACTGCTCCTGTTCGTTGGACACAATCTGTAGAAAAAATGATTGCAGATGGCNCAACCGAATTTATTGAAGTTGGGCCAGGTAAAGTTTTACAAGGCTTGGTTCGGAAAATTGATAGAAATGCGATGGCAAGTTCAGCAGTGCTTCAGTTTTAGATTGAAAAAAA
>Ga0006257_1000093_pt1 | contig 24303 bp, 22 predicted proteins | sample Deesub45470m_DNA_FD_54937 | JGI IMG/M metagenome (GOLD analysis project Ga0006257, IMG submission 54937) | Deep subsurface microbial communities from North Pacific Ocean - 450_OLKR46/470m Metagenome | ecosystem: Environmental > Terrestrial > Deep subsurface > Unclassified | place: North Pacific... | reverse complement strand
ATGCGAGCAAGGTCAATCGCCTGATATTTCTGGGTAGTTCCTGCATCTACCCGCGTGACTGCCCGCAACCAATTAAGGAAGAATACCTGCTCACCGGCCCGCTGGAAGCGACCAACCGTCCGTACGCGTTGGCCAAGATCGCCGGTATCGAGATGTGCTGGTCGTACAACCGCCAATATGGCACGAAATGGCTGGCAGCCATGCCGACCAATTTGTACGGTCCGGGTGACAGCTACGACCTGAACAATTCCCACGTGCTGCCCGCATTCATCCGCAAGATGCACGAGGCCAAGGTTTCCGGTACGAGTGAAGTGGTGTTGTGGGGTACGGGTACGCCGAGGCGCGAATTCCTTTATGTGGATGATCTGGCGAATGCGCTGGTGTTTCTGGCGACGCTGGATGACGCGCGTTACGATGCGCTGGTCGATCCCTCGCATTGCCCGCTGATCAACGTCGGTTCAGGCACAGATCTGACCATCCGTGAGCTGGCCGAAACGGTTGCAAAGGTGGTTGGGTATGAGGGTAAGTTCGTGCAGGACACATCCAAACCGGATGGCACCATGCGCAAGGTGATGTCTGTAGATAGAATCCGCAGCATGGGGTGGGTGCCGATGACTGGATTAAAGGACGGGATTTCTCTGGCTTATAACAATTTTTTGGAAGGCTTTCCAGGATGAAAATTGCTATCGCAGGCACGGGCTATGTAGGTCTCTCCAACGCTATTCTGCTTTCACAATATAACGAAGTGGTTGCGCTCGACATCGTAGCCGAAAAGGTACAGATGCTTAATCGCAGGCAATCGCCTATTGAAGATGTCGAGATTGAAGACTACTTGGTCAATAAGCCGCTCAACTTTCGGGCTACGCTCGACAAACACGATGCCTACGCCAGTGCTGACTACGTCATAATCGCCACGCCGACCGACTATGACCCTGAAACCAACTACTTCAACACTTGCTCGATTGAATCGGTGATTCAAGATGTGATACGCATTAATCCTCAGGCAGTGATGGTTGTCAAGTCTACCGTGCCTGTCGGCTACACCGTTAAGGTTCGTGCAAAATTCAACTGCGTAAATATCTTTTTTTCACCAGAGTTCTTACGTGAAGGCCGTGCATTGTACGACAACCTGTACCCATCGCGTATCGTCGTGGGTGAGCGTTCCAGACGTGCTGAAATTTTTGCTGACCTGCTCAGGCAGGGGGCTGTCAAACAAAATATTGATGTTTTGTTCACGGATTCGACAGAGGCCGAGGCGGTCAAGTTGTTTGCCAATACTTTCCTCGCCATGCGCGTAGCCTACTTCAATGAACTGGATACCTACGCAGCCACGCACGGACTGGATACCAGACAGATTATTCAGGGCGTGAGCCTCGACCCGCGCATCGGCAATCATTACAACAATCCCTCGTTCGGCTACGGTGGCTACTGTTTGCCCAAAGATACCAAGCAGTTGCTCGCCAATTATCGGGATGTTCCGCAGAACCTGGTTCACGCTATCGTCGAAGCCAATACCACACGCAAGGATTTTATCGCCGACAGTATTATCAATCGCAATCCCGGGGTTGTCGGCGTTCATCGACTCATCATGAAGAGTGGTTCCGACAATTTCCGTGCCTCCAGCATTCAGGGCATAATGAAGCGCATCAAAGCCAAGGGTATTAAAGTCATCGTCTATGAACCCGCGTTCAAGGAGCCCGAGTTCTTCCACTCCAAAGTGGTGAATGATCTGGCTGAATTCAAACAGCAAGCCGATGTGATTGTTGCCAACCGAATGAGCTCAGAACTATTGGATGTTGTTGACAAGGTTTATACGCGCGATTTGTTTGGCAATGATTGATACGTATTCACCAGTAAGCGTTGTACTTCCGATTTTGCAACCTGAATCTGTTTTATGTTGGAAGTTGCAACATGTAGAACATGATATTTAGCTACTAATTATTTAGGACTTATTAACATGAAGGTTTTAGTTACCGGTTGCGCCGGTTTTATCGGCATGCATGCTTGCTTACGCTTGTTGAAGCGTGGCGACGAAGTTGTGGGAATAGATAATTTGAATGATTACTATGACGTGCAACTCAAGCAAGATCGTCTGGGACAGTTGACGATATTTGAAAAATTCTCCTTTCTAAAACTCGATATGACTGATCAGGTTGGCGTTGAAGGATTGTTCGCCCGCCACGGTTTTCAGCGTGTTGTTCATTTGGCCGCACAGCCTGGTGTACGTTATTCACTCAAAAATCCGCTTGCATACATCCAGAGCAACCTGGTCGGGTTCACCAATATTCTGGAAGGCTGCCGCCACCATAAAATTGAGCACTTGGTTTATGCCAGCAGCTCCAGTGTTTATGGTGCGAATACGGCTATCCCCTTTTCAGTCAGCCAGAATGTGGACCATCCGGTCAGTTTATATGCTGCCACCAAAAAATCGGGTGAATTGATCGCGCATTCTTACAGTCACTTATTCGAATTACCCGTTACATGTTTGAGATTTTTCACCGTGTACGGACCATGGGGCAGGCCTGATATGTCCCCTTCGTTGTTTACCAAGGCCATTCTGGAGGGTAGACCGATAGATGTTTTCAATCATGGCAAGATGCAGCGAGATTTTACCTTTGTAGATGACATCGTAGAAGGTGTGGTGAGAGTGCTGGACAAGCCTGCCTCACCCAACCCCGATTTTGACACGTCGTCTCCTGATTCATCCACCAGTTACGCACCCTATCGCATATATAACATAGGCAATCACCAGCCTGTGGAGTTAATGACGTTTATCGAAACAATCGAGAACGCATTAGGCAAAAAAGCGATTAAAAATATGTTGCCCATGCAGGCGGGCGATGTGGTCGCTACCTTCGCGGAAACAAAGGAATTGCGCGAGGAGTTTGGATTCGCGCCTTCAACTTCGTTGCAAGAGGGAGTTAGAAAGTTTGCTGACTGGTATTGCGATTATCATAGTATAAGACCGCACTAATTCATGAAATATGCTGGCGGACACAGGCTTCGCGTATCTGACCTGTTGATCAAATTGTCCGCGATTAAGGGGGAGTTTGCATGGGTGATAGCTGGGCAAGCAGTAGCACTCGCTGGTGCGCTGGTGGGCATCAAACTGTTGACCAACATGATGTCTCAGGCGGCTTATGGGCAACTTGCCTTGGGTTTGTCCATTGCCGGACTTATCAACATGTTTCTGTTTGGACCGCTTGGTCAAATAATCCTTCGCTATTACTCAGTGAGTAATGAACGGGGTGAACATGCGGCTTATAGTATTGTGCTAGCGCGGCTTCATGGAAAGCTTGTGCTCTTCGTTGGCGCTCTAGGGTTGATAGTGAGCATGATTGTAAAAGTGACAGCAGGGTCTGCGTGGGCCTATCTGACTATCACGGCAGTGTGTTTCGGTATCGCTTCAGGCCTGCTTGGTTCTGCACAGTCATTATTTAGCGCAGCCAGGAATCGGAAGCTGACAGCTTTGTCACAATTTTCGGATGTATGGCTACGTCTCATGTTGGCCGCTCTGCTGATTGCTATTGCAAGTAGTGAGGGATACTGGGCTTTGGCTGGGTATGCAGTTGGCACGCTATGTGTATTACTTTTTCAATTGCCACATCTGCATCGACTGCTACCGCACATAAGGGAAGCAAAGGTTGTTGACCCTGTGATTATGAACCGCCATTTGAAGGAATTTAGGCAATTTGGAACACCGTTTGTTGCTTTTGCGGGCTTTGCAGTCATTAGTCAATATGCAGATCGCTGGTTGTTACAGGGATTGGCTGGCGCAGAGGAGGTTGGGATTTATGCCGTTCTATACCAGATTGCATCGGCACCTGTCGTGGCACTTGTGAGCGTTGCAACACAGCTTATAATCCCGATTGTTTTTTCCAAGGCAGGGGCACTGGGAAAAAGGGGCAAGGTTCTGGAAGGTCAAGCATTGATCAGGGCGACAGTTATAGTCGTGTTGGTTTTGTCGGTGATATTTGCCTTCTCAGCATATGTCTGGGGGCAGGAAATTGTGGCTCTGGTTGCCAATAAGCATTACGCTAGTTTTGCAAATTCACTTTGGATTATAGTTTCCGCAATAGCCCTTTTTAATGCTGCTCAGATATTGGTGGCAAGTGGATTGAGTCTTAATCGACCTGCTGCATATTTGTGGCCTAAATTTGCTCAGGCCTTGGCGCTTCTAACTTTGGGAGTTTACTTTATCCCGCAATGGGGCGTTCAAGGAATGTCCCTTGCTTTGTTATGTTCATCAATCGTGTATTTTTTATTTGTTATCGTTACAAACCAAAAATTATTGAAACAGTTATATGGCTGAACAGGAAATAGAATGCTAGAAAAAATATTCGACTATAACGAGCATGCTAGAACGACTTATGTGGCACAAGTGGCTACTAGTTTGCCTAGTGGCACCAAAGTGCTTGATGCGGGTGCCGGGCCGTGTCGTTACAAGCCTTTTTTTGCGCATTGCAATTATTCTTCGCAAGATTTTGCTAAATATACTGGTGAAGGACATAGTTACGGCGAGATAGATTACGTTAGTGACATCACCTCTATCCCGGCAGAAGATGCTTCCTTTGATTTTATTTTGTGCACCGAGGTGTTCGAGCACATTCCCCGACCAGAGCAAGCTCTCAAAGAGTTCTCGAGATTATTGAAACCTGGTGGGAAAGTGTTAGTCACCGCACCATTTGCCGCTGGAATTCATATGGCGCCGTATCATTATTGTGGTGGTTTCTCACCATATTGGTATAAGTATTTCATGCCATTATGTGGATTGGAAATTGAATCGATAAAGAACAATGGCGGCTTTTTCAAGCTTTATGGGCAAGAAAGTCGCAGGTTTTTAGCGTTGCTTACACCACAACACCCGGTAAAAAAGGCTTTATTTCTCCCGTTGAAAATTATATTGGCAATCTGGTTTAGACTTCTAATGCCTCTAGTATGCTATTACCTTGATCCGTTGGATAAGAGTGATTCTTTTACAGCGGGCTACTTTGTTATGGCACACAAGATATGATATCTGATGAGCGTTTCAATTAAGCTGCCCTCTTCGATTACTATAGGCTATTTCGATATATATGTTCAGTATCAAACAGTGGATTAAGAAAAGCCCAGGCCGTAAACGTCTGGCACTATGGTTGATAAGGGTGTTGTCCCCTATGCTGCCCCCATTTACGCTTAAGGCGATTATTGGATATTTGCGGTTTTTTTATGATTTGCGGCAGTTTAAGCGCATAGGCGGGAAAATCGAAACATTGGATTGGTATCCGTGTCTTTTCGACCGTACGCCTACAACTGCATTTGACGCACAGTATTTGTATCAAGCTGCTTGGGGGGCAAAGAAAATATTCGAAGCGCGTCCCGAAGTGCATTTTGATGTTGGGTCGCATCTGGGATTTGTAACACAGTTGGCCGCTTTTACGAAGGTTGAATTTATCGATATACGCCCTGCGGATATTCGTCTTTCTGGCTTCGGGGTTCGTAAGGGATTGATTACCGATCTTCCTTTGCCCGACGGGTCTATTGCTTCGATTTCTTCAATGCATGTGATTGAACATATTGGCCTAGGTAGATACGGTGACCCGATTCAGCTTGATGGGCCGCAGTGCGCGTGTCGAGAGTTGTCCAGGGTACTCCAAGTTGGTGGTAGGGCATATGTTTCGGTGCCTATTGGCCGCCCACGGGTAGGCTTCAACGGTCTTTTTGTCTTTGATCCTGTCGTATTTCCAGAATATTTTGAATCATGTGAGGTGGTCGATTTTTCCTACGTTGATACGGATGGAGCTTTTTACGAGTCACTGGACTATAGGTCTGTAGTGCTTCAGGAAAGCACCTCAGGTATGGATTTCGGCCTTGGTATTTATATTTTGCAGAAAAAAGAGTAGAGATATGGAAAAACAGCATCTGTCGGCATATTCAAAGAATGTCCATTCCCAGCATGGCGAGGATGGGATCGTTGAAAAGATATTTGAACTTATCGGTGTTTCCTCAAGGGTTTGCATTGAGTTTGGCGCATGGGATGGCTTTCATCTTTCAAACACGGCGAATCTCTGGGAGAACGGTTGGAAAGGGATATTGATTGAAGGTGTGACGAGCCGTTACGAAGATCTCAAGCAGAACGTCAAGGATTACGATTGTGTTTGCGTGAATGCCTTCGTTTCTCGCAACGGTGTAAATTCTCTTGATGAAATCATTGCGCGCACCGGTATCGAGTCAAATATCGATCTTCTTTCAATCGACATTGATGGAGATGATTATTACATTTTTGAAAGCCTTGACAGGCTCCATCCCCGAGTCGTCATTTGTGAATACAACCCGACAATACCGGCAGAAATAGACCTTTTCGCAGACTATGGGAGCTACTTTGGTGCCTCGGTTGCGGCTCTTTGCCGATTGGCCGTATCCAAGGGCTATGCCCTTGTAGCGATTACAGAAACGAATTGTATCTTTGTTCAGGACGAGTTGGCTGAGGCTTTTGCTCAATATGAAACTCGTCTAGAGCGCATAAAGTCAGACAAACAGTTAGTTTATCTGGTCACTAGTTACTCGGGTGACTATGTGGTTTGTGGACATAATCCCTATGGTATTTCCGTTCAATATACGGGAGAGCTTCATGGCCCTTATAGGAAGTTTCCAAACGGTGCAGGAACGCGTGGGATGTTCATCAGGATTGAGCGTGGTATAAAGAACATTCTCAAAAAGATTTTGTGGTTCCGAAAATGACAGAATTCCGAGAAATTGCGTACAGCCGTTATCGGCAGTTTTCTGATCCAAACTACGAACAGTATGCAGCCTCTTATCATCGTCGATTATCTGGAAGACTGGATATCGCATCTGATTGCGAATGTCTGGATATCGCTTGCGGATTTGGAAATTTTCTTGCCTATCTGGCGCATGAGAGGGTAGAGCACTTCATCGGAGTAGATGGTTCTGCTCCGGCAATTGAAGCGGTTCATAAACATTTTGGAAGTGAGAAAGGCATTTGTACTGATGCCTTCCTGTTCCTTCGTGAAGGTAATAGGAAGTTTGGTCTGATAAGCGCGCTGGATTTTCTTGAACACCTGACTAAAGCTGAGTTGCACGAATTCCTTGTTCTTCTTGTGGGTAGTTTAGCACCAAAGGGAAAAGTGTTGATTCGAGTCCCGAATGCCGCTGGGTTGTTTGGAATGTCATCTCGTTATAACGATATTACGCACGAACTTTGTTTTACTCCGAATTCGCTTCGGGATGTTCTGGCGACCAACGGATTGCGGACTTTGGCTATTTGGGAAGACACAGGTAGACCAACCAACTTCGTACAACATGCACACAGAGCACTTTGGGAATTGGCTCGCCTCGGTATACGTACTCTTGATGCGGTAGAGACAGGGATGTGGGGTGAGGGTGTTCTGACTCGAAACATGTGGGCCCTGGCCGAAAAGTCCAACTAGTAGCAAGCATAGGGGCTGGAATATCACTCGCAGACCACACTTCAGCTTTCTGGAAATTACCCTGCTAACCTGCTGTTTTAAAGCCCAACATTCTGGGCAGAATTTTCTTTAGTGTCAGGGCGCGTACCAGACTGACTTCAGAATTGAGAGACTTGAATTAGCCATGAAAATTAAGTCAGGATTAAAAAAGTTTGGCTGGCTTTATGGCCTGAATACACTTTACAAGTCCGCAGCAGTGAAACGTGAATACAGGGTAACTGTGGCCAAATACGCCGCCAGGCTGCCATCCCGTTCTTTTGCGGAATTACTGTCAGGGCATGCACCTGACAGGTTGCGTGCCGCTGCAACTGACAGACAGTTGCGAATCTTCTTTCTGGGCACTGACGAACAGCAGGATCGCAGCGGCACCCTCCAGGCGCTGGAAAAGATAGCGGAACTCAGTTATTTCACGCGTGCGGATGGAAGTTACGGGCAGAATGATCCGCTGCCTCCGCTGCTGCGCAGGCGGGCGAATACCGAGCGGCTGTGGGCGCTTATCGAAGAACAGGCTGGCTGCGGCAAGCCGCCGGATATACTCGTCGCTCAGACTTGGGCATGTCTGGTAGAGCCAGAGATATTCAGCCGAATTCGGCAGGTTTATGGCACGTTTATTGTTAATATCTCAATGGATGATCGTCACCAATACTGGGGCGCCAAGTTGGATGGCGAGTGGGGCGGTACTTTCCCGCTTATTTCTCACATTGACTTGGCTCTGACGGCTGCGCCCGAGTGCGTTGACTGGTACATGAAAGAAGGCTGTCCGGCGCTATTCTTTCCTGAGGCAAGCGACTCCGAGATATTTCATCCTATGCCCGAACTGCCAAAGATACATGACGTCAGCTTTGTCGGCGGTTGTTATGGCATACGCAAACAAATAGTGGATGCACTGAGGCAGGCGGGGGTTCGCGTATCCGCTTACGGGAGCGGTTGGGACGCTGGACGCATAGAAACCGAAGCGGTGCCGAAACTGTTTGCGCAATCGAAAATTGTGCTGGGTGTTGGCACCATAGGCCATTGTACCGATTTCTATGCGTTAAAGATGCGCGATTTCGATGCGACCATGTCGGGGAGCTTATATCTGACACACGACAATCCCGATTTCCAGTTTTTATTTGAAGTGAACAGCGAAATTGTAACTTACAGCTCGGTCGGAGAATGCGTGGAAAAAGCTTTGCACTATCTTAAACATGAAGCAGAGCGTGAATCGATTGCCCGTGCCGGATTGCTGCGTGCCAGAGATGAACACACATGGGAGCAGCGCTTCGGTAAATTATTCGATGTGCTCAATATCGCATGGAAAAAGTGATGTTGTTGCCACAGGATAATCAAAAAGGCCAAAGTCTTCAGGCTTTTGCCAGCATTATCGTTGTATTTTTTGTTTGGGTTCTGGTCTGCCACTTCCTCAAAGAGACCGGCCACCACTACATAGTCACCGTTGTGACGGGATTGTCTCTACTGGCCACAAGTTTTTTTATAACACAGCTGTCTGCGCCAGAATTACCTAATAAATTCGGTATGTTGCTGATGGGCTTGCTGGCGATAAAGATGATATTTTCAGTAGCATATTTCAATCATTTTTTTGTTCTACGTGAAAGTGTTGGCTTAAGCATCACTAGCTATGGTGATAACTATCTTTACCATAATGCCGCAGTAGAATTTTTGGAAATATGGCCAAAATACGGGATGAACATGATTGGTGAAGCGCACTGTTTGCCAGGGCATATGCCAACCGCTGTATCGAATTGGGGATATGCGGCATTCCTCGCGGTGATCTACTGGTTCGCAGGAATTGTTCCAGAAGTGGGCATCCTATTTAATACATTTCTCGCCTTCTCATTTTGTTTGTTAAGTTACAAACTATTTGCCCTTGCAGGATTGTCCACGAGGCAGTCCTTTGCCGGGCTGGTAATTCTGTTTTTTTCCCCAGGACTCTGGCTCTGGAGTTCATTACTGTATAAGGATTCATTAATTTTTTTGATCGTGATGGCTTGCGTGCTGACGGTGCTTAGACTGGCAGTCAGGTTTAGTCTAACGCGACTATTGCTTGTGATCGTCCTGCTGAGTTCCTTGCTGCCTTTAAGATATCCGTATATTGCACCACTTTTGGCACTGCTTTTGCTTGGTTCCACCTATTTGCAAAAGAAAACATTCAAGCAAATGGCTTCGACACTACTGATGACCTGCTGGGTATTGATTGCCGTAATTGTAATTCAGTTGATATTCGATTTGATGAGTACATGTATCCACGCGGATGCAATAGACTCTGCAGTTGCAGTCATGGATTTGACCCCAGTCGGTGGGGCTTTCATGTCCAACGGGCTTGGCAGTATGCAGCCAAATATCACCAATTTCTGGTACACATTGCCAGCCAGAGCCGTATATATACTGACCATTCCCATGCCGTGGTTCGGGGGTAATGATGCCATCGAACGCATCGACTATCTGTTTAGTCACCTAGATGCAGTTTACGATGCAACTTTATTGATGGCCGTATGTATCATGTTTTTTCGCAACAGGTCATCGGCTAGCAGGGTGCAAAATATCCTGTTGATTACCGGTGTGGCATATTTTGTAATGCCGCTGTTCTTTTATTTCCCCGGCAGGCGTTATATCACAATGGCTTTTGCATTTTTTCTTGCTTACTCTTTGCCTGTTTTGTTGCAAAAGAGGGGCGCAATTACCAGTGTCATTATGGCGGCAATTTTTATTTCCATAGTGCAATTCACTTATATGCTTAAATCATGAAGACTTTCTGTTGCTGTACATGGTGAGTGAGTCAAAATCAATATTGCTGCACGCTCTCCGCTGGTTTGCGGCACTGATTGTCCTGCTCGGACATGCGCAGATGTACGCGAGGCAGAAGACTGGGAGTGCTGCTTTCAGTTGGGAATATATCGGTGACCATGCTCACGCGGCTGTAGTTGTTTTTTTCGTATTGAGTGGCTTCGTGATCGCGTGGAGCGTAGATAAGGGCTCACAATTGGCATGGAAAAAATATTATGTGGCTAGATTTTCACGGCTATATTCCGTATTGCCAGTAGCGATTCTCTTCACGGTTATTCTGGATATGATTGGTGCTCAACTCAGTAGTGCCTACGCCGATTCTGCTTTGATACCGCAGGATCATTACTGGGTGCGGTTTTTGGTGAATCTTTTTTCTGTGCAAGGGTTTCAGGGTTACCGGGTGCAGTTTGGTAGCAATCCGGCATTGTGGTCTATAGGGTATGAGTTTTTCTACTATATCGTGTTTGGCTTGATTTTTTTCTGGCGTGAGATATTTCATTCCAGAGCCAAGCTGGCAAGCTTTGTTGTGATAAGTCTATTTGTCCTAGCGGGTATAAAGATCACGTTATATTTTGTAATCTGGTTGATGGGTTTTGTGGCTTACAGGACACAAAAAAAATTAACTCTTAGCGTGAGCTACTTCTGGGTTTTTTTGGCGGCGGCTTTAGCGGTGAACCATTTTGTGGTTTATAAGGCGTTCGGCAGTATTGAATATTTACGCGATTTTTCTTTGGGGTTAGTAATTGCAGCACTGTTTGTGCCGGCTGCACCATCGGTGGGCGCGCTCAAATTCCACAAGTTCATGGCTGATTTCAGCTACTCGCTGTACGCGTTTCATATGCCGGTTTTGTTTTTTGCCTATTTTGTGATCCTGGATGCCGGCAGTTCGATTGAATCGTTCACAATGGCCACTGTGTTGGTGTGTCTGGTGCTGGCCTGGCTGCTCTCAATTTTGGCTGAAAAGAAGCGTTTTATATTACGAGCCTGGTTGATGAAGTATGCAAAGAATAAGGAATAACATCTTGTTTCAACACGAATTTAATAATATTATGAGCCACGGATTTTTGGCTTGCATGCCATCATGAGGTGGCATTTGGCGTGCTGCGTAACTTGCCCTGAAGGGCCAACTCAAATTTTAGTCAGGCGACAATATTTTGTGCGGCATTATTGGAATTACTTCTAAAAACAGTCCCCTTGTCTCAACAGAGCATTTTAAGGCTGCCCGGGACAGGCTGGAGCATCGTGGACCAGATGATGGCGGGGTGTGGCAGAGTCACGACGGGCGCGTGATGCTGGGTCATCGCAGGCTTGCAGTCATTGATCTTTCGCCGGCTGGACATCAGCCCATGGTGAGCGAGGATGGCCGTTATGTGATCGTGTTTAACGGCGAAATCTATAATTTTCGCGAACTTCGGGATGAGTTGCAGCAGCAGGGTTTTCAGTTTCACAGCGGCAGCGATACCGAGGTGATGTTGCTTGCCTACCGTGCGTGGGGGGAGTCGTGCATCAATCGCTTCAACGGGATGTTCGCCTTTGTTATTTATGATGCTGGCGATGGCGATGGCGATGGCGATGGCGATGGCGATGCCGCCCCCAGTTTGTTTTTTGCGCGAGACCGTGCAGGCAAGAAACCGTTTTATTATTTTTATGATGGTTCGGATTTTGAGTTTGCGTCTGAGTTGAAGGCGATATCGCACAAGGGCGAGGTTTCGCTGACGGCGCTCAATTATTATCTGGCGTTGGGCTATATTCCGGGCGATCAGTGTTTCATGGAAGGCGTGAAAAAACTGCCTCCTGCCCATGCCGGACGATTGGACCTGGATACTTTCAGTTTGAATATTTGGCGATACTGGCAATTGCCGGAAAATCAGTCTGAGGCTGAGGTAAACGGTGAAGCATTGGCAGATGAGGCACAGGCCTTGTTGACTGATGCGGTTGCACTCCGCATGGTTAGCGATGTGCCGCTTGGCGTGCTGTTGAGTGGTGGGCTGGATTCGAGTCTTATCGCAGCAATCGCATCAAGTCAGTCAGTTACGCCAATCAAAACCTTCACACTTTCCCTGCCGGGCAGCAAGCTGGATGAGGCATCCTATGCGCAATGTGTGGCGGATCACCTGGCCACTGAGCATCATGTCCTGGAATTGACGACACCTTCACTGGACGATCTTGAGGCCATCGCACATTTGATTGACGAGCCGCTGGCAGATTCTTCGCTGATCCCTTCCTATCTGATCTCGAAACTTACCCGTGAACATGTCACCGTGGTGTTGGGCGGTGATGGCGGCGATGAATTGTTCGGCGGCTATTCGGACTATCCGCTCGCGCTTGCCACGCAACAGAAGTTGGGTTGGGTGCCGCGTGTATTTTTCAGGTGGGCTGCTCATCTGGCCGGTTTGCTGCCAGCGGGCATCAAGGGGCGCAATCGTTTGGCATCGTTGCGCGGCGGACCATTGGAGCAACAGATATGGGGCTCGCCGTATTTTGACGTTGCCTTGCGTAAGCGGATATTCAATGCAGGCCAGTTGCGACAGCTGGGAGATCAGCTTGATGCGCCGGAGCGGTTGTTGCTGAATCTGTTCAATACCGGCAAGGATGCGGTGGATTGCATGACGCGCTCACACTTTGGTAGCATTTTGCCAGACGATTTTTTGGTAAAGGTGGACAGGGCCAGCATGGCGGTTAGCCTGGAGGCGCGTACCCCGTTTCTCGATTACCGTCTGGTAGAATTCGCCTTTTCAAAAATCCCTAGTATCTGGAAGGTGCATGGTGGTGAGACGCGCCGGGTTGAACAGATACTGGCCAGACGTTTTCTGCCGCCTCAGCTGGATACTAGGCGCAAGCAGGGCTTCTCGATCCCGCTTGATGATTGGTTGAGGGCTGATAACTGTCGGCTACTCAGGAATTATCTGCCACATATTCCTGATTGCATCGATCGGGACGAGGTCGAGCGACTGATTGCCGGATTATTTCGTGGGCGTGCAAACGGCGCGCGTCTTTATGCGCTCCTCATACTCGGAATCGCAATGAAAAACAGAGAACAATAAACATAAGACCTAAAGATGAACAGAGTGATGATTAATAAATTGAGATTGGTTGAGGGTTCGCTAAATATCAACCGGGGTGATGCGCAATGAGGATACTGGTCGTTGGTGATTGGCACTCCGAGCTTCACGAAGAAGTGGTGATGAATGCTTTTAAGGTCTTGGGTCATGAGGTAAAAAAGTTTTCATGGCACGACTATTTCAAGTCAAATAATCAGATTGATGCATTCAACAAAAAATTCCAGAATAGGTTCATTATTGGTCCGATAATCTGGAGAATTAACCGGGATATGATCAGGTCGGCAGCCGAGTTCTCACCAGAAATGATTTTCGTTTACCGCGGCACGCATATAACGGCGAGCACTCTGAAGAAACTCAGGCAGCAGCACACGGACGTGATACTGGTGGGATACAACAACGATGATCCTTTTGCAGAAGGACATCATTATTCGCTGTGGAAGCATTTTTTGAAAGCGGTGCCAGAATATGATCTGATGCTAGCTTATCGTCATCATAATCTTGATGATTTTCTTGGTATCGGAGCCAAACGTGTGGAATTGTTGCGCTCTTGGTATTTTCCCGAAAGAAACCACCCGGTTATACTATCCGATGAGGAAAAGGCCAAGTATGAATGTGATGTGGTGTTTGTCGGACATTACGAAGCTGATTTTCGCAAGTCATACCTTGAAGAGTTGGTGCGTCAGGGTTACAAGCTTAAATTGTTCGGCCCCGGTTACGATTGGGATCCGGTGCTGATGAAATCGCCTGAATTGCGCCATCTGGTTCCTGTGCGTCTGGTGTGGGGCGAGGAGTATAACAAGGCGCTTTGTGGCGCAAAAATGGCATTGTGCTTCTTGTCCAAGCATAACCGGGACACGTACACACGGCGCTGCTTTGAAATTCCTGCCACCAGAACGTTGATGCTTTCGGAGCGTACTGACGATTTGGCCAGCTTATACAAAGAGGGAAATGAGGTGGATTTTTTCAGCTCGATGAACGAAATGATGGATAAGGTCAAGTTATATCTGGGTGATGAGAAGCTGCGTCAGGAAGTGGCGAAGAACGGCTATCTGCGTGTGACCTCGGACGGGCATGATGTGGTTTCACGCATGAGACAACTGCTGGGCTGGGTTGCAGCGATAAAATCAAATGAAGGAAACGCGCGTGGATAATTCGAAATCAGCTGCAATGCGGGTCTTTATGAGTCTGGGCATGGAAAAAATTGCCTGGGCCTTGCGTCGCCTGCACTGCCCTGTTTTCGCAGATGCATTGGTGCTGGAAGTCGGCTCAGGCGGCAATCCCTATGCCAGAGCAAATGTTCTGCTCGATGCATATGAAAACACGCGTGAACGGCATTGGGTGCCCCTTAAATCAGATCGTCCAACCGTGTTGGGGTTTGTTGAAAACCTGCCGTTCAAGGACAAGTCTTTCGATTTCGTCATTGCCTCTCATGTCTTCGAGCACTCGACGGAACCCGAACGCTTCTTGCGGGAGTTGCAAAGGGTGGCTAAAGCTGGCTACATCGAGGTGCCGGATGCTTTCATGGAGCGCATCAATCCTTACCGTGATCATCGTCTGGAAATCACAGTTCGCCAGAATAAATTAGTGATACGCAAAAAACCGCAATGGGCAGTTGATGAGACGCTGGTTAATCTCTACAGCGATCGTGCTAAACCCTACATTGCAGGCATGCTTATTCCCGCACATCCCTTTGCATTCCATGTGCGCTATTATTGGGATGAACAAATTGATTTTGTGGTGCTCAACCCTGAGGTTGATGCTACATGGCAGCCTCCGGAAGATCGGTCTGCAAACTTTGGGGTCGGTGCTGGCGGCGTAAGGCAAAAGATACTTGATGTGCTGAGGCAATTGATGTCGCAGAGAATGCGTAATCGCAAGATCGATCTGACGCTGTTATTGCGTTGTCCTACCTGCCATTCAGACAATCTGGTGAAAGGCGATAACGTTTTGTGTTGTCAATCATGTGATTCAACTTATGAAGTACGCCAGGGAATTGCTGTGTTGTACCCACAAAATAAAAAGGAATTATTATGCCTGTAGTGCGCCGTGTGATTGACACGACAACCAACTTAATCGGCTGGATCAGACGCCCACGGCGCATCACTCCGCAGCATGATCCGCGCGATGGACAGGTCAAGGTCAATCTTGGCTGTGGACTTGCTGTGACACAAGGCTGGATCAACGTGGATGCGAGCCTGAATGCACTGGTCGCATCGTGGCCCAAAGTGATGCATAAAATGCTGTATCGTCTGTCGGGTGCAAACCGTTACTACAGCCTAGAGCAATATTGCGATTTATTGGGAAATCATGTGTTCGTGCATCATGATCTGTCTCACAGCTTGCCGCTGAAGGATCAGACGGCTGATTACGTTTATTCATCACATTTTCTGGAGCATCTGTTCAAACCGGATGCCGAAAATTTATTGTTGGAATGTCTACGTGTGCTTAAGCCTGGGGGTATGGTCAGAGTCTGCGTACCTGACTTGGCATACGCTGTTTCATTATATTTGCGCGGCGAAAAGGAAACAATGCTGGAAGACTATTTCTTTGTAGAAGACAAGAGCAGTTTTTTGGCTAGGCACAAATATATGTACGACTACGAATTACTGAGCAGTATTCTGGAAAAGATCGGTTTTACACAGATTACGCTATGCTCTTACCAGACGGGGCAGACGCCTGATATAGCGAACCTGGACAATCGGCCGGAAGATACGCTCTTTGTTGAAGCTATAAAGCCTTCTTAAGTTGTTTTCAATGATCTTGGTGATTATTTGGTGATTCAAAATTCAATAAAATTCAGCGTTTGCATCCCGGCGTACAATAGGGCGGCAGTGTTGCCTGCTCTTCTGGATTCTGTCCTGACGCAGAGTTTTACAGATTTTGAAGTGGTGGTTAATGAAGACGACTCACCAGAGCGGCAACTTATTCGTGAAGTCGCAGAACGGTATTCGGCGCTTTATCCGAACCAAATCCGTTATTTCGAGAATGAGAAAAATCTTGGCTATGACGCAAACTTGAGATCGTTGATCGAACGTGCCAAAGGTGAGTATTGTCTGTTCATGGGTAACGATGATCTGATGTGCCCGGGGGCGCTTCAAACGATAAGTGAAGCGATTTCACGCCACCCTAAGGTCGGTGTCTTCCTGCGCAGCTTTGCAGCTTTTGAAGGCACTCCTCAAAATATTGTTCAAACATTCAAGTACTTTGACAAAGAATTGTTCTTTCCCGCCGGAGCAAGGACGATCAGTACTTTTTACAAGCGTTCAGTGGTAATTCCGGGCGTTACCTTCCACCGTGAGGCTGCGCTGAAGTTTGCTACTGATAAATTTGACGGTACTTTGCTCTACCAGATATACCTTATTGCAAATATTTTGGTTGAGTGGAATGGTGTCTTTTCTCCCGTGATCGTCACTTGGTACAGGAACGGCGGGACCCCCGATTTTGGCAATAGTGCCTCTGAAAAGGGTACCTTTGTGCCACAAACAAGAACACCGGATTCATCGGTGAGCTTTATGAGAGGCATGCTTGAAATCGCGCAGTATGTAGAAAATACGCGCCATGTCGAAATCTACCGAAGCATCTTAAAAGACCTTTCCAACTACTCTTATCCGATTCTTTTTTTCCAGGCAGACAAGCCCTTGGGCGTGTTTTTCAAGTATTACATGTCGCTGATAAAGCTGGGCTTTGGCAGGCAATTGTTATTCCATGTGTATTTCTTCTCCATTCTATTGTTTGGTACGAGACGTATGGAGAAGATGATTGCCTGGATCAAACGTCGGCTTGGTCATACACCAAATATCGGCTCGGTGTATGCCGGCGATGACAGGCAATAGTGCCAACCATTGGGGTGGTCATGAGGGTTGTGAATGTAAATGTTGTTCTGGATCCTGTGTTCGGTGGCGGAACGGCTGAACGTACGTATCAAATGAGCAAGGCGCTGGCGCGAGCAGGCGTTGATTGCGCCATTCTTACTTCTGACGTAGGCCTGAGTCGTGAGAGAATCGCAAGTCTTGAAGGTGTTGAACTGATCGCGTTGCGTTGCCTTGTTAAGCGTTTCTTCATCATGCGATTCTCATGGGCGGCACTGAAAAATCTGGTTGCCAGCGCAGACGTCATTCATTTGATGGGGCACTGGCGCATGCTGAATGTTCTGGTCTATTTTCTTGCCAGGCAGACCGGTACGCCCTATGTCATCTGCCCGGCAGGTGAGTTGACGTTGTTTGGACGTTCACGCTGGATCAAGAAATTATTCAATGTTGTCATAGGCAACAGATTGGTGCGTGATGCGTCAGGTCATATAGCCGTTACACCTGATGAAATTCCGGTGTATGAAAGCTATGGGATTAAAGCCGAATCTGTCACGGTAATTCCAAACGGGATAAATGAAGCTGATTTTCAATATAGCGAAGATACAGCCTTTTCACGGCAAATCGGACTTGAAGGCAAACCATTTATCTTGTTCATGGGCAGGCTCAATCCGATCAAAGGCCCGGATCTGTTGCTGGAAGCATTTTGCGCGGTAGCGGATCGGTTTCCAGCATATCATCTGGTTTTTGCAGGACCCGATGGCGGTCTGTTGCATGAATTGCAGCAGACGGCTAGGGAGCAAGATATTGATAAAAGAGTGCATTTTATTGGCTATGTTGCGGGGAAGGATAAAGCCAATGCGTATCATGAGGCTGCGTTTCTGGTTATTCCGTCAAGGCAGGAAGCCATGTCTATAGTCGTTCTCGAAGCGGGTGTGTGCGGCACACCTGTTTTACTGACGGACAGATGCGGCTTCGATGAAGTGGGTACAGTAGGCGGCGGGCGCGTTGTACCGGCTACAGCCAGTGGGTTGGCTACCGGGCTGGCTGAGATGATGAATAAACAGGCGCATTTTGTGGAAATGGGTGATCGTTTGAAGGGTTTAGTGAAAAATAATTACACTTGGGAGCTCATTTGTCAGCGATATCTGGCTTTGTACGGTCAGGTAACTCGGGATAAAGGGCAAGAAAATTCGGGAAATCACTATGTTTGCAAATAAAAAATTAATAATTACAGGCGGGACAGGCTCATTTGGCAATGCGGTGCTAAGCCGGTTTTTACACACAGACATTTCCGAAATACGCATTTTCAGTCGTGATGAAAAGAAGCAGGACGACATGCGCAAGCGCTACAACCATCCCAAGCTGAAGTTTTACATTGGCGACGTGAGAGATCAGCGTAGCCTTGCACAGGCTTTTCGCGGTGTGGATTATTGCTTTCATGCGGCAGCGCTTAAGCAGGTTCCTTCCTGTGAATTTTATCCGATGGAGGCGGTTCGCACCAATGTGATGGGCACGGAGAATGTGCTGGAAGCGGCCATAGCTAACGGACTGAAGCGTGTGGTGTGTCTGAGCACTGATAAGGCGGTATATCCTATCAATGCCATGGGCATCTCCAAGGCGATGATGGAAAAAGTGATGGTGGCGGCTTCACGCAATCTGGAACATTGCGACACGGTGATTTGCGGAACCCGTTACGGAAATGTGATGGCATCGCGTGGTTCAGTCATTCCCCTGTTTGTCGAGCAAGTCCTAGCCGGCAAACCTATTTCGATTACCGACCCTGCCATGACTCGCTTCATGATGACGCTGGAAGATGCGGTGGACCTAGTGTTGTATGCCTTTGAACACGGAAAGAATGGCGATATTTTTGTGCAGAAAGCGCCAGCGGCAACAATCGATGTGTTAGCTAAGGCTTTGTTGCAAATTATGAGCGAACCGAACCACGAAATGCACGTGATCGGTACAAGACATGGTGAAAAGTTGTATGAAGCTCTGCTCAGTCGCGAGGAGATGGTGGCGGCTCAGGATTTGGGTGGATACTATCGCATCCCTCCAGATTTGCGCGACTTAAACTACGGTAAATTTGTAGAGCAGGGTGAGGTGCAAATTTCTGAAGCAGTGGATTACAACTCGCATAACACAACACGTTTGGATGTGGCGGGGATGGAAGCGTTATTGATGAAGCTGCCCTTCATGCAGGCGCTTGCCCGAGGTGAAATCGTACAAGCGGAGGCCTAGATGCGAGTACTGGTTACGGGTGCCAACGGATTCATTGGAAAGAACCTTGTGGTGCGTTTGCGCGAACAAGGAATCGATTCGCTACCGTTTACTCGCGATATGACGCAGTCTGATTTGGCTGAAGCTTTGGATGGGGTGGATTTTGTGTTCCACCTGGCTGGGGTCAATCGGCCCAAGGATGTGTCCGAATTTATTGAGGGTAATACCGGGTTGACCGAGTGGCTTTGCGACTTGATTCGAGCCAGTGGCAGAAAAATCCCGGTTCTGTACACCTCCTCAATTCAGGCGGAAACGGACAATCCTTACGGTCTAAGCAAGCTTGCGGCTGAAGACGCTCTGCTAGCGCTGGAGAAAGAAACAGGATCTCCCATTTACCTGTATCGTTTGCCGAATGTGTTTGGTAAGTGGAGCAGGCCAAATTACAACTCGGCGGTAGCCACGTTTTGCTACAACATTGCCAACAATTTACCGGTTCAAATCAATGATCCTGCGGTTCAGGTGCGTTTGATTTATGTGGATGATGTGGTTCAGGACTTTTTGCGATTACTGGAAAATCAGCCCAAGGGTGTGACACGACCCGAAGTATCACCGGTCTATACGATCACCGTGGGCGAATTGGTTGATCAAATCAGATCCTTCAAGGACAGTCGCGAATCAATGGTTACAGAAGCCGTTGGAACGGGACTGAAGAGGGCGCTGTATGCCACTTATTTGAGCTTTTTACGACCGGAACAATTTTCTTACACTGTGCCTGTTTACGCTGACCAGCGTGGCCGGTTTGTGGAAATGCTGAAAACCCGGGATTCCGGGCAATTTTCCTTTTTTACTGCGCATCCTGGTATTACGCGTGGCGGACATTATCACCATACCAAGAACGAAAAGTTTTTGGTGATTCAGGGCCGTGCACGATTTTCTTTTCGCCATGTGGTAACGGGTGAAACATGCGAGCAATTTACCAATGGAGGGACGCCGGAGGTGGTTGAAACCGTGCCTGGCTGGTCGCATGACATCACCAATATCGGTGAAAACGAGATGATTGTTATGCTCTGGGCGAATGAGATATTTGATCGCCAACAGCCGGACACCATCACATACGAGGTTTGATTATGAAAAAATTAAAAATTATGTCTGTGGTGGGTACACGACCGGAAATCATTCGGCTGTCGCGTGTGCTTGCTCGTTTGGATGAGTATTGCGAACACATATTGGTACACACCGGGCAAAACTACGATTACGAATTGAATCAGGTATTTTTTGATGATCTGGGCGTGCGCAAGCCAGATTATTTTTTGGACAGTGCTTCGAATAGCGCGGGCGCCGCACATACCATCGGAAATCTGATTATCGCTGTGGATCAGGTGCTGGAGGCGGTTCAGCCAGAGGCGATGCTGGTCTTGGGTGATACCAATAGCTGCTTGTCGGTGATTCCGGCAAAGCGCAGAAAGATCCCGATTTTTCACATGGAAGCCGGGAATCGCTGCTTTGACATGCGTGTGCCGGAAGAGACAAATCGGCGCATTGTTGATCACACTGCAGATGTTAACCTGACCTACAGCACCATTGCGCGTGATTACCTCTTAAGGGAAGGTTTGTCGCCGGATCTCATCATCAAGATAGGCAGTCCAATGTTTGAGGTGCTGAAGCATTATCGCCCCCGTATTGACGTATCTGATGTTCTGACGCGTCTGGCTCTTGTGGAAAGGGGATATTTTGTTGTTAGTGCGCATCGAGAAGAGAACATCGAATCACCGCAGACATTCGCCAAGCTGGTTGATGTATTGAACACGATTGCCGAAGATCATAATCTGCCTGTGATTGTCTCGACGCATCCGCGAACCCAGAAGCGGATAGATGCGACAAATTCCAAATTTCATCCGCAGGTACGATTGTTGAAACCACTTGGTTTTTACGATTACGTGAAGTTGCAGTTATCGGCGAGGGCCGTACTTTCCGATAGTGGGACTATTAACGAAGAGTCGTCGATTCTTAATTTTCCGGCACTCAACCTGCGAGAAGCGCATGAACGTCCTGAAGGCATGGAAGAGGCAGCAGTAATGATGGTAGGTCTTGAGATTGATCGCGTGCGGCAGGGGTTGGCTATTTTGGTAAACCAGTCGCATGGTGCGGAGCGAGGGCTTAGCTTGGTTGCTGACTACAGCATACCCAATGTTTCGGATAAAGTGGTGCGGATCATTCATAGCTATACGGATTATGTGAACCGTGTAGTCTGGAAAAAATATATTTAAGTGCTGTGAAAATTTTGATTGTTAGCCAGTATTTTTGGCCTGAAAACTTCCGGATCAATGACTTGACTCAGGAATTGGTGCAACGCGGGCACGACGTAACAGTGTTAACGGGTGTTCCAAACTATCCTGTCGGTAAGGTTTTTGACGCCTTCAAAAAGGATAGGGCAGCGTTTGATGAGTATGCCGGAGCAAGAGTTTTCAGAGTTCCAATGCTTGCCCGCGGCAGCGGCTCACTACGTTTGTTGGCTAATTACCTGAGTTTTGTAATGGGCGCATGCCTTTTCGCGCCCTGGTATTTGCGGGGCAAAAAGTTTGATGTGATTTTTACATACGAGCCTTCACCGGCGACAGTCGGGCTTCCGGCGGTCATGATGGGTTATTTGAAACGTGCGCCGGTGGTGTTCTGGGCATTGGATTTGTGGCCAGAAACGCTGGTCGCCGTTGGCGCGGTACGTTCTGCCAGAGTGTTGTCGGTAGTTGGTCGCATGATTGCTTTCATCTATAACCGATGTGCGCTTGTGCTGGGACAGTCACGGGGTTTTTTGAGAAGTATTGCCAAATATTGCGATGATAATGACAAAATTCGCTACTTCCCAAGTTGGGCAGAGGATGTATTCGTTCAAAATGATCTAAGGCCCGCACCCGAAGTGCAGGTAAAGGAAGGGGTGTTCAATGTGCTGTTTGCCGGCAATGTGGGCGAAGCGCAAGACTTTCCGTCTGTGTTAGAGGCCGCCGAAAGTTTGAAGCACAATCCAGCCATCCGCTGGCTTGTTGTGGGCGATGGTCGAATGACAGAATGGTTGCGCAGTGAAGTGGCACAGCGAGGTTTGGCACATTGTTTTCTGCTGTTGGGGCGTTTTGACGTAGAGCGTATGCCCTCATTTTACGCACATGCGGATGCATTGCTGGTTTCTCTCAAGCGTGATCCTGTTTTTTCCTTAACCATACCCGGAAAAGTGCAGTCCTATTTGATGGCGGGCATCCCGCTGCTGGGAATGCTTGATGGTGAGGGTGCGGCGGTCATACGTGAGGCTAATGCGGGGCTTGTTTGTGCGTCCGGTGACGGCAAAGGGCTGGCCAGGTCGGTGCTTGAACTCGCTTCAATGAGTAAGGATGCGCGGAACGAGCTAGGTAATAATGGCCGGGTTTATGCACAAAAGGAATTTAGTCGGGAATTGCTTATAAACAAGTTGGAAAGTTGGTTTATTGGACTCACAAATGAAAATAAACAAAATTGAAGGTCATTTGATTCAAGCATTACACGTGAGATGTCTCCGAAAATGGGCGGAACCGAAATGAAAATTCTGGTGACCGGGGCCAATGGTTTTGTGGGTAGATTGCTTTGTGCAGAATTGTTACGACAAGGATATACGGTGCGATCGGCAGTACGTTCTGCGAACGTTAAGTTTGATGATTACGAGCGTGAAATAGTAGGCGATATAAACGGCGAAACGAACTGGAAAAGTGCGCTGGGCGGTATGGACGTAGTTGTTCATCTCGCCGCTCGGGTGCATGTCATGCGCGACGAGTCTAGCGATCCTCTGGCAGAATTTCGTAAGGTCAACGTTGCGGGAACGGAGCATCTGGCGCGGTCAGCGGCGGCGAGCGGGGTTAAGCGATTCGTTTATGTCAGTTCGATCAAGGTGAATGGCGAGGCGACTCAGGGGGGCGAGAAATTCACCGAGGAGGACATGTCAGCACCGCAAGATCCCTATGGGATTTCCAAGTGTGAAGCTGAGCAGGTCTTGCATGAAGTGGCCGAAGAAACGGGTTTGGAAGTGGTGATCGTCCGTCCGCCATTGGTTTACGGTCCCGGTGTCAAGGGTAACTTCGCGCAGATGCTCAAGGTGCTGGATCGTGGCTTGCCGTTACCGCTGGCAACTGTAAATAATCGGCGCAGCCTGGTTTATGTCGGGAATCTGGTGGATGCCTTGATTCTCTGTGCTACTCATCCCGCAGCAGTCGGGCAAACCTATCTGGTGAGTGATGGTGAGGATGTTTCGACCTCTGAGCTGTTGCGTCAGCTGGGTGCGTCGATGGGGTGTCCGGCGCGTTTATTTGCTTGTCCTGCAGTATTATTGAAGTTGGCTGGGCGTTTGACGGGCAAGGCCGATCAGGTCGAACGCCTGCTGGGTTCGTTGCAAGTGGACAGCAGCAAAATTCGCCGCGAACTTGGTTGGATTCCACCCTTTACGCTGGAATCTGGTCTGCGCACCACCGCCGAATGTCAGCGCGCCACCCTTGCTTGACAGCGTGATGCGATAACATCATGATGCAATCGTGTTTGGAGGGCTTATGCGTACGACGATTGATATAGAGGATGATGTGCTGGCAGCTGCCAAGGAATTGGCGCGTTTGCAGAACGTTTCTGCGGGGTGCATTGTTTCAGGGTTGATGAGGGAAGCCTTGGCGGGTGGTCACAGGAAAACGCTGAACGCCGGGAAAGCAGTTGCCGGTTTTAGGCCATTCCCGTCACGGGGCGTCTTGGTCACCAATGGGAAAGTGGACGAATTGCGTGATCAGGAAGGTGTTTGATGCGCGCGTTGCTGGACGTTAACGTGCTGATTGCATTGTTGGATGAAGGTCATGTGCATCACGGCCTGGCGATGTCCTGGCTGGAGCGCGAAATAAGCCACGGCTGGGCATCTTGTCCGCTCACGCAAAATGGATGCATACGTATCATGTCGCAGCCGNNAAA
>Ga0006257_1000077_pt1 | contig 26444 bp, 17 predicted proteins | sample Deesub45470m_DNA_FD_54937 | JGI IMG/M metagenome (GOLD analysis project Ga0006257, IMG submission 54937) | Deep subsurface microbial communities from North Pacific Ocean - 450_OLKR46/470m Metagenome | ecosystem: Environmental > Terrestrial > Deep subsurface > Unclassified | place: North Pacific... | reverse complement strand
AAGATTTCAAATCCTACAGAAAATTCTTTAAAATTTCTAAGCCAACCATTCTGATATTGATTTTTTGCATCTGTGAAAACGTACGAAATTCCAATATCAGCTCTTTTATAAGAATTCAACTTATTTTGATAATCGTAAGGATCTACATAAGATGGAGAGCCACCAGGAACACCTGTATTAAATACCAAATTTAAATACATTTTAATATTTGGAATATTTGGAACATAATCTTGAAACAGCATTCCAAATTTAAAAAGCTGGTCTGTTGGTCTGGAAATATATCCCTGATTATTTTTGTTTTCTTCTGTTTTTAAGAATCCAATACTTACCCAACTCTCAGTGCCAGGAACAAATTCACCATTTAGTCTTACATCAATTCCTGAAGCAAATGCTTTTGCATTATTATCTGCGCTATACCTAATTTTAACATTATCAACGGAATAGGTGTTCACATTGGTTAAATTTTTATAATAAATTTCAGAAATCAATTTAAATGGTCTGTCCCATAAATTGAAACTGTAATCGTTTCCTAACACTATTTGCACAGATTTTTGGGCTTCAACTGAAGGCACAACATTTCCATCAGAGTTTCGAAGTTCCTTATAAAAAGGAGGTTGATTGTATGTACCACCGGATAGTCTAAAAAGCATATCTTTTTCCCAGTCTGGTTTCACAGCAAATTGACCTCTGATACTGTATATAATTTTATTTGCAGTTGGGTTGTTTATAGTGCTCACATTCCAGTTATGTGACCTAACTCCAATATTATACCAAACTTTATGACTGTTCCATTTTGCATTATTACTGTATTGGGCAAACCAGATTAAACGATTAATTTTCACATTATTTTGCGCATTTATACTTTGAAAAGGAACTATATCACCAGTATAAGGCTCATAAGGTTGATTGTTTTGCAAATGATGCAATGGTCTTACACTAAAGCCAAGGGAATCAATTACTTCCCATTCTTTTATTCTATCTATAATATCTTCATATTGATATTTAATTCCAGCATCAAACTGATGACTATTTTTTTTATAAGTGGCTTTTAACTCGGCATTGCTAATTAAAGCATCAATATCGTTTCTGGCATGATTTAATTGAGAGCCAATTTTTTCAGAAAACTCAACATTTCCAAAATCGGTTGAGCTGAAATCATTATTAACTTCACCTAAATTATAACTTGCTAAAATATCATAATATTCTTCTTCTATAGCCTGATAAGTTGATGTTGATAAACTTAAATTTAAGTTTTCATTTACAATATAACTACCCTTTAATGCTCCAAATAAAGTTCTAAATTTATCTTTTTCTTGTCCGTCATAATAAACAATTAGTTCTAATGGATTGGTAATTGTTCCAAATTTAGTTCTTCTAGTAATTGGAGTATAGTTGTAATTATTCTGAGAAAAGTTTCCTAAAAAGTCAATTTTCAATTTTGAGTTTACCAAATAAGATAAAAAGATTTGAGCATCTGAAAAATTGGGGTTATAAGTTGTATTAATATCTTTACTATTAATAAATAAACTATTATTTCTATATCTTAACCCAACCAATACTCTTAGTTTGTTTTTAAACATGGTGCCTTCAACAGTAGCGCTACCTCCTAATAAACTAGCGTTAAGAGTGGTAGAAAATTCTTTTGGAGTTCTATAGGTAATATCTAAAACAGATGAAATTTTATCGCCATATTTTGCTTGAAATCCACCTGCCGAAAAATTTATATTTTGAACCAAATTAGCATTTACAAAACTTAAACCTTCTTGTTGACCTGAACGAACTAAAAAAGGGCGATATACCTCAATGCCATTTACATAGACTAAATTTTCATCAAAATTTCCTCCGCGAACATTGTATTGTGTACTTAGTTCATTATTATTATTTACACCAGCTAAGGTCATTAAAATATTCTCAACGCCATTATTTGCTCCAGGAACTTTTATGGCTTCTGAAGGGTTTATTTTAACAAATCCTTGAGCATCCTTTTTAGAATCTTTTACGGTAACCTCATCAATTTCTTCAATTTTTAAATTTAAAACAGGAGAAAAGATGAGTGTTTTATTTTTTGGGATTGTTAACTTTTTATGGAGTGTAACAAAAGAAATATGGCTGAATGAAATTGATATTTCAATGCCTGAAGGTACAGCTAATTTATATTCACCATTTTCATTTGAAATTGTACCATGGTTCAAATATGAAATCGCAACGCCTTCAATAGGTAAATTTTGATTGTTTTTAACAATACCACTTAGTATGGTATTTTGAGCACTAATTGCAGTTGTGATTAATAAAAATAGTGAGAATATTATTTTTTTCAAGGGTTTTATTTATTTTTTTCTAAAGAAAGTTGCATTCATTGTATTGGTATTTCCAACGTTATCTGTTACTTCAATTTTAAAATGATGTTCTGCTGAAGTAAATATTTTATCATTTAAATCGTACGTTAAAACACTGTTTTTAACATTGTACTCCATTAAAATCCATGCGCCATCTATTTCACCTCTATATGAATGAATTCCAGAACCAGTATCTGAAATTTTAACTTTTAAAGAAGTACTGTTTGTTAACCATTGACCATCATTAAAATTCAACAAAGTAATAGTTGGTTTTTTTTCATCAGAAAGCAAGGTGAAATTCCCTAATTTTTTTGTTGATGTATAAAAAGAATTTTCTTTTTTAACAGTTGTTTCATAGCTCGTTCTTTTTTTATCATCAATAGAAGCAATATATAACTGCTTCTTTTTTCCTTCAGAATAGTTAGAAACATCAAATGTAAGTGTGTAATTATTATTTAATGGTAAAATAGGAGAGTGAACTTTAACAACTGAATCTTTTACATCAAAATCTAAATAAAAATTTTGATAAAAAGTAAATTTTGGAAAGGCAACAGTTATCCCATCTTTATTGAAAGTATGAAATTGATTGTAATTAATTTCATAAGGTGTAATTTTAGGAGTATTTGAAACTAAAATAGTATCATCTTTTCCAATAACTGGGATAATGATTTTTTGATTGTTTCCTTTAAAATCTTTAATAATAATCTCAACGTTATATGTTAAACCATCTTGAACAAAAATATATCCATTTTTTAAAGAATGGTCATACAAGCTTAAATCATTTAAAGGCTCAATATAACATTTTTGAATTCTTTGNTTTAGAATTTCAAGTCGCTCATAATCAAGGAGTAAATTGATTAATTTACTTTCAGAAAAAGAAAAAGAAGTTGCTTTAAACTCGTGTTTTTTTTCGCCATTAACAAACATCTCTAAACTGAAAATNCCATTCAAATTTGCGGCGTTATCCAATTGGTCAAACGAATTAATACCGAAACCAATAGTACCAAACGCATTGATTTTATTAGCCAATAAATCGCCGTTTTCTAATTTTTTAAATGAAAGTTGTGTAGGAATATTTAGTCTGTTTATTTGTGATTTTTCATCTAGAGAATAACCAATTAATGTATTTATTCTTGGATTTTTAGAATCACTTATGTCAATCCCAAAAAAAAGTGGATTAATAGGTTTTTCAGATTTAGTATCTCTAATTTCAAAATGTAAATGGGGACCAACAAATCCACCTGTACTTCCGCTCAAGGCTATAATTTCATTTTGTAAAACTGGCAAATCTGTTGATAAAGGAAATACCTGAACTTCAAAACTTTCTTTTTTGTACTGCTCATTTTTTATATAGGTTTCAATACGGTCACTAAATTTCTGTAAATGGCCATAAACAGTTGTGAAACCATTTGGATGTGTTATGTAAATTGCTTTTCCAAAACCCCAATGAGAGACACTTATTCTTGACACATATCCTTCAGCAGAAGCAAGTACTTGTAAACCTTCTCTTTGGTTCGTTTTAATATCCAATCCTGAATGAAAGTGGTTGGTTCTTAATTCACCAAAAGTTCCAGACAAAATAAGTGGTATATTTAACGGGCTTTTAAAATAATTAGTTGGATATGATGAATTTAACGAGTTATTATCCTGACTAAATACTATTAAATGGCTTAGAAATAAAAAAATAAATAATTGCTTTTTCACAAAGTTTGTTTATTGCTAAAATACTAAATATTCTGAGTTATAAAATTAAATTCCTCAGCATTTAGGACTAGAATTTACAAGTTTTTTATAAAATGAAAAAAAACAGTTGTAATATTGGCTTATGAATGGTAACTTTGTAATTAATAGTTTATATTCTTTGAGCATAAATGAATACAATTTCTAATGTTGTTAATTTAATTGATAATAAGCTTAAAATTCTTTTAGAAAACTATAATTTTTTGAAAGAAGAAAGCGAGTTACTTTACCATAAAATAGCAATTTTAGAAAATCAAATAGCCAAAGAAAAGCAATTGTTTAATGAAATTGAAAAGAAATATCAAACGTTAAAAATTGCAAAAACTATTGAGGGCAGTAAAGAAGATAAAAGAGAAACAAAACTTAAAATAAATGCATTAATCCGTGAAGTTGATGCATGTATTCAACAGTTAAGCGAATAAGATCTTTAAAATGGATGAATCTTTAAAAATTAAAGTAACTATTGCAGGAAGAGTTTACCCAATCAAAATTAAAAATGAAGATGAAGAGGAAGGGATGCGAAAAGCTGCAAAGCAAATAAATGAATTAGTTACCAAGTTTGAAAAGAATTATTCAGTAAGTGATAAACAAGATGTTTTAGCAATGTGTGCTTTACAATTTGCATCATTAATTGAAATAAATTCCATTAATAAAGAGAAAGATTTGATTGAAGTATCAGAAAAATTAAATGAAATAAATGTTTTATTAGATGAACATTTAACAAAATAAGTTCTTTAAAATAATATTAATTAATAACACTGCCTACATTAGTTATTGTTTGTTAAACTCAACATTATACCTTTAAAAAAGGTGAGTCTTAATTGGAAAAGCATGCCATCTTCGAATGGACACTTGACCAATTAGTTAGCCTTAATCTTGTCTAAAGGAGTTTACAAAACTTTCTGATGTAGGTTTTTTTATATACACATTTGAATTATGGTAGAATATATAATGCCAATTATACTTGGTATAGCAATAGGATTAGCAATAGGTTACATTATTGCAAAAGTTTTAGAAAAAGCGAAGGCAACTAGAATTATAAGAAATACAAAAAAAGAAGCTTTAACAATTATAAAAGAAGCAAAAATTGAATCGGAAATTCTTAAAAAGGATAAAATTTTACAAGCAAAAGAGAAATTTATTGAGTTAAAGTCTGAGCATGAAAAAGTAATCATTTCCCGTGAAAAGAAAATTGCAGAAGCTGAAAAGCGTATTAGAGATAAAGAATCTCAAATTTCACAAGAGCTTGATAAAAACAAAAAAATAAACCTTGAAATCACTTCAAAAATTTTGGAGTATGATGGTAAAGCTGAATACTTAGAAAGAAGAACCGATGAAGTTGATAAACTGCATAGAAAACAAGTAGAAAACCTTGAAGTTATTTCAGGACTTTCAGCTGATGATGCAAAAAAAGAATTGGTCACTTCATTAAAAGAGGAAGCTAAATCTGATGCAATGTCTTTTATTCAAGAATCCATTGAAGAAGCCAAATTAACTGCTCAACAAGAAGCGCGTAAAGTTATATTAAATACCATTCAAAGAGTTGGTGTAGAGCAAACTGTTGAAAATTGTGTTTCTGTATTTAATATAGAATCAGACGATGTGAAAGGTAGAATTATTGGTAGAGAAGGTCGTAATATTCGTGCACTTGAAGCAGAAACAGGTGTTGAAATTATTGTAGATGATACGCCAGAAGCCATCATTTTATCTTGTTTTGATCCTGTTCGTAGAGAAATTGCAAGATTATCTTTACATAATTTGGTTACAGATGGTAGAATTCACCCAGCACGTATTGAAGAAGTAGTTAAGAAAACCGAAAAACAATTACAACAAGAAATTATTGAAGTTGGTAAACGAACGGTGATGGATCTAGGAATCCACGGATTACACCCAGAACTTATTAAAACCATAGGGCGTATGAAATATCGTTCGTCATATGGGCAAAATTTATTACAACATTCACGTGAAGTAGCAAACCTTTGTGGTATCATGGCTGCGGAATTAGGATTAAACGCCAAATTAGCAAAAAGAGCTGGTTTGTTGCATGACATTGGTAAAGTTCCAGAAACGGAAAGTGAATTACCACATGCATTATTGGGAATGCAATGGGCTGAAAAATACAATGAAAACGCTGAAGTTTGTAATGCGATAGGGGCACACCACGATGAAATTGAAATGAAATATCTTATTTCACCAATTATACAGGTTTGCGATGCTATTTCTGGTGCAAGACCAGGCGCACGACGTCAAATTTTAGATTCTTACATACAACGTTTAAAAGACTTAGAAGAAATAGCTTTAGGTTTTACAGGTGTACAAAAAGCCTATGCTATACAAGCTGGACGAGAACTTCGTGTTATTGTTGAAAGTGAAAAAGTAACAGATGCTAAAGCAGGAGAACTTTCTTTTAGTATTTCACAAAAAATTCAAAATGATATGACGTATCCTGGGCAAGTTAGAGTAACGGTGATTAGAGAAACCCGATCTGTAAATATTGCTAAATAACGTGAGTTTGATATAAGTAAGAATAATACTTTCTGAATATCCCTTTTTTCTGTCATCCTGAGAGCATCGAAGAATCTAATTTCGTAATGAGTTGAGATTCTTCACTTCCTTTCAGTCGTTCAGAATGACACGATTTTTAAATTGTTGATTATTAGTAGTGTGCGCTTATTGTTGTATCGAACTCACTTTAAATAGCAATTTTTAGTCAGAATCCAACCTATAACCGTACTACTTTCTTGGATGAAACGTATCTACAACTTGTTTTAAAAAACTTTTATCTAAATGCATATAAATTTCAGTGGTTGTAATATTTTCATGACCTAGCATTTGTTGTATTGCGATTAAATCAGCTCCACGTTCTAATAAATGAGTTGCAAAAGAGTGCCTAAAAGTATGCGGACTAATTTTCTTTTTTATACCAGCTTTTATTGCTAAGTTTTTAACAATTGTAAAAATCATAACACGTGTTAATTTTTTTCCTCGTCTGTTCAAAAATACAGTGTCTTCAAATCCTTTTTTAATTTTCAAATGAATTCTAATGGTATTGGTATATAACTCAATATATTTTTGTGTTTGAGTATTGATAGGTACAAAACGCTGTTTATTTCCTTTTCCAAGTACACGGATAAAACCTTCATCAAAAAATAAATCTGAAAGCTGTAAATTAATAAGTTCAGAAACTCTTAAGCCACAACTGTATAAAAGTTCTATAATTGTTCTGTTTCGTTCTCCTTGCGGTTCACTTAAATCAATCGAATTAATTAATAAATCAATTTCCTCTAAAGCTAAGGTATCAGGTAATTTACGTCCAATTTTTGGAGATTCTATCAAATCAGTAGGGTTGTCTTTACGGTAATCTTCAAAAATTAAATAATCGAAGAAATTCCGAATCCCAGAAATAAGCCGTGCTTGTGAACGTGCATTAATGTCTTTTGAAGTTGTATATATAAATTGTTGAATCTCCACTTGGTTTATAGCAATAGGAGACGTTATAATTTCGTTTTTTTCCAAATATGAAATTAATTTTTTGACATCATTTGAATAACTTTCAATAGAGTTTATTGCAAATCCCTTTTCTATTTTTAAATAAGACCGGTAATCTTGTAAAGAGCTTTTCCATTTCATATCATAAAAGTAAAATATTTTTTTGTTGTATTCTTAACTAATGTTATATTTACATATAAATTTTAAACAAAATAATATTATGAAAAAAATTATGTTAGCTGCAGTAATTGTAGTAATTACGATGGTAAGTGTAAATGCTCAAAGCGATAATTCTGGGCAAACTTCAAAAGGGAAATGGTTAATTGAAGCAAATACTGGTTCAATGGCAACTGGCAATACTGCGTTTACTTTAACATCTGTTGATGGAAGTACTTATTGGTCAGCGGGTGTTGATGCAGGCTATTTTATGATGGATGATTTGGCTTTAAAAGTAGGTTTAGGTTATTCCGATTTTGGTGGAGGTATTAATAACTTTGTTTATAAAGTAGGAGCGAAATACTATTTTAACAGCCAAATACCAGTTGGAGTTGATTTTACTGGAACATCTTCAGATGGTGACAATGCAAATTGGGTTGGCTTACAAGCTGGTTATGCATGGTTTTTAGGAAGTAATGTTGCGATTGAGCCAACTTTAAGATATAATATAACCTTAGATGAATTGAAAGCACCTAGTGCTTTTCAAGCTTTAATTGGGTTTTCATTATTTTTCTAAAATAGTATAATTATAAAAAAAGGAAGCAAATAGCTTCCTTTTTTTATGCCTAAAAATTATTTACATTTACTAAATTAAAAAGTACTCATTCTAAACGTTCCGAATTTAAATTTACTAGTTTCAAATTTGGGTTTAAAGCCCTGCAATTTCATTACAGCACTTTAGTAATGTAAAAAATTTTATCTTTACAATATGACAAGTTATCAGCGTAAAGGTTTTCATACTGTTAGTCGGTTAAGTTGCCATATTGTTCAGTTGCGTTAAGTTCTTGAATTCAGGAAGTGCATTTAGGATGATTACAGCATTTGCATTTCAACCAACTTTTTATAAACACCATTATTTTCAATTAACTCATTGTGCTTCCCTTGCTCAACTATTTTTCCTTTTTGTAAAACAATGATAATATCAGCTTTTTGAATCGTGGAGAGTCTGTGTGCAATAACAACCGAAGTTCTGTTTTTCATCATTTTTTCCAATGCATCTTGTACCAATCGTTCAGATTCTGTATCTAAAGCTGAAGTAGCTTCATCTAAAATCATTATTGGAGGATTCTTGAGAACGGCTCGTGCAATACTTAATCGTTGTTTTTGTCCACCAGAAAGTTTGTTCCCACTATCACCAATATTATAATTGTACCCTTTAGGGAAATCTTTGATAAATTCATGAGCATTTGCAATTTTTGCAGCCTCCATGATTTCTTCATCAGATTTTGTGGCAATACCTAATAAAATATTGTTTTTAATGGAATCATTAAATAAAATGGAATCTTGAGAAACCAATCCTTGTAAATTTCGAAGTGATTTTTTGGTAATATCTTTAATATCAATACCATCAATTTTAATACTTCCTTCGTTTACATCATAAAAACGAGTTAATAAGTTTGCAATGGTAGATTTTCCACTTCCAGATTGCCCAACAAAAGCCACTGTTTTACCTTTTGGGATTTCTAATGAGAAATTTTTAAGTACATATTCATCTTGATATTTAAAAGAGACATTTTCAAGAGAAATACTTGTATTAAATCCTTCTTTTATAATTGCATTAGGTTTGTCTGCCAAAGGAGATTTTGTATTTAAAATTTCCAATACACGCTCAGCTGCTGCATCTCCTTTTTTAACACCGTAAACCGCTTTTGATATTGCTTTTGCTGGAGTTAAAATATTGTAGGCTAACGTCATGTAAACAATAAAAGCATCAGGAGCCAAGGTTTTTTCAACTAAAACCAAAGAACCTCCATACCATAATAAAATGGCAATTACACCAATACCTAAAAATTCACTTAACGGTGATGCTAAATTTTGTCTGTTCAATAATGAATTTGAAAACTTATAAAAACGAGATGTTGAATCTTTAAATTTTGAGTTGAAATAGCTTTCAGCATTAAATCCTTTAATAACTCTTAAACCTCCTAAAGTTTCTTCTAAAATTGATAAAAAATAACCTTGTTCTTGTTGAACGCTATCCGATTGTTTTTTTAATTTTTTACCTACCAATGAAATTACAAACCCAGCAATTGGAATAAATAAAAACACAAAAAGTGTTAATTGTGGGCTAATTGCTAACATTGCAATAACTGTGAAAATAATTGTAAGAGGTTCTCTAACAATTAATTCTAAAATTGATAAAAATGAATGTTGAATTTCTAAAACGTCTGTTGAAATTCTAGCTATGATATCTCCTTTTCTTTTTTCTGAAAAGTAGGCGAGCGGTAAATCTACCGTTTTTTCATACAAATCGTTTCTTACATCTTTTAAAACGCCGTTTCTTAAATAAGTGATGAAGTACATTGCTAAATACCCAAAAATATTTTTCAATAAAAAAGTACTTATGATGATTACAATCATAAATAACAAAGCTTTTAATTCACCTTCATTATTTACTTTTTGAGTAATAAAGTAGTTAATTGAATTTTCAAGATAATCACCCAGTTTTGTAATTTTTTCATAAACGGGAGGTGTGTTTATAGGTTCAGCACTTTTAAAGAGAACTTTTAGCATTGGCATTAAGGATACGAAAGCTAAGGTTCCAAAAAGAGCATAGAATATATTGCTAATAATGTTTAAAACACCATATAATTTATACGGTATGGCATACACTAATATTTGTTTAAAATATTTCATTAATAGTGGTTACTGAAAAGCATTAAATTAAAAATAATTTAAGTTAATTTCATTTCTTTTATAATACGTTGAATTTTAGCATCTAATGCTGCTTCAACTTTTTTTGCATTTTCTTTAGAATCAAGTTTAGCTTTTACACTAAAATAGAATTTTATTTTTGGTTCTGTTCCACTTGGTCTTGCTGCCACTCTTGTATCATCTAGTGTTTGATAAATTAATACATTAGATTTTGGGATATCTATAGTTTCAACTCTACCAGTTATAAGATTTTTTTTGGTAGAAGTTTCATAATCAAACAAATATTCAACTTTAGATCCGTCAATTTCCAAAACTGGATTTTTACGTAGATTAATCATCATTTGTTTAATTTGTTCAGCACCATCCATTCCTTTTTTAACAAGAGAAATTAAATGCTCTTTGTAATAATGATTTTTTACGTAAATATTTAAAAGTTCATTATACATGGTGCTTCCATTAGCCTTTGCATTCGCAGCAATTTCACAGGCTAAAAGCGTAGCGGTTACGGCATCTTTATCACGTACAAAATCTCCAACCATATAACCAAAACTCTCTTCTCCACCACCAATAAAATCTTGTTTACCTTCTGCATCACGAATCATTTTAGCAATCCATTTAAAGCCGGTTAAACCAACTTTAGTTTCTACATCATAACTATCAGCAATTTCATTTACTAAATTCGTTGAAACGATGGTAGAACCTACAAATTGTTTTCCATTTAATTTTCCTTCTTTCTGCCAGTTTTTAATAAGGAAATCAGTCATTAAACACATCGTTTGATTACCGTTTAACAACTTCATATTTCCTTCATTATCTCTAACGGCAATCCCTAATCTATCACAATCAGGATCGGTACCAATTAAAATATCAGCNCCAATTTTATTGGCTAATTCTGTAGCCATTTTTAAAGCTTCAGGTTCTTCTGGGTTGGGAGATTTTACCGTTGGAAAATCACCATTTGGAACACGTTGCTCTTCAACAATATTCACATCAGTATAACCAGCTTTTTCAAAAGCAAAAGGAATTGATTTGATTGAAGTTCCATGTAAAGAAGTGAAAACTATTTTTAAATTTTCTCTTCCATAAATATTAAAAGTTCCATTTTTTACAGAAGCAGTAATAAAAGCTTCATCAACTTTTTCGCCTATAATTTTAATTAAATTTTCATTGGCTTTGAAGTTGATTTTAGAAAAATCTACGTTATTTACTTCATTAATTATTCCTGTATCTTGTGGTGGTACAATTTGTCCGCCATCATTCCAATATACTTTGTAACCATTATATTCAGGTGGATTGTGGGATGCAGTTAAAACAATTCCGGCATCGCAACCCAAATGTTTTACAGAAAATGAAAGTTCTGGAGTTGGACGTAAATCTTCAAATAAATATACTTTAATGTTGTTAGCAGAAAGGACATCAGCCACAATTTTTGCAAAAGATTTACTATTATGGCGACAATCAAAAGCGATTGTAACTTTAAGTTGTTTTGAAGGAAATGTTTTTTGTAAATAATTGGCGAGTCCTTGAGTTGCTTTTCCTAATGTATATTTATTAATTCGGTTAGTTCCAGCTCCCATAACNCCACGCATTCCGCCAGTACCAAATTCTAAATCTTTATAAAAACTTTCAGTTAATTGCTCAGTATTTGCATTAATAAGGTTTTGAACTTCTTGTTGAGTTTCTTTGTCAAAACTGTCTGTAAGCCATAATGTAGCTTTGTCTAAAATATTCGACATATACTTTTTTGTTTAATTATGACGCAAAAATACCACTATTATTTTATTGGTAGATTTACGAATGTGTTATAAATTAATTTTATTTGAAATTGAATATCGTTTTTCGTCAGATTTAGTACGCAAAATAATTTCACCCAAAAAACCAGCTAAAAAGAATTGTGTACCAATAATCATAGTTACCAATGCTATGTAAAATTGAGGGCGTGATGTAATTAATCTTCCGGTTGGGTTAAAAAATAATTTGTCGATGCCTAAATAAAAGGCAAAAGTGCAACCAACAATAAACATTATTGTACCTAATAGCCCAAATAAATGCATAGGTCTTTTCCCGAATTTAGATAAAAACCAAATAGTAATTAGATCTAAAAAGCCATTTATAAAACGATCCATTCCAAATTTGGTAACTCCGAATTTACGTGCTTGGTGAGCAACTATTTTTTCTCCAATTTTAGTGTAGCCAGCATTTTTTGCCAGCACAGGGATATAACGATGCATTTCTCCGTTAACATCAATATTTTTTACGACTTCTTTTTTATAAGCTTTTAAGCCGCAATTAAAATCGTTTAATTTTACACCAGAAGTTTTACGAGCAGCGGCATTAAATAATTTTGAAGGTATATTTTTTCTTATTTTTGAATCGTATCGCTTTTTTTTCCAACCTGAAATTAAATCGAAACCATCTTTAATAATTAAATCGTACAATTCTGGAATTTCATCTGGGCTATCTTGTAAATCGGCATCCATAGTGATAATTACATCACCTTGAACTTCTTTAAAACCTGCATTTAGTGCTTGAGATTTTCCGTAATTTTTTTGAAATCGAATTCCTTTTACATTGGAGTTCTTTTGTGCTAATGTTTCAATTACGTTCCAAGAAGTATCCGTACTACCATCATCTATAAAAAGGATTTCATAAGAATAACGATTGGATTGCATAACTTTTGCAATCCAATCATGTAATTCATTTAAAGATTCATCTTCATTAAGTAGTGGAATGACTACTGATATATCCATATGTTTATGTGTTGTTATTCGTCGTCTTGAGCAGATTTTTTCATGATTAACCCTGCAATTAGAGAAATGATAAATCCAAAAAATAAACTTCCAATTAGTGTAAAAGCAGCAGTCATACCCATTCCAGACATTTTTTCTGTCATTGCACTAGTAGCCTCCAATTGTTCATCAGTCATTTGGGGATAGTTTTCTAACATTTTTTGATGTTGAACGTCTGCCATTGTGGTAAAATATTCTGGTTCAATAAAACTAGTGAAAACAAATAAATATGCAACATAAACAAGTCCAGAAATCAGGGCAATTCCTAATCCAGTTTTAAGTGCTTCGCCTAAAGATAAAAATCCGTCATTTCCTTGTTTAACAAGTTTAAGTCCAAATACAATGATTACTGAGGTTATTACAATGCTAACAATAGCAATTGACCAATGTGGGTCATAAATTTTTCCCATTGCATATAATGCAACTTGAAACAGAATTGATGCAAATCCTAACATTAAACCATAGTTTAACATTATTTGTTTTGGTGATGTTGTTTGGTTTTTCATAATTGTTTGTTTGGTTTTAGGTGAACAAATATACTAAATAGCACTTAGTATATGATACTAAATGATAAGATTAATAATAAAATACATTAATTCATTAGTAAACAGAAATTTAAAAATGTTACATAAAAATATAAAAAAAAGTATAGGTAATCCTAAAAATTGATTGTAAATTTGCACTGGGCAAGTCCTACACAACCAGCTCCCTTTGAATCCTCCAGGGCGGGAACGCAGCAAAGGTATTAGGTTGTAGCGGTGTGATGTAGGTAGCTTGCCTTTTTTCTTTTCCTATCCTAAATCCTTTCCAAAGGAAAGGACTTTTTAAAATGCTTCTTTTTAAATTGAATCTTAATTTTAACTTTTTAACTTTACAGCTTTTAAACTTTACAACTAAATTATGTCTAAAGTAGTTTTAATTACAGGAGGTTCTTCAGGAATAGGGAAGTCTGTTGGGGAATTTTTAACTGAAAAAGGGTTTATTGTATACGGCACAAGCCGAAATTCAGAAAACATAAAAAGTCACCCATTTAAGTTAATAACATTAGATGTAAATTCAACAGAAAGTATTTTAAAAGCTGTTGAAGAAGTTATTTCTTTAGAAGGGAGAATAGATGTGTTAATTAACAATGCCGGAATGGGAATAACAGGTGCTATTGAAGACACTCCAACCAATGAAATGCGTACCGTTTTTGAAACTAATTTTTTTGGTGCTATTGAAATGATGAAAGCAGTTTTACCTCAAATGCGAACTCAAAAAAGTGGATTAATTATAAATGTAACTTCTATTGCCGGATATATGGGTTTGCCTTTTAGAGGAATTTATTCAGCAACAAAAGGAGCTTTGGAAATTGTTACAGAAGCAATTCGTATGGAAGTTAAAAGTTTTGGTATTGAAGTAACCAACGTAGCTCCTGGAGATTTTACAACAAACATAGCTTCTGGTAGATACCATACACCCGTTTTTGAAAATTCTCCTTATAAAGAAAATTACCAAAATAATTTAAACTTAATGGATTCTCACGTAGATAGGGGTGATAATCCATTAAAAATGGCAGAAGCCATCTATTCAATTATAAATACACCAAAGCCAAAAATTCATTATAAAGTGGGTGCTTTTATGCAAAAATTTTCAATAGTATTGAAAAGAATTCTTCCAGATATAATTTATGAAAAGTTATTAATGAATCATTATAAAATTAAAGTTAAAAGTTAAAAAGTTGAAAGTCTAAAGTTTGAATTAAATTAATCCGTTGTGCGCAATTAATTTTTGATGCTAATTTTTCGTTAGTTCGTAGTGATTTTCGATAGAAAATCGTGTCGAGAACAGAAAAATTATTATTAAAAACGGTTCTCGACCTGCACGCCGGCAGGCGGGTACATTTTTTGTTCCGTTTTACTATACAAAAAACACTACCAACTGACTTTTTTAATAATTCCAACTAACGGGTTAAATTAGTATTTTAGGTAAGCATCTTTTTATTATAAAACCTATATTTGCACTTTAAAAATATAACAGAAACATATTATGAAATTTTTTATTGATACTGCAAATTTAGATCAAATTAGAGAAGCACAAGCCTTAGGTGTTTTAGACGGAGTTACAACGAACCCATCTTTAATGGCAAAAGAAGGTATAACCGGAGCCAATAATATACTTAAACACTATGTTGATATTTGCAATATTGTTGATGGTGATGTAAGTGCTGAAGTTATAGCAACTGACTATGAAGGAATGATTAGAGAAGGAGAAGCATTAGCGGCATTACATCCACAAATTGTTGTAAAATTACCGATGATTGCTGATGGAATTAAAGCCTGTAAATATTTTTCTGATAATGGCGTAAAAACCAATGTTACCTTGGTATTCTCGGCTGGTCAAGCTTTATTGGCAGCAAAAGCTGGGGCAACTTATGTTTCTCCTTTTATTGGGCGTTTGGATGATGTTTCAACAGACGGATTAAATCTTATTTCTGAAATTAGATTGATTTATGATAATTATGAATTTGAAACACAAATTTTAGCAGCTTCTGTTCGTCATACGATGCATATTATAGATTGTGCAAAACTAGGGTCTGATGTTATGACAGGGCCATTATCTGCTATTAAAGGGTTGTTAAAGCACCCATTAACTGATATTGGATTGGCTCAATTTTTAGCTGATTATAAAAAAGGAAATTAGTTTAGATTTACGATTGTAGATTTTTGAATAAAAAGCTGTCTAAAAAGTTTACTTTTTAGACAGCTTTTTTTAAATATTCTCTTTTAACTTTTTAATTTCATCTCGAAGTTTTGCAGCAACTATAAAATCCAATGCTTTAGCAGCTTCTTCCATTAATTTACGTTTATCACGAATCCTTTTTTCAATTTCTGTTTTTGGTAAGTAGGCCAATTCTTCTTCAGCAGCCAATGTAGCAGAATAATCATAATGATAGGATGAAATTGTATTTTTAGCCAAGGTGTTTTCGATGTTTTTTATAATTTGAGTAGGTGTAATATTATTAGCCGTATTATATAATATTTGTTTTTCTCTTCTTCTATCTGTCTCATCTATTGTCAATTGCATGCTTTTTGTAATTTTATCAGCATACATGATTGCTTTTCCTTTAACATTTCTTGCAGCTCTACCAATGGTTTGTGTAAGTGAACGATGAGAACGTAAAAACCCTTCTTTGTCAGCATCTAAAATAGCCACTAAAGAAACTTCAGGTAAATCCAATCCTTCACGTAAAAGATTCACACCAATAAGTACATCAAATATTCCTTTGCGCAAATCTGCCATAATTTCTACACGCTCTAACGTGTCAACATCAGAATGAATATAACGACAACGAATATGAATTCTACTTAAATATTTTGTCAGTTCTTCCGCCATTCTTTTGGTTAAAGTTGTAACCAAAGTCCTTTCATCTCTTTCAACCCGTAACTGTATTTCTTCAATTAAATCATCAATTTGATTGATACTTGGCCTCACTTCAATTTCGGGATCTAATAGACCTGTTGGTCTTATAACCTGCTCAACAAAAACACCCTCGGTTTTTTGTAACTCATAGTCAGCAGGCGTTGCACTTACAAAAATCACTTGATTTTGAATTGCTTCAAACTCATCAAATTTTAAAGGACGATTGTCCATAGCAGCAGGAAGCCTAAACCCGTATTCCACTAAATTTTCTTTACGAGATCTATCTCCACCATACATCGCATGAACTTGTGGAATAGTTACATGGCTTTCATCAATAACCATTAAATAATCATCAGGAAAATAATCTAATAAACAGAAAGGCCTTGTTCCAGGTTTACGACCATCAAGGTATCTTGAATAATTTTCAATTCCACTGCAATACCCTAATTCACGAATCATTTCTAAATCAAATTCGGTACGTTCTTTTAATCGTTTTGCCTCTAAATGTTTGCCTATTTCTTTAAAGTACTCATATTGTTTAATTAAATCTTCCTGAATGGCGTGTATCGCATTTTGCAATACATCAGGTGATGTTACAAACAGGTTTGCAGGGTAAATATTGATGTGTTCAAATTTTTCAATAACTTGATTATTTGTAACATCAAAACTTTCAATTTCTTCAATTTCATCACCAAAAAAGTGCACTCTATATGCATGTTCACCATAAGAAGGGTAAATGGTAATAGTATCACCTTTTACTTTAAAAGTTCCACTGCTAATTTCGGTTTCTGTTCGGGAATATAAGCTTGTGACTAATTGATGTAAAAATTTAGTCCTGGGAATAGTTTGATTTACTTCAATTGAAATGATATTTTTTTTGAATTCAACGGGATTTCCAATTCCGTAAATACACGATACAGATGCAACAATAATAACATCTCTTCTTCCAGAAAGGAGGGCAGAAGATGCGCTAATTCTTAATTTTTCAATTTCTTCATTGATTGATAAATCTTTTTCAATATAAGTTCCAGTTACGGGNAAATAAGCTTCTGGCTGATAATAATCATAATAGGAAACAAAATATTCGACCGAGTTATTTGGAAAAAATTGTTTGAATTCTGAATACAATTGTGCAGCCAAGGTTTTATTATGTGCTAAAACCAACGTTGGTTTTTGCACTTCTTGAATCAAATTAGCTACCGTAAATGTTTTTCCTGAACCCGTAACACCTAGTAAAGTCTGATATTTTTCATCGGAATTTACACCGTAAACAAGTTGTTCAATTGCTTCGGGCTGGTCTCCTGTAGGTTTAAAATTGGATTCTAATTTGAACTGCATTTTGCAAAAATAAACTAAATTTTACTGCTTTTTTACAATAAAAATAATTTAACGTTTCATTTGAGGATATATTATTATTGATGTAATTGCAATAATCCTGAAGTAAAAAATATTATTTTCTTATCAAACTAAGGTGGCCTTTTAAAACTCTACCATCTTCTAATTCAACTTTATACCAATAATCTGTTGAAGGAAGTGGATTTCCTTTGTATAACCCATTCCATCCTGGCCCCAATGGATCTAAAACAATAATTAATTTCCCAAACCTATCAAATACATATACTTTTGAAGTTGGTTGAAATTCAATTCCTGTGACATGCCATGTATCATTATAGCCATCATTATTTGGAGTAAAAAAGTTTGGAATACTAATTAAAGATATTTCAAGAGAAGCTTCTAAACAATTTTCTGTATCTCTAATACGAACAATATGAAGACCTCCTAAAACATTTTCAAAGATATTACTAGTTTGAAAATCTTCTAAATCCAAAGCGAATTCATAAGTGCTAATAGGTAAATTATTGGTTAAAACAGTAATGGTATTGTTAGAAGAATTGTCTGATATTACGATATTACTACTGTTAAAATTTAAGATTACACCAACAGGGCTGCTACTTACAACAATACTTTTAGTCTTTTCACAATTTGTGCCATTTGTATCAGTTGCTGTAACAGTATAAGTTCCTTCAGAACTCACTACGATATCTGGAGTGTTACCAATAACACCAACACCATCACTCCAACTATAAGCGTAGGTTCCTAGTGGGTTTTCAATACCAATGCTAGAATTAGTTGAATTTAGACACAAAGTCAGATTGCTTAATAAATCAAATTGAGGAACAGGATCCACATTTAAAGTAACATGATACCCAATACCGAAGCAACCATTAGTCACATTATCAACTCTTACAACTATTTGTTGGGTAAAGGGTGACAGTGAATTTCTGTAATTTGTAGGATCAATACTATTTTGTTCTGCCAATGCATCCGTAAAATCATAATAATATGTAACAGATAAATTAACTTCAGGCAATAATGCATTTAAAATCTGATTTGTGGCACTGCTAAAGTCAAATGCAGTAATTCCATTGGCATCATCACCATCAATTAAATCATCACATTCATTAAAAGTTAACATTAAATTACTTGGAATATTAGTGGTAATAACTTGCAGGTCAACTTGTGCAGTCACAAAACAATTTGTAAGATTTTCTATTCTTGCCCAAACAGTTGGTGCAGTTCCATTTGAAAAAACGGTTGGATTTACAATGATATTTGTAATTGTATTTGCAATGGCATCAGCTTGAGTTAAAAAATAAGAAATTGTTGGCATTGGTACTTCACTAGAAATTAAAACATTGGCTTCTTCTAAATTAAAATCAACGATTCCGTCTAAATCATCATCACATTGAATTAATGTAACTGGGGAAGTAACAATAGGCAAATCATAAATAGTAATATCTAAGGTTAAAACAGAAATTATCCCTCCAATATCAACTGTAGCTGTAACTGTAAAAACTCCTGATGAAGTAAATATATGATTTGGATTTTCTAAAATGGAAGTATTATTTACACCTGAAGTGGGGTCACCAAAATCCCATATAATACTTGTAGGTGGTGTAGTAGAGTTTAATAGAAATTGAGTAACATCTCCTAAACAAACATCATTTGCCGAAATTGAGGGTAATAAAAATAATGAAGCAACAAATGGTGGTAAACCTTCAAAAACTTTATGGATTGGAAAAGTTCCACCAACAGTAACATCAATAGCATCTGACACATAATTAGAAGCTAAACCATCTAATTCAGGATTATTTATAACACCCAAAAAATTTGTTCCACTTGCGGGGACTTGACCTGTTGTAACTCTTGACAACGCTCTATAAATTTTACCATCAATAGCAATTTGAAGTGCATTACGAGTATACACATTCTGATCCTCAATTTTAACTCTTGCATTTGCATTTAGTAAATCGAATTGATATAATTTTCCTCCAGATAATAAACCTATGCCTGTGGTGTTTAATTGGCAAGTAGTAACATATAATTTTTGAGTCATAAGTGAAAACTCAACCCCATAAGGATTATCGTTAATGTCCTCAAAAAATAATTGCTGTTCATTTGTTACAACCCCTGTGGAAGTATTAAAATCATATAGAAACATACTTGGAGTTGTTCCAAAATTAGCAGATGCTATTCTAGAACCATCAATAGATGTTTTTAAATAGCCTCGGGAAGCGTCATTTTCGGTGCTTATACCTGCTGTTGTTGTAACAGGTGCGTTAATTCCAGTAGCATCCAGTAACCAAGCATAAAATCGATCACGAACAAATGTAATAATCCAAAGATCATTATTATTAGCGTGTTTTACAGCAGTAACTTTTTCATAACTATTAGCTAACAAAAGTGAGTTTTTTGTAACTACACCACCTAAATTACCATTAAGAGTCATGTCAACGATTGAATAATCAATTCCACCTTGGGTAGTGCTAGCATTAGCATTTTCATCTACTGTAAATATATAATACTCGTCAATATTGTTAGGTTTTTGAACAATAATTGCAGATTGTGTACTTGAAGAATTACCAGCCAACCCAGTTCCATTTAGCATAATTGAATGAGTGCTGTCCCATACCGTTACTCCATTCGTATAAAATAATAAGTTTCCAGTAGCGTCAGAAATTGTTGCGCACCCTTCATAGGTGTTTAATTGTCCGTCAGTTAAAACAACAGGTGTACCCGAGTTAAAATCTAACCCAGCATTTTCCCCAAAGTACCAAATAGCAGCTTCATTTTGTGAAAATGATATTGAGGGGAATATAATTAACAACAAAAACACAATTCTTTTCATGCGAAAAGATATTTCTTTAATTAAAGATAAGATAATTCTCTTAGTTTTAGGAAATTAAACTAAAAAATATATAATTTATTGTGTTAATTATCGTCTAATTAAGCTAAAATGTCCTTTTCTAATTTTAATATTTCCGTTGGTGTCAACTAATTCTACAGAGAACCAATAGTCAGTTGCTGGTAAATGTTGTCCGTTAAAAATTCCGTTCCAACCATCTCCACTTGGATCTATTTGTGTTATTAATTTTCCATATCTATCAAAAATATAAATATTGGAAGTTGCGTAAAAAGTTTCATTAACACCTAATATTCTCCATGTGTCATTTTCTCCATCGTTATTAGGTGTAAAAAATTTAGGATACCCAATAACGGAAACATCTATTAGTGCAGTACCACATTCATTTTTATCTCTTATAAAAACAGTATGAATACCTGGAGCGACATTATTAAAAAAAGGTTCATCTTGATAGTTGTCAAATTCATTATCTATTGCGAATTCATAATCTCCAATTCCTAAATTGTTGGTTGCAATTGAAATAGAGTTATTATTTGAATCATCTTGAATAGTTATATCGTTTATTTGAATTATAGGAGGATTTGATTCAATTATTTTAAAACTATTGTAACCTGTACAATTAGTGTCATCTAGAAAATCAGCTAAATTATTTTCATAACTGTGTGAAACTTCAATTTTATAAACACCTTCAGCATTTGCTTCATAAAACGAATTTGTTGCGCCANAAATACTATTGTTATTGAAATACCACTGGTAAGTATCAGTTGCATCAAGTGTTTTCCCATCTATATACACAGTAAAAAGTTGAGGGTTGTCTCTTGGATTACTTACACATAAAATAACCAGTTCAGGATTTCCATTTGGGATTGGAATTGGGNTTACTACTAAATCAAATTTTCCAACCGAGATGCAGTTTTTAGAAAGTTTATTGGAAATTCTTACAATAATTTCTTTTGAAGGAAATTCAATAATTCCTTGTAATGAATTAATTTGTAATTGAGCATCATTCGTATTTTGATAAAATTCAACCTCAATAGATGGATCTGAAAAAAGGGCTTTAATTTCTTGTCTTTTAACTTCAAAATTAAATGTTGCATTTCCATTCCCTACNCTTTTTAAATCATTATTTAAAGAGATATCATTTTCACACTCGTAATAATTAGTATATAAATCAAGACTTGTTGGATACACATTTAACTCCATATTGCCAGTAGTAAAGCAGCCTGAAAGGTTATTGGTTAATTTTACAAAAATGTTAGGGTTGGTTGCAGATGGGTAATTTTCGGAATTTAAAATTGGATTATTTGAATCTAAATCAGCTTGAGTTTGAAAAAATAAAACTTCAAGGTTTGGATCATTTTGTGTAATTTCTTCAATTTTGGTTGATAAATTGAATTTTGTAATTCCATCTGTACTATCATCATCAATATCACATTGGTCATAAATAAAAGTTTTAGAAATAACGGGAGGATAGAAAACTTCAACTTCAAAATTCCCTTTGTAAATTATTGGAAAACCGCAATCATCAATTAAATTAACTTCTAATTTGTAAATTCCAGCATTAGAAGTTTGAATATTTAAAAATGTTAAGGTTGCTGTATTATTTACTTCTAAAGTATTAAGGGTCCAACTATAAGTAGGATTTCCAGGTAAAAATTCAGTATTAAAAGTATAATCACTACCAACACATAATTTAACTTTCTGATTTGTAATTATTTGGTTATTATTTTCAAGACTTGTAATTTCTATTGGTAATAACAATGAAGCAATGAAAGGAGGTAAGCCTTGCATAGCGTTTCCGGCACCTAAATTTAGAGCGTTTAGTTGAAAGTTACAATTTACACCTAGTTCTTCTGGGGAATTAATTGCATTTAAATTGTTAGTTCCATTATTATAATTTGGAGGTACGGTTGCATAAATTTTTCCATTAGGTGCTAATTGTAATGCACCTCTATACCCAGATTGAGAACTAATTAGTATTTTTGAAGAAACTATATTCGTAGCATTTAAATCGTATTGATATAAATTGTTTTGGTATGAATTATTAGTGATATTTCTATGTGTTGAGGCATATAATTTTGATGAAAGTGGAGAAAACTCTATACCATATACTTGTCCATTGCTTTGGGAGTATGTAAAAAGTGTTAAGCCATCATTAGATACCTTACCATCAATATCACTAAAACTGTATAATAACAAATTTCCATTTCCATGTGTGGCACTGGCTAATTTTTTTCCATCAGGAGAAACTTTTAAATATCCACGAGGATCATTTGAATTATAACTAACAGTTGAAATTACTGGAATAGGGTTTAAGCCAATTATATCATCAACTTTATATGAATAATAAGTATTGTTTACCAGTGAAATAATCCAAAAAGTGTTGCAATCTGCACCTTTTACAGAGGTGACTTTTTCTGTCCATTGTGAATTTAATCCGTCAGATAAATCAATAGGAGGGCCACTAATATCACCAAATCCTCCATTAAGAGTCATGTTAACAGTATAACAGTTTAATCCTTCAGTAGCTCTTATTAAATTTCCATCACTATCATAATTGTTTGCTCCAACGGTAAAAATGTAAAATAAATCAGGATTTCCTGGATGAGGTACAATGATGGCTGATTGTGAACTTGAAGGATCACCTTTTAAATTTATGCCATTTGGCATTAAACTCCCGTTTTTATCCCAAACACGTGTTCCATCTGAGTAAAAAAGTAGATTTCCATTGGTATCAGAAAATGAAGAACAACCTTCATAAGTATTCAAACTACCTGTAATTGGCGTTGGAGTTGAAGTATTGAAATCGATTCCTGCATTTCGACCAAAATACCAAAAGTTGGCTTCACCTTGTCCAAAAATGATAAGCCAGTTTAATAGAAATATAATTGTGAGTAATTTTTTCATTCAGAAATTATAGTTATAACTTCCAAATATAAAAATTACTCACATTAAAATTTAGAAATTGATTATAAATCCCTCTTTTTAAGTAATAAATAAGATAAATAAATAAAAATACTTGTCCATATTAAGATAATTAGGATATCTAAAGGTTGTACAGAAAAATCTTTTGAAAGATCTTCACCCACTTGTTTTGCAACAGTTTGTACTGCACTTAAACGCGTAAAAGGCTCTTTAATTAGGTTGCTCATTGCTTCAAGAGGTAAAAAACGCATTACTTCTGAAACATATTCTTCAAATTTCCAATAAAGCATTCCTTTTGCGAAACCTTCAATCATTGCCCATACTAACATTGCTCCAACTGCAAATGCAGATCGTTTCACTAAAATCCCTAAAAATAAACCGAAAGAAAAGAATGCAACTAGTTTTATAAAAAATGCAACTAAATATTCCAAGTCAGTAGTAACAATTGAAAATTCTGTAAAATCTGAATACACATATCCAAGAATTATAGAAACAATAAATACAAAAATGGTTGATATAAAAGCAAGTAAAATAACAGTATAAAATTTAGATAAAATAAATTCCTTTTTACTTAAACCATCAATCAAATTTTGCTTTAAAGTTTTGTTACTGTATTCATTAGCCATCATTGAAACAATGACAAGCAATAAAAAGAATTTAAAAATAGCAGCCATATAAGTATTAAAATGCCATATATATGGAAAATTAAAAATTCCTTGTTCAGCTAAATGAAATTGGACCGGCCCAATATCAAATTTAATGGCTGCAATAAGNGCAATTGAAGTTAATAAAATAAAATAAATAAGTATTAAAACTCTGCTAGCTCTGTTATGTTTTAATTTGTGTATTTCAATATTTAAAAGGCGGAACATAGTTAGTTTTTGTTATTGGTTAATGTTAAGAATTGTTGCTCTAAACTTGGCTTACGTTTAACCAAATGAGATAAAGNGATACCGTTTTTAAATAAAAAACTGTTTATTTCTGATGCGGAAACAGGTTTGCTAAGTGTGACAATAAATTTATCATCATCTTCTTTTATTGATGAAATCCCATCATAATTTGTGAGTATATCAATCAATTTTTTTGAATCAGAATCAGTTTTGAGTTCAAATAAACCGTGTGAAGCAATCATTTCATCAACAGTGCCTGAATATAATTTAATACCTTCTCTAATAACTACTACATGTGAACAAACTTTTTCAACTTCATCTAATAAATGTGAAGCCAATAAAATAGTGGTTCCATTTGCAGCAATATTCTTTATGATGGATCTAATTTCATGTATTCCCTGTGGATCTAATCCGTTTGTTGGTTCGTCTAAAATTAAAATTTCAGGATCATTTAATAAAGCAGAAGCAATAGCTAATCGTTGTTTCATTCCTAATGAATAGGTGCTAAATTTACTATCTCTGCGTTCAAATAAGTTAACAACTTTAAGCTTTTCTTCAATTTTAGAATAGGTAATTCCTTTTATTTTACAAACCAATTTTAAGTTTTGAATGGCTGTCATATAAGGATAAAAATTTGGTCGCTCAATAATAGCTCCAACTTTTTTAAGTGCTTGGTGTGTAGACAGATTTCCATCAAACCAACTAAAATTTCCAGAGGTTTGATTAACTACATTTAGAATAATTCCAAGGGTTGTTGATTTCCCACTTCCATTAGGTCCAAGAATTCCATAAACATTTCCTTTTTTTATTTCAAACGATAAATTATTTACGGCATGTATTTTCCCAAATCTTTTATTTAGGTTATTTAGTGATAAGATTGTTTCCAAATTTTTTTTGTTTAGTATAAAATTAAGACGATATTTATTGAAAATTGTTACAGCAATATAGTAATTTTGAAAGGAACTTGAGAATTTGAACATGGAAGAAAAATTAATTTCACAAAAAAAACCAGCATATCCTATTAATGATCAATTGTATAAATATTTAACAGAATACAATAGAAACATTAAAATTCCAGTATTTTATGATGATTTACTTCGTTTTGCCGGTGCCATTGAAGTATATGATAAAAATGGGATAGATACTTTGTGGATTAGAGTGTATTATGCTGAGCATGAGCGTGAAGAAATTGATTTAAGTTTAAAACGAATGTATTTGATTTTGCATGGTGATGGGAGTGAAGATTCGTTACCTTATCTTACAATTGATGGGATTGATTATTGCACTTTTGGAAATTCAAAACCTTTTAGAGTTAAAATTAGAAATATATTAAACGATAATCACACTTATATTTATATAAAAAAAGCCGATGCTTCTAGGGTTTATGGATTAGAGTTAGAACATATTTTATCACCAAATAACATCAATTTTTTGGTGTATAAAGACACTTTAATTGAAGAACACGTTTTAGGAGTTCCAGGGGATCAATTTTTATCTGAAAACATGAAAATGGTTTCTGTTAGAGGTAGGAAAAGGTTGTCAAAAGAATTTGTAAAATTCAACGAACGTTGTATGATACGATTATTAGGAGATATGAGATCCTATAATTATGTTATTGTTGCTTCCTATGATTTTGATCAAGTAGAATATAGAATTAGAGCTATGGATTTTGATCAACAAAGTTTTGAAGGAAATTTAAAAGTATACTACCCTCAGTTTTTTAAAGAAAACTTTCCGTTTGTTAAAATGGTTTCTGAAAATTTACAAGCAGAATCAATTGAACAGTATAAAAAAGAAG
>Ga0006257_1000064_pt1 | contig 28695 bp, 27 predicted proteins | sample Deesub45470m_DNA_FD_54937 | JGI IMG/M metagenome (GOLD analysis project Ga0006257, IMG submission 54937) | Deep subsurface microbial communities from North Pacific Ocean - 450_OLKR46/470m Metagenome | ecosystem: Environmental > Terrestrial > Deep subsurface > Unclassified | place: North Pacific... | reverse complement strand
AAGAACGGCTTCAAAAGTCCCCAAGAAATCCGTCGGGACCGGCTAAATTTTCGTCAGGCTTCATAAGACAAACTTGTGTCCAAGGAACCGGGCGCGATACACTTTTTGGCTGTCCGGAAAAGTCTTGAACGGGGGGCAGCCATGGTTTATTAATCAAAGCATGCGCAATCATCGACATACCCGCATTTTCATCCTGGTTGGCCTGGTGGTGCTGATTACCGCCATGCATTACCTGACCACCACCCAGAAGGTGCAGTTTCACGACATCTACCGGCGGCTTTACTATATTCCCATCGTTCTGGGTGGGCTCTGGTTCATGCTGCGTGGCGGTCTGGGAACGGCGATCGTCATCTCGATCCTGTTTGCTCCTCACGTGGTCTTTCAGTGGGGGCATCATCCCACCACTCAGCCTGAACAATATCTGGAGATTCTGCTCTACAACGTCATTGGTTTTCTGACCGGTTTTCTCAGCCAGCAGGCTCAGACCCAGACCTTGCGTTATCAGCGGGCTGCCGAGCGTTTGGAGGAGAGCTACGCTAAGCTGCGTCAGCAGGCCGACCAGATCCTGGAAATCGAGGAGAATCTGCGCCGGGTCGATCGTCTCTCGGCCCTCGGCGAGTTGTCTGCGGGGATGGCTCATGAAATTCGTAACCCCCTCGGCTCGATTCGGGGGACGGCCGAGATTCTGCAGGACGGCATCCCCGAGAGCGACCCGCGCTATGAGTTCACCCGCATTCTGATCAAGGAGGTCGATCGGCTCAATCGGGTGGTGCAGGATTTTCTCAACTTCGCCAAGCCGCCGGTGGTGGAGCAGAAATCGGTGAACCTTGAGCAGAGCATTGATGAGGTGCTGCTGCTGGTGCGGCCGCAGCTGCAAAAATCCGCTGTGGCGGTGGAATTCGAACATGCCTCCCTGCCGTCTATCTATGGCCAGGCGGAACAGTTGCGGCAGATTTTTCTTAACCTGATTCTCAACGCCTTGCAGGCGATGCCCGGCGGTGGAACCCTGCGCATCACCACCCGTGTCGAGGGCGGTGCCGTTCAAGTGCAACTCAGCGACACCGGGCAGGGGATCGCTCCCGAGCATCTGCCGAAAGTATTTAATCCGTTTTTCACCACCCGCGGCGAGGGGACCGGACTTGGTCTGGCCATCACCCACCGGCTGATGCAGGGGCACAGCGGGCGCATCGAGGTCGCCAGTCGCCCCGGAGCTGGAACCACCTTTACTCTGAATTTTCCCCTTCCGGTGGCTGCACCGGGAGGTCATCAAGTCTGACGCCCTGCCGGGCCGCGCCAAGGAGGCGCATTCATGCCGGCCAGTATCCTGATTATCGACGACGACGACTCGCTGCGGCGGGTCACCGAATATACCCTGCAGCAGGCCGGCTACCAGACCCTCACCGCGGTGGACGGTGCCAGCGGCCTGGAGTTGTTCCAACGGGAACAGCCGCCGGTGGTGATTACCGATATCCAGATGCCCGGGCTCAGCGGCTATGACGTGTTGCAGCAGATCAAGGCCCAGCGACCGGAGACCCTGGTGATTATCATCACCGCCTTCGGCACCGTGGAAAGGGCCGTGGAAGCGATGCGCCAGGGGGCCTATGATTACCTGACCAAACCCTTCAGCCGCGAAGAGTTGCGGCTGGTGGTGGAAAAAGCCCTCAGCTTTGCCGACCTGCGTCAGGAAAACCGCCGCTTGCGACAGGAGTTGGCCGGTCGGGAAGAAGCGCCACCAATCATTGGCCGTTCCGAACCGATGCAGCAGGTGTTCGAGCTGGTGCGGCGGGTGGCGCCAAGCGAGGCGACGGTACTGATCGGCGGCGAAAGCGGCACCGGCAAGGAGTTGATCGCCCGCGCCATCCATCAAGGGAGCGAGCGCCGCAGCGGTCCCTTTGTGGCCGTCAACTGCGCCGCTATTCCCGCCGATTTGCTGGAAAGCGAGCTGTTCGGTCATCTTAAAGGGGCTTTTACCGGGGCGATCAAAGACCGCAAGGGGAAGTTCGAACTGGCCGACGGTGGCACCCTGCTGCTTGACGAAGTCGGCGACCTGCCGCTGGAGTTGCAACCCAAGTTGTTGCGGGCGCTGCAGCAGCGGGAGATCGAACCGGTGGGGGGGGTGCCTCGCAAGATCGACGTGCGGGTCATTGCCGCCACCAACCGCGACCTGGAAGCGGGGATGGAGGCGGGGAGCTTTCGCGAAGATCTCTACTATCGCCTGGCAGTGATCCCGATTCACCTCCCAGCTCTGCGCGAGCGCCGCGACGACATCCCGCTGCTGGTCAAGCATTTCCTTGGCCGCCAGGTTGATAGCGACGTTTCCCTCAGCCCCGCGGCGCTGGCCGCGCTGTGCGAGTACGACTGGCCCGGCAATGTGCGGGAGCTGGAAAACAATCTGGAACGGCTGATGGTGTTGCGCCGCGGCCCGGTCATTGAGCTGGAGGAGCTCCCCCCCAAGCTGGCCCGTCCTCGGGAACGGGCAATGTCCGGAGTGCTCAACCTGCCTGATGAAGGATATCCCCTGGAAGATCTCGAGCGCGAAGCGGTGCAGGAAGCCTTGCGTCGCTGCAAAGGGAACCAGACCCAGGCCGCAGCCTTTTTGCGCATTCCCCGCCACACCCTGATTTATCGCATGGAAAAATACCGGATCGGCAAGAGCGGGCATTAATCCAACACCTTTAACGTTACTCTTTATCTAGTTAAAACTGCACAGGAATATGGTTGATAATGGCTATTCTGTTGACCGACCCCACGGAGCTGAGGCTCGCCGATAGCTGCCAGTTCCAGTTGGCTGGCTGGATCGATACTGCCCCCTTTGAGGACCTGCTGGGCATGTCCATCGAATCCTGCGGGGCAGGGGAGGCGGTGTTGTCGATGCCCTTCGAGGTGCGTTTTGCCCAAGGCGGAGGCGTGTTGCATGGAGGCGCGCTGACCGCCCTGGCCGATACCGCCGTTGCCATCGCCATCAAAACCTTGCTCCCCCCGGGAACCACCTTTGCGACCACCACCCTGACCACCCGCTTTCTCGCTCCGGTGCGTCAGGGCCGGGTGCGGGTACGGGCCGTGGTGAGCGGGCCGCAGGGGCGCTCCTTTACCGGAACGGCCTTGGTTGTCGATGAAGCCGAGAACCCGGTTGTTGAGTTCAGTGCCGAGTTTCGGGTCGCTCGTGGCCAGGGGTTTGAAGAATGACCCGCGCGCAATTCGAAGTCTTGGTTGAGAGGGCCATCGCCCAGGTGCCCAAGGATTTCCTCGACCGGGTGGAAAACCTCTCTTTTCAGGTGGCCGACTGGGCCGACCAGGAAATATTGGAAGACGTCGGTTTCGACGACCCCCGTGACCTGCTCGGTTTTTACCGCGGCTGGCCGCTGACCGAACGGACCCATGACTATGGCAGCTGTCTGCCCGATGTGATCCTGATCTTTCAGGGGGCGGTGGAGAATTACGTCGAGGAAACTGGTGAGTCGGTGCTGCGGGTGATTCGGGAGACCATCATTCATGAGTTGGCGCATTATTTCGGGTTTTCCGAAGAGGAGATGGACGAAATCGAAGCGCTCTGGGCCGGCTATCCTGAGGATGAAGAACCGCTGGCCTCAGCTTGACTTTTACCGGGGCAAAGGGTAGAAGGTGAGATTAAATATTCTGTTTTTGCTATGAAAGGTTGTTGTATGCGGCGCTTTTTGCTGATTCTGGTTTTGCTGGTGGTGGTCGGAGCCACCGGATACATCATCTATTCCGGCAATCAGCGTCCTGACCCCGTTGCAGTACCTGCCGGTGGGAGCGTCAAAATCGGGCTGATTGCACCGGATGTCACCCTGAAAACTCTTGATGGCGCAACCGTCAGCCTCTCCCAGTATCGTGGCAAGGTGGTCGTGCTTAATTTCTGGGCCACTTGGTGTCCCCCCTGCCTGGCCGAAATGCCCTCGATGGAAAAGCTCTACCGCATGTTTCCCGATGGCGACCTGGTCATGCTGGCGGTGAATACCGAAGAAGATGGTGCCGAGATCCTGCCGGGCTTTCTTAAGAACCATCCCCATAGCTTTAACATCCTGCTCGACCCGAATGCTGCAGCTCAGCAGACCTACGGAGTCTTTCGTTTTCCTGAATCCTTCATTATTGGTCGCGACGGTCGGGTGGTGGACAAGGTCATCGGTGCAATTGATTGGGTCGACCCCAAGGTGGTTAGTTTTTTTCAAACTTTAATGAAAGGGATCTGAGCCGTGATTGCCAGCAGCGATGTCACCTTTTGGATTGCTTTCACCGCCGGGGTCCTCTCCTTTTTCTCCCCGTGCGTATTGCCGCTGATCCCGTCCTACATCACCTACATTACCGGACTCTCCTTTAGCCAGCTGCAGCAGGCCCATCCGACCGCCAAGGTTCGGATGACTGTTCTTCTGCACTCCCTGGCCTTCATTGCCGGATTTTCCACGGTTTTCATCAGCCTCGGCGCCCTGGCCGGAATCGCCTCCAACAGCTTTCAGGAACACCTGCGGGAAGGACTCTCCTGGGTGCAGAAAATCGGCGGGGTGCTGATTTTTCTGTTCGGCATACACATGTCCGGACTGTTTCACTTCGCCGTGCTGCTGGGTGAAAAGCGGGTCCATATCCAGCGCAAGCCGAGTGGTTTTCTCGGTACTTTTTTGGTCGGCCTGGCCTTTGCCGCCGGCTGGACTCCCTGCATCGGACCGATTCTCGGCGCTATCCTGGCCATGGCCGCCGGTACTGGCAGCGACGTGACCCGCGCGGTCCTGCTGTTGACCGCCTATTCGGCGGGGCTTGGTATTCCCTTCCTGGCTTCCGGGCTGCTGTTCCACAGTTTCCTCTCCTTTTTCAACCGCTTCCGCAAGCATATCCGCCTGATGGAAATTGCCACCGGCGGCCTGCTGATGATCGTCGGCATCATGCTCTTCTTCGACCTGTTCGGTCGCCTCTCCGGCTATCTCTACCGCTGGATTCCCGTCACCGGCTGAGCTCCTACGCAACTCCGCTTATTCAAGTGTCGTGTCGCTGCCTTGCGTCCCTGCGCCCTCCTGCTAGAATTTCAGTAATTTCAGTGGCGGATTAAAGCCCCTCGGGGTCACCGCGTTAGGTGCTGTGATGCTGATAGCCTGCAATGAATGCGATCTGCTCTATACTCTGCGACCAGTGCTGGCCGGGGAGGTGGCGCGTTGCGCCCGCTGTGGCGCCTTGCTGTCCCGGGGCAAGCGCAACAGCCTTGAGCGTACCCTGGCACTATTGCTGGCGGCACTGGTGCTGTTCATTCTGGCCAATGCCTTTCCACTGCTGGGGCTGAAAGAATCCGGATTCATTCAGGAAGCGACTCTGCTCAGCGGGGTGCTGGAACTCTATGAACAAAACCTCTGGGAGGTGGCGACCCTGGTCCTGCTGACAACGGTGTTGGTGCCTCTGGTGGTGATTCTGGGTCTGCTCTACGTGTTATTGCCTCTGTACTGGGGTTGGGTTCCCTGGCAGCTGGCCCGGGTTTTCCGCGTGGTGCGCCTGTTGCAGCCCTGGGGGATGCTTGAGGTGTTCATGGTCGGTCTGCTGGTGTCGATGGTCAAGCTGGCCCGGACCGCCGAAATTCTACCCGGGGTGGCGCTCTATTCCTTTGCCGCTCTGGTTCTGGTGCTGGCGGGCTCCGTTTCAACCCTCGATCCTCAAGCGGTTTGGGGTCGACTGCGGGTGAAATCATGACCCCGACCCTTGTCACTGCTCGCGACCGTGGCCTGCTCAGCTGCCATACCTGCCGGCTGCTCTGCCAACCCCCCAGTTATCGCAAGGGCTATTTGCACTGCCCGCGCTGCGGAACCAGACTGCATAGCCGGATCCCCAACAGCCTCGGCCGCTGCTGGGCGCTGGTCATTGCCGCTGCCATTCTCTATCTACCCGCCAACCTGTTGCCGATCACCAGCTCCACCTCTTTGGGCAGGGTGCAACTCGATACGATTCTGAGCGGTGTCATCTATTTCGTTCGTTCGGGGAGTTGGCCGATCGCCCTGGTGATTTTTGTCGCCAGTATTCTGGTGCCCCTGTTCAAGTTGCTGATTCTGACCCTTTTGCTGGTAACGGTGCAGTTGCGGTTGCGCTGGCGACCGCGGGACCGGACTCGGCTCTATCGGATGGTGGAACTGATCGGCCGCTGGTCCATGCTCGACATTTATGTGGTCACGGTGGTGGTGGCGCTGGTCAAGCTCGGCGCCTTGGCGACCATCGAGGCCGAGGTTGGCGCAGTCTATTTCGCCGCGGTGGTGGTATTGACCTTACTGGCGGCTGAAAGTTTCGATCCCCGGCTGATCTGGGATGCTCTGGAGGAGGACCATGGCTGAGAAAAACGAGCAACCCGAGCAAGACGAATCCGACCAGTTGCCCGCGGCTCTGGTCTATCGCCGTCCGGTCTCTTTGATCTGGCTGGTCCCCCTGGTGGCAGCCCTGATCGGCGGTTGGCTGATCTATAAGACCGTGACCGAAACCGGGCCAACCGTTACTATTACTTTCCGCAATGCTGAGGGGCTGCAGCCCGGCAAGACCAAAATCAAGTTCAAAGATGTGGAAATCGGCAAGGTCGAGGAGGTCCGTCTGAGCAAGGACCTCAGTCAGGTCATCGTCACCGCCCGACTGGTCAAGGAGGCCGAGGATTACCTGCGTGAGGATACCCAGTTCTGGATTGTGCGGGCGCGGGTTGCGGCCAATGAGGTGTCGGGTCTCAGTACCCTGTTTTCCGGCGCTTACATTGGAGCCTATCCCGGGACCGGCACCACCAGCGCTCGGGAGTTTGAAGGCCTGGAAGGCGAACCGGTGATTATGAAGGGGGTTCCCGGCCGGCAATTTGTGCTCAAGGCTGAAAGTCTCGGCTCTCTGAGCATCGGCGCGCCGGTTTATTTCCGGCAGATCCGGGTTGGCCAGGTACTCAGCTATGACTTCGCCCCCGAAGGCGATAGCCTGTTGATCCCTATCTTCATCGAGTCTCCCCACGATGCCCAGGTTCGCCGTAACAGTCGTTTCTGGAACGCCAGTGGTATCGATGTCTCCCTCGGGATCGATGGCGCCCAGGTGCATGCCGAGTCACTGATGACTGTCCTGGCGGGGGGGATCGCCTTCGCCACCCCCAGTGGCGTTCTGGCGGGTGATCCGGTGGAAGAAGGGGAGTCCTTCCCTCTGCACGAGAATCAGCAAAACAGTTTTCAGAAAATTTTTACCCGGAAAATGCCCCTGCTGATTGTTTTCGAGCAATCGGTCCGGGGCCTGGTCTCCGGCTCCCCGGTGGAGTTGCGCGGCCTGCCCGTCGGCCGGGTGCTGGATGTGAACCTGGATTTCGACCAGAAAAGTCAGACTTTGAAAATCCCGGTGCTGATCGAAATCGAGTCGGAACGCATCCGCCTGCTCAATTCCAATGGGGCAGAGTTTCGACAGGTATTGGAGCAGTTGGTCGATCTTGGTTTACGAGCCCAACTCAAGACCAGCAATCTGGTAACCGGTCAGGCGATTATCGATCTCGACCTGCATCCGGGGGCCGCCGCCAAAAAGCTTGGCCGGGAGGGAGAGACTCTGGTGCTTCCGACCCTGGAGACACCGAAAATCGATCTGGTTCAGAGTCTTGGCAGTCTGGCCAGCAAGCTTGATCAGATTCCCTACGCCCAGCTCAGTGGCGAGCTGCGGCAATCTCTGGAGGAGTTCCGCAGCACTCTGGCGCAGACCCGGCAGTTGGTGGCTGGTGTTGACCAGCAACTGGTTCCGAGCGCCAGCGCCACCCTGCGGGAAGCGCAAAAGGCCCTGGAGCAGCTGCAACAGACCCTCGATGCTGAGGCGCCACTGAGCCGGGAAACCACTCAGGCGATGACTGAGCTGGCACGGGCCGCCCGTTCTATGCGGCAGCTCACCGATTATCTGGAGCAGAACCCCGAAGCCTTGCTGCGCGGTCGATAAGGAGTGGTCATGACGTTTCGCTGGCAACTTTGTCCTCTTTTCCTCCTTTTACTGGTCACGTCCGGTTGCCTGCGGGCGACTCCGGCTCCTGATTATTACACCTTGGAGGCTCTGGCGCACCCCACTGCGGTGAACGCTTCCTCCGCGGATCTGCGCCTTGGGGTCGTGCTCAAAGGTTTCCCCGAAGCCCTGGAACGGTTGCAGATTGTGACCCGGGACGGCAACCGGGTCGGTTTGTCCGAGCAGCACCGCTGGGCGGCCCCGCTGCGCCAAGAGCTTGAGCGGGTGCTGACAACCAATCTCGGCCGCCAGTTGGGTTCTGAGCGCGTCGCCGTTGCCCCTTGGCCCAGCTACTTCAAGCCGACCCAGCGTCTGCTGGTGGAGGTGCTGCAGTTCGATGGGCCGCTTTGCGGTGAGTTCGAGTTGCAGGCCCGCTGGGTGCTGACCGATGCCGCTGGAAAGGTCGCGCAATTGCAGCGCACTTCGATTCTGCGGGTGCTGGCCGATTGCGACGGTTACCAGGGTTATGTGGCGGCCCAGAGTCGGGCCCTGGCGCAACTGAGTGATGAGATTGCTCTGGTTTTAAAAAACCTGTCCGCACCTTGAGTGATAAACGCTCGCCGTAATCCTGCCCGGAAGGGATTTTCATCCTTGACCTCCCCCCGCCCGTCTGTTATTTTGATTTTCGATTTCAATTGAAACGGAGGGACAATGGGCCAAACCAAGAAAAGCTTTCAGGAATTCCTCCTCAAGAAGGGGCTGAAATCGACCCGCCAGCGGGATCTGATCCTCGAAGAGTTTCAACGCTGTCCCTCCCATCTCTCCACTGAAGAACTCTACCTGCGGTTGCGAAAAAAGCATCCGAGCATCGGTTATGCCACTGTCTACCGGACTCTGAAACTGTTTGCCGAGTGCGGAATTGCCGAAGAGCGCCACTTCGGCGACGGCCAGACCCGCTACGAATCGAGCTCCGGCCATGAACACCACGACCATTTGATCTGCACCCGCTGCGGCGCCATTTTCGAGTTTGAAGACCCCCGCATCGAAGAACTGCAGCAAAAGGTTGCCGCCGAGAACAACTTCCAGATTACCAGTCACCGCCTCGACCTTTACGGCCTTTGCTCCAGTTGCACCAGTTAAACAGGGCGAAGGGGAGTCGGGATTGCCGCTGAGCCTTCGCCTCCTTGTAATTTGAACCGCGGGGCGAATCCTTAGCCCTTGCAGGCCCGGTGTGCTCCGATCTTTCGCCGATTCAATGATAATGATTGTCAATCCCACTTGATTGGAAAGATGTTCATGGCTGTCACGACTCCCAACGCGAATTCTGAACGCAGAATCATCCTGGTCGGCAATCCCAACGTCGGCAAGAGCGTGTTGTTCAACGCTCTGACCGGCGCCTACACCACCGTCTCCAACTACCCAGGCACCTCGGTGGAGATCTCTCGCGGCCATGCCGAGCTCGGCGGAGGGCGCTACGCGATCCTCGATACCCCGGGGATGTACTCGTTGCTGCCGATCACCGAAGAGGAGCGGGTGGCCCGGGAAATTCTGCTCAAAGAGCAGCATCACCTGATCATCCATGTCATCGATGCCCGCAATCTCGAGCGGATGCTGCCGATGACCCTGCAGTTGATCGAGGCCGGGTTGCCGGTGATTCTGGTGGTCAATATTCTGGATGAATCCGAACGCCTCGGGATGACCATCGATATCCCACTATTACAGGAAAAACTCGGGATACCGGTGATCGGCGCCGCCACCGCCCGCAAGCGGGGGCTGAAGGAGATTCGGGAGGCGATTGCAGGGTTCGACGGCAAGCGGCGGGCGGTCTTCGGCTATGCCAGCGATCTGGAACGGGACATCCTCAAAGTTGGCTCTTTGCTGCATGGCGAGTATCCCCTGCATACCCGGGCGCTGGCTCTGTTGCTGCTGCAGCGCGACGAAGAAGTGGCACAACAGGTTGCCGTCACCGAAGGGGGTGGTTATGCCGCTATCGAAGCCGCGGTCAACGCGGTGGTGTTCGAGCGCCGCAGCGACCTGCACCTGCGTATCAGCCTGGAGCGCAAACGGGTCTGCCGCGGGATTCTCGAGGGGGTGATCCAGCAGCAGGAACGCAGCGGCATGCCCTTCGGCGAGCGGCTCTCCGGCTGGATGATGAACCCCTGGACCGGCTTTCCGATTCTGTTGGTCGCCCTTTATTTCGGTCTCTATCAGTTTGTCGGCAATTTCGGTGCCGGCACCATCGTTGATGTGCTCGAAGGGACCCTGTTCGAAGAGATCATCAACCCCTGGGTTATCGCCCAGGCTGACCAGTTGATTCCCTGGTACTGGTTGCACGAACTTCTGGTCGGCGAGTACGGGGTTTTCACCCTTGGCGTGCGCTACGCCGTGGCCCTGGTGCTGCCCATCGTCGGCACCTTTTTCCTGGCCTTCTCGGTGATCGAGGATACCGGTTACTTCCCCCGCCTGGCGATGCTGGTCGACCGCATCTTCAAGAAGATCGGTCTCAACGGACGCGCCGTGATTCCGATGGTGCTCGGCTTCGGCTGCGACACCATGGCGACCATGGTCACCCGGACCCTTGAAACGGTGCGGGAGCGGATCATCGCCACCGTGTTGCTGGCCCTGGCCATTCCCTGCAGCGCCCAGCTCGGGGTGATTCTCGGCCTGCTCTCCGGAGTCCCCGGCGCCCTGTTGGTCTGGACCGGTGCCATGACTGTCATTTTTCTGGTGATCGGTTTTCTCGCCGCCCGGGTGGTGCCTGGAGAACAGCCGATGTTCTACATGGAAATCCCCCCCTTGCGATTGCCGCAAATCAGTAATGTACTGGTTAAGACCTTGACCCGTATGCAATGGTATTTTTTGGAGATTTTCCCCCTGTTCATTATCGCCTCGGTGATTCTCTGGGCAGGGAAATTGACCGGCGCCCTTGAGGGTCTGGTCAACCTGATGCGGCCGGTGATGGATCTGCTCGGGCTCCCCTCCGAAGCTGCCGCCGCGTTTATTTTCGGCTTTTTCCGCCGCGATTTCGGCGCCGCCGGTCTCTACGACCTGCAGACCGCCGGTCTGCTCACCCCAGTGCAACTCACTGTCGCTGCCGTCACCCTGACCCTGTTCGTCCCCTGTGTGGCGCAGTTCCTGATGATGAAAAAGGAACGGGGCTGGAAAGTCTCCCTCGGCATCTTCGGCTTCGTCAGCCTGCTCGCCTTCAGCAGTGGCTGGGCCCTGAACCTGTTGCTGTTGGCCACGGGAGTGCTATCGTGAATTGCGGCTTTTGCGGCAAAGAGATCCCCACTGAGGTGGTCAAGCATGGCTGTGGCGGCTGCCCCATGGCCGGCGGTTGCCGCAAAATCTGCTGTCCCCATTGTGGCTACGAAAACCCCGCTCCCCCCAAATTTCTCCAGCGCTGGCTCAAGCCTTCCGCTGCACCCCGAGAGGACGACCCCGCATGAAGCTGACCGCCAAATCCGAAGAAATTCTCGAAGCCCTCTGGATCGCCACCGTCGAAGCAGGGGACATTGCCGCCCAACTTACCACTCTCGGCGTCGGCCCTGACGACGAAGCCCTGCAGCAGCTCGATCGCCTCGCCTATATCGAGGTCAAGGGGGAGCGGGTCTACCTGCGCCCCGAAGGTCGGGAAGAGGCCAAGATGACCATACGCCGCCATCGTCTGGCTGAGCGGTTGATGATGGATATCTTCAACCTTAAAGGTGAAGCCGGCAATGCCCAGGCCTGCGAATTCGAGCATCTGCTCCACGACGGGGTCGACACCAAACTCTGCACCCTGCTCAATCATCCCACCAGCTGCCCCCACGGCAAGCCGATCCCCCCCGGTCCTTGTTGCCTCGATGCCCAGGCGGCCGGCGAAACCGGGGTGGTCGCCTTGACCGAGCTCAAGGCCGGCGAAAAAGGGGAAATCGCCTATCTCGCCACCGGCGATGCCAAAAAAATGCAGAAGCTGATGAGCATGGGGGTGCTTCCCGGCAACCATCTGGCTCTCAGCCGCACCTTTCCCAGCTATATCTTCAAGGTCGGCAATTCCGAATTCGCTGTTGATGATGAACTGGCGCGGGAGATTTTTATCCGCAAGGGGTAGGGGAGGGCACTGCGAGCCAAAGGTGCCACAAGGAAATCCTCTCCAGCCTCAAGGTTGCAGCGGCCAGAACAGCGGCACCGCGACCATGATGATGACAAACACCACCAGGGTCAGGGGCAACCCGACGATGATGTAGTCGCGGAAGCGGTAGCCGCCGGGGCCCATGACCAGGATGTTGGCCGGGTGGGCAATCGGAGTGAGAAAGCTGGCTGAGGAGGCCATGGCGATGGCCATCAGCAGCGCGTGGGGGGAGAGGCCGGTGGCCGTGGCGGTGGTGAGTGCGATGGGGGCCATGAGCAGCACCAGAGCTGCGGTGGGGATGATGCAGGTGGCGGCAAAGGTCAGCAGGACCAGCCCGGCCAGCAGCGCCAGCGGACCGTGACTGCCGGCCACCAGGGCCACCCACGAGGCGACCTCACTGGCGAGGCCGCTGCGCTCCAAAGCGGTCCCCAGGGGGAGCAGGCCGGCAATCAGGAAGACCGCCTTCCATTCGATGGCGCGGTAGGCTTCCTCCATGGTCAGGCAGCGGGTCACCACCATGACGGCGGCGCCGATGATGACGGCCAGGTAGATGGGGACCAGCCCCAGCAGCACCGGCAGCAGGGTGGCCGCCATGACCAGGCCTGCAGTGGCGGCTTTTTCGGTCCGGCGCGGTTCCTTGAGTAATCCGCTCAATACGATCAGATCGGGGTTGCCAGCAAGGGTCCGGATGCGGTCGACGGGCCCGAAGAGCAGCATGGCGTCGCCGAACTGCAGATCGAAATCCCGCAGCCCGGTCCGGTAGGCCCGGCCAGCCCGCCAGATGGCGAGGATGCCGAGGCCGTATTTTTCCCGGAATTGCAGTTTGCGCAGGGTCTTTCCGAGCAACCCCGAGCGAGGAGTGAGCACCGCCTCGGCCAGCCCGACCCGCCCGGACCGGAGCAGTTCGTTGGGAGAGGCCTGAGTGTCCACCAGCAGGTCGGCCAGGCCGTACAACCCCTTAAGCGATCCCGCCACATCCACGGCAAAAACCCGATCCCCGGTGGTCAGGATACGGCCCTCGTCTCCCTCGGCCTGGGGTTTGGCGCGGTGGATAGAGAGAATCTTGAGGCCGAGCAGTTCCTCGAAGCGCGACAACTCGAGGGACATGTCCACCAGATCGGCATCCTCAACCAGATGCAGGCTGATTAATCGTTCATTGAGCCGGTAGCGCTCCTGCAGGTGCATTGCCTCCTGCGACTCACTCAGTTGATAACTGCCACGTCCCGCCTGCAGAGTCCCAAGAATCCCGGTATCCCCGTACAGCAGCACCCGGTCTCCGGTCTGCAAGGTTGTACCCGGATCCGGGGCAAACAACAGCGTCTCTTCCCGCCTCAAAGCCAGCACCTTTGGCGTGCCGTCACCCCCAGCAGGCAGGCTGGAAAGGGGGCGCCCCACCAAGTCCGATCCTTCCTGCAGCCAGATTTCCGCCAGCACCAGCCCTTTGCCGGCGAACCATTCCAAATTCATGCTTTTTTCCGCCACGATCAGATTGACCAGGGACTGGATGTCATAGAATCGCTCAAGCCGCCCCTGAACGAACAACCGGTCGCCGGATTGCAAGGAGAAATCTGGGGACGGAGTCACCAGGATCTGCTCCCCGCGAATCACTGCGACCACGTAAAGACCCGTCGCCGAGCCGAGCCGGCTGTCGGTCAAGGTCATCCCGACCAGGGGATTGACGGACGGCAACCGAAGGGCGAAGGTGCGCTCCTGCAGGTGGTACTGACCCGGCAGGTCCTCCGCAGGTTGTGCGGCGGCCGAGGCGACGTCGCGCCGGGGGAGCAGGAAACGCCCGAAAATCACCATGAAGGCGGTTCCTGCCAGCAAAATGATCCCGCCCACCGGGGTGAAATCGAACAGCCCGAAGGGCTTCAGCCCCGCCTCTTTGAGGAAGTTGCTGACCAGGATGTTGGGCGGGGTGCCGATCATGGTGGTCAGGCCACCGAGCAAAGAACCGTATGCGAGAGGGAGCAGTAACCGGGAGGGGGGGATGTGATTGGCCCGGGCCAGATCCATAGCGACCGGCAGCAGCATCGCCGCCACCGCGACATTATTCATGACTGCCGACATCAGCCCCGCGCCCAGCATCAGCACGGTGGTCAGGCCCAGTTCTGTCCGACCCGCCATCCGCTGCAGACCACGGCCGATCAGATCGGCCACGCCGGTACGGTCGAGGGCCCCGCTGAGAATGAAAACCGCCCAGATGGTGATAACCGCCGGGTTGCTGAACCCGGCCAGCGCCTCCTCCGCCGGCACCAGGCCGGTCACGGCCAGGATCCCCAGGGTCAGCAACGCCGTCGCCTCCAAGGGGATCCACTCGGTCACGAGCAGGATCACCACGGCCACCAGCAATCCGGAAATGAGCAGTTGGTCAACCGGCATGGGAACTCCGCAGTCGAGGGTGCTCCACAGGTCAGGGGTCGCTGACCCTTAACGGATAGTATATCCAATGGTCGAGTGTTGGCGAATCCAGGGCTTTCAAGATGACAGCTACGATGTGAGACCACGTCCCAAACCAAGAATTTTGCATAAGATGGTTTTGTATTAATGGTTCTTTACAAGCAGGGGGATGCGACATGGCCTGGTGAAGTTTATTCTCCCGGTAGGATTTGATCGGGTACAGAATTTGCAAATTGGTCAAGATTCTCGGTGCCGAAACGATATGGGGTTAATGGTTTCGCGAGGATACCTTCCAGCACGGTTGCCCGACGAATTCACTTCACGGTCAAAACACCGAATAGGGCTAGCATATGCAGGGATCGATCAAGCGCAGGCTGCTCCAAGGGTTTTTCAGTATCGTCGCGGTTTTCGGGGTCGGCGGTCTGGTTATCATGGCGATGATCCAGGGTGCCAGTCACGAAACCAGGCAGTTCCTTGCCGAATATTGGCCCACCGCCGACCTGATCATGGAAACTCGCATCGCCTATGACGAAATTTCCCGAAAAACCCTGCTTCCTCCTGACGATGTGAACGTTTCTGAGCTGGTGGAGACGGCCCAGGGCACCATGAGCCGATTTCGCGAGAATTTCCGGGCGACCAATTTATCGCCGGAGGATCAGCAGCGGATCGACCGCTTGCTCGAGCAGGTGTTAATCGCCATCCCCCGCCCGGTGGAGTTGGCCAGGGAGCCGGGCTTGCGGATGGAGGAGGCTGACGCGTTGGCTGGGCCGGTTTTTGACATCCTGCGCCGGCAGGGGGAGATCGATGCCCTCAACGCCCTTTGGGAAGTGGTCATGGCTTTCAATGACTTCCTGATCACCGGCGATCCAAGGGAACGGGAACATTTCACCAGCGAAGCCGCAGCCCTGGAGGCGCATCGCCGTTTTTCCAGCATCGAGGCACCCTACCGCGTCTTCAAAGCCAAGGCTCAGGATGTTTTCGCTGCGGCCGAGCAACTGGCCGCGGCCCGGAAATCCTTTTTGCAGTCCGGCGCGGAGCTGTCCGCTGCCTTGAGTGAACTGGAGCATCGCTACGAGGCCACGGTGGTGACCCCGGCATCAGAAGCGATTTTAAATCATCTTGCCTCCAGCTTGCTCCTGCTCTGGGGGACCGCGATTGTCAGCGCTCTACTTTCAACTTTCATTGCTTTGCGTACAGCTCTGGGCATCAGTGGCCCGGTGCGGCAAGTGATGGAGGTGCTCAAACGGATGGAGCAGGGGCAACTGAATCACCCCTTGCGGTTGCAGCGCGATGACGAGATCGGGCAGATGGCCAAAGCCCTGGATGATATGGGGGCCAACCTCAACCGGATGGTGGTGCGGATCGACCGCTCAGGCAAGGAGTTGCAGGAGGTTTCCCTGGAGGTCACCGAGGTAGCGCAAACGGTCGCGGGGGCCGCCAACTCCCAGGCCGGAAGCGTTCATCAGGTGGCCGGCGCGGTGCAGAAAATTCTCGCCTCCAGTCAATTCGCGGTGAAAAGCGTCGATCGCCTGCAGGCAGACGCCGAGGAAAGTACCTCGCATCTCGGCCAGATGAGTCTTCAGATCGAAGACACCGCCAGACATGCCCAACGCCTCGGAGATGCCGCGGCGGAGGTCGGCACCGCCATCGGTACCATGACCACCTCCATCGCCGAGGTCGCAAGCCGGGCCGAGGATCTCAGCCAAGCCTCGAAAAATACCGCCACCTCCATCGTTCAGATGGAAGCCACCAACCGCGAAGTGGAGCAGAAGGCCAAGGGGACGCTGGATATCGCCCAGGAGGTCAATCGGGATGCCCGGATCGGTCGGAAGTCGGTGGAGGAGACGATCCGGGGGATCGAAAGCATCCGCAACGCCGCCAACGAAGTCGTCGATGTCGTTTCCCTGTTGGCGGAAAAAACCGACAACATCAATCAGGTGTTGTCGGTCATCGGCGGCATATCCGACCAGATCGACCTGCTGGCCCTGAATGCCGCCATCATTGCCGCGCAGAGCGGCGAGCATGGCCGGGGGTTTGCGGTGGTGGCCAATGAGATCAAGGAGCTTTCCAGGCAGACAAGTCTTTCGACCCGAGAGATCGGGCAGGTGATTTTGGCGGTGCAGGAAGGAACCACCCGGGCGGTAAACGCCATTCGCCACGCCGAATCGAGCATTGCCCAGGGGGAGGCACTTTCGCAGCGCTCCGGCCGTTGCCTCGACAAGATCGTCACCGGAGTCGAGGAGGCCACCGGCCAGATGCAAGGCATTGCCGATTTTACCCAGGCGCAGGCCCAGGAGAGTCGCCAGATCCGTGACACCATGGCCATGGTTGAGGCTATGGTCGGTCAAATCGCCACCTTGACCCGGGCTCAGGAGCGCGACAGCGCCTCCATCGGCGCGGCCACCCACCTGATGCGCGACCTCAGCAGCCTGGTCCGGCAAGCCACCGGTGAGCAGAGCCTTTCCGCCTACGCAGTAGCGGATTCCGCCAGGGAAATCCAGGGGAGGGTGCAGGCAATTCTCCATGCCTGCGATGAACAGCGGCTGGAATGTGAAAATATCGCCCAGGCTTTGGCAGGCGTTGAGGGCGGCGCCCGGGAAAACCTTGCGCAAGCCGGCAAGCTGCAGAGGTCGGTGGCCAGGCTGACCCAGCAGGTCGACTCCCTGCAGGAGGAAATGAAGATGTTCTCTCTCGACGGGGAGGACTCTGACAAGGGACAGCAGACGGTCTGAGGTGCCCCAAGCTCAGGGCTGTTTGCGCAGAGCCTCCCGCACCGACATCAACACCTCGCCGAGCAGGTTCTGTCCCCGCCATTGGCGCGGGTCGAGGGCCTCGTCATCCTTGGCGGCAAAACCGATTCCCCACACCAGGTCCACCGGCGAAGCCTCCGCCAGGAGTTTGTTTCCCGTGTTCAGCAGGCGCTCCCGCAAATCCGGGTGTTGGGAAAATTTGAGGAAATTTCCCATCCAGACCACAGCGAACTTGTAGCGGTCCCAGACCACCGGGTCGAAGTTCGCCACCACCCGCCCCAGATGCTTCTGCTCCCGCGGCGAAGCCGTCGCCATGATCCGGCCCAAGGTGTCCAGGTCCTGAAACAACAACGCTTTTTTCGCCATCATGTACTGCTCGCAGCAGTTGTAGATGACGCCATCCACATCGACCATGTCCCGCTTGGTCCACTGGCCGAACTGATGCTCGTAGAAGAGATAGACCTGGTCGGTTTCACGCATGGAATCGAATTCCTCCCCTAGGCCGATTTCTTGAAGCCTTCCTTTAGCACCGAAGGTAACCGCTGCTGGAAATCCGCGGCTAGAGAAACCGACCCCGAGGTGTCGCAGATGCAGATCAACTCATCGCGCAGATGCAACATGGCGCCGAGGAAGCGGCCATCGAAGTTGGGAATCATTTTGGTCACGCGCTGGTGGAAACGGTCAACGCAGCCAGGGTGGGGGTGACGAACTTGCCCTTGTAGGTTTCATCGTTCTTGACCACCGAGCCGTCGAGTTGCTGAACCTTGGTCAAGTGTTCTTTAAGCGAGGGGCAGAGCTTATCCAACGCATTTTCAACCACACTGTCACCCGCCTTGTCCTTTGCGGCCTGCAGGCCGCCTTTGAGTTTTCCGAGCATGATTCATCCTTTGAATTTAGTTCAGAGTTAAGAGCGTTGAATTGTCGACAACAAGCGCTGAGAAGGATCTTTGAAATGGCATACGTCCCTCTACGTTTTTGCAGAAGAGCATCACGCTTCATTGGCCTTGGACGTTTTGGCTGAACCATTGTCTCCCTGGTTCCAGGGGGCTTCTTCGGGGTGGTCCCAGTAGTAGGCGATATCGAGTTTGGGGTTGCGGCGCAGTTCCAATTGCCACTCGTCGTAGGGGTCGGAAAAGTTTGGGTCCCTGACCTTTCGCTCCCAGTCGTCCCAACTGCCCAGCCCTGGGGTGCGGTTAGGGTATTGCTGCAGGTGTGGCACATCGGGTAGGGGAGCGTTTTTGTCCATGTACTGCACCAGAAAAGACCAGTAGCCGAGACAGCGGTCGATTCCGGAGATTGATTCGAAGAGATGGTGCACACCGATCTGGGGATGATAGAGCCAGAGGATATGGCAGGAGGTGCCGGTTCGCCGAGCGCCGCGGGAAATACGTCCCTCGCATTCGGCAAAGGGGAATTCATTTTTTATGTTTCCCCAGGAACCCCAAGGGAAGCAGCAAATCCCCGTTTCCCGGTCAAATGTGTTGAAACGGGTAGTTTTGGCTCTGTTGGCGTACTTGTTTAGCCACACAGCTAAGCCGAGGCACAGAACCCCGCAAAGGAAGAACAATGTCTCTTCAAAACGAGTGAGTGGCCATAAGGAAAGTAAAATAATAGCCCCCATGTAAAGGAGTGTATACAAGTAGCTTAAGCTGATCGTTTTGTCACCGGGCGAAGTTTCCCGATACTGTTTGTCATCAATCGGCCCATCTGCCATGTGAAAATAGGGACGGAGGATGCGTTTTGGCAGGGTTTCGCCGGGAGGTTTAAGGCGTGACTTTGGTCTTTTAGTATAAGGCATGTCTCTATTTGTCCAGTATTAAGGGGTTTATATCGTGACTTCGATCCATTCACTTTCTGCCCCCTTATTCCTGGGCAGGCGAATTTTTTCATCGCCATACAGATCCATACGGACCTTGGCGGTCAGAGCTTTCGGAGCATGCTTGATGGGTTTTGTCACCTTGATGGACCGAGGGCCGGTCCCTTCGCCGGTCACGACAAGGATGTCTTCGTAGGCGTTGACTCGTCCCCCACCAGCGTATTCTTCCCAAAGTTCGACAAACAGCAGGCTCTTGTTGTCAAAATACATCGGCACTTGAATGGTTAGTTCGGCAGTCACCCGACCTGCCGAAACCTTGCGGGTGAAGTCGACGCTTGGGGTGTAAATGGCCTCCATCAACGACATATAAGCGCTGTGAGGTGTTTCGTACCAGCGGCCGAATTCATCTTTGGGGGTTGTTCCGGGTTTGTGCCCAGCAAAGCGTCCGGAACTGGTCCTTAGCACATCAAAGGAGAAGGGCTTATTCACTTTGCCGATGCGACGTACAATTCCCTCCTTGGTTTTCAGGTAAACATATCCCTCGTTATCCCCCTGAAGTCGGCCGGCATTGCGAGGTTGGAAATCGACCAGAACTCCCTCGGGGTTGACGCGCAGAGTTGACCAGCACTTCTCGGTCCAGACCCGATGGCCATCCCATCTCCCGCCAACCTCCACCCGATCATGCCCCAATTCGGCTGGCTCACCAAGGCTGAAGGGACCGTTGGCCAGCCATTCTTCGAGCGGGGTGTCCTCGGTAAAGACCCAGGTTTTGAGAGCGACGCCAGTCAGAACAACCCCAAGGCCGACCCATCCCCAGGGCCCACCGACAATGGTCGCCGCAAGAGAGGATTTGCCGGCATACCCTGCAGCCAGTAGAAAACCGGAGATTTCCGCTGCTGTCCCGATGGCAAAACCGGCGGCCATAGTTCCATGGGAGATGGCCGAATCGTCTCCGCGGCGAATATTTTCGACCATATCCTCGGTGGAAAAAATGCAACTGTAGGCCCCCGCTGCCGCGCCGAGGACACGTGCCCTGATAATGGTCTTGCGAACCCCTTTCGCCACAGGGGACTCGGTGTCCAAGATTTGAGCCACCGAAAGACCAGTTTCCCGAGTAGCCAACCGCTCCACATGCAATTCTCTTACGGTGGCTGCAATTGCACCAAGGTCTAGGGCGGAGCCTACAAGATCTGCCGCTGCGCGGCTGCCACCAGCTTTTCCCATCTTTTGGTAAAAAACCTGAGCGGAATTCCGGGGACAGTATATCGAATTCCCCAAGCTATCTTCGTTTCGAGCGGAATTCCGGGGACAGTATATCGAATTCCCCAAGCTATCTTCGTTTCGGACCAGGCTTCAGGGGGTGGAGCAGGCGCTCCAGACCAACTTCCAGTTTTTCGACAAAATTTGCATTCCCCATGGGGCGGCCGCTTCGTTCATGCTTTCGGAAATCCTCCGCATCGACCTCTGAGGTAGTGGCAAGAAAACACCGCCAATCACCGACAATATCCAGTAGAGGTTTAACTTTCACAAGAATGTCATCATTCCCCTCGATATGAGCGCGGGCGCTGCTCCAGGGATATTCCTCCGCGGCCTTTACCATTCCTGCCTGTACGGGATTCATTTCCACATATCTTGCCGCCGCCAGCAAATAGCCTTCATCCATCGGAAAGGAAGCGAAACGCTCCTGCCACAGGTGACCCCGCCAACCCTGGCGAAAGTTGATCCTCCGGGTGTAACGACGATGGGCTTCGCCGATAGCACGAGCAAGCCCCTCCTCGCGGTGCGGGATGGCGATCAGGTGGACATGGTTGGGCATCAGACACCATGCCCAGATTTCCACCTCGCACTTGCGGCACCATTCGGCCATGAGGTCAAGGTAGGCTAAGTAGTCCTCGTTGCAGAAAAAGGTCTGTTGTCTGCGGTTTCCACGCTGGGTGACGTGATGAGGCAAACCGGGAGCAATGACACGCGCGATTCTGGCCATGGCAGGTCCTCAACAGGAATTGGATATATGGCGACGAGTTCGCTTCAATATTAGTTCGATATACTGTCCCCGGAACTACCGCCATAATGGCGACGAGTTCGCTTCAATATTAGTTCGATATACTGTCCCCGGAACTACGCCCTTGATGGTTCCGGACTTGACCCCCAGGTGGTCGCCGGGTTCGTCGCCGGTGCTGACGGCGAAGATCGAGGCTTTGTTGCAGACCGGCTGGCCGTTGATCAGCACGCTGCCAGCAGTCCCAGCAGCGTCGCTCGATTTGGCGATATTGGTGTAGGGGGTTCGGACCACCGGTTTGCCAACCTTGGTCCAGCAGACGTCGATGGTGGTCAGGGTACCGCTGGTAGTGCTTTTAAACACACCACACCACGCAGCATGGCCTCGCTGCCATCGCAAACAAGGAGGGAGGAAATCGCAGGGTGTTCGAATTCAAAGCGGGCGCAGCCGAGCGCTAGGGCGACTGGAAGGGTTGCGGCGCCGAGTTCGCCGAGGGTGGGGTGCAGGCGCAAGGGCTGGGGGTCTTCGGGGTTGTTTTCTTGGTTCGCTGGTGCAGCGGGTGGCCATAAGCGCATAAGGGTCTGGTGCCATTCAAGTTCAGAGTCACTTTCCGTCGAGAGGGTGAGGATGAGTTCCTTCACTTCATCGAGACGGAATTCACCCTGCCGGGCGACTTCCTCCATGGCTTGCGCCAGTCCGGTCATTTTCTTGTCTCCAGCTTGACCGGCGTGGGGTTCAGGAGCCTGTTCGATCGCGGTGATGGTGGCATGGCTCCCGGTGGCGTTTGCGCCCGGAAGATCGACCTGCAGTACCAGATAGGCCGCCGCTTCTCCGGGATAGATCCCCTCGGCGGAGGTGGTTGACAACAACCGTTCCTGCTGCAGCAACTCGCGACAGCTGTCGGAGTTCACCAGCGAATCAGCGCCGCCGAAGATCGTTGCTTTCCATGTCCCCGCGGCAAGCTCCTGACACAGGGTGGTGAGAGCGGCAAGCGCTCCTTCAGTGCCCTGGGCGAAACGCAGCGTTGCATGCTCCAGGTCGGGGAGTTCTTCCCGCAATAGCGTTTCAAGGTCCCGCACCTCGTCTTCCTCCATCGCCGGTAGCCAGGTCAGGACAAGAACCTGTTGGAGATCCGAGCCCCTAGCCCAGTTATCAAGGGCGGAACCGAGCGCTGCCACGGCAAGGGTGGCAATACGCTCTTCCCGCTCTGCCAGAGGGTCGAGCCCGGGAACAGGCGCAAAGAGCGCCGGCGCTGCCTCGCCCGTAGAATCGGCTATGGTCAGCACCGGGTGGGGGGTGGCGGCGCTCAGACGGGTGCCGACCGCCCCTAGCAGGGAGAAGGGCTGATCACCCGCGGCACAGGCCAGGCCGAGGGCGCGGATGTGCGTTCTGGGAAAGGGTGTTGAGGATGTTTCTATCTGCGAAGCAACCGTTTTGCGTTTCAATATCATTTTTCAGACCCACTCAACCGTGCCGTCGGGGTGGCGCACGCCTTCGACACGATAGCCTTGTTTCTTCTTATCCTGTTCCAGCCAGTCAAAATATTCGAGGTCGCGCTGGTCGAAGGGCCAATCCTTGTCCATGTAGCGCACCAGGGCATACCAGAAGCGCAGGGCTTCCTCGGGGGTGGGGAGATAAAACCCGCCGAAGGATTCAAGCTCGCCGGTTTGGGGGGCGGGAAGGTCGATGTTGAGCCGCGAACTCGAGGCAAGCCCCGAGGTGGTGATGCCAGAGGTGGAGAAATGCAGGTCGTAGAAATTAACCACCCGATGAGGCTGGTCGCAGCGGTAGAGATAGACCTTGCCCGTCGGCCGCTCGAAGATGTGGCAGGCGTTGCGGTCGGCGGTGCGTTCTTTGCGCCGGGCGTAAAGAGCCAAAAAGAAGAAAAAAACAGTCCCCGGAAACGTTAAATGAAGGAAAACTTCTGCATAAAGGCTCATCAAAACAAGAACTAAGCCAACAAAGGAAAATATCCACGCCATCATTGTAGTAAACCCCCACATCCGCGCCTTGCTGACAATGGTTTTGCCGTAATAGCGCTCGGGGGTCATTGTTGCCTTGTGATAGGCCAACTCAACCACATCTCCTTCCCCCGGAGCCCCTTCCGGTACCTCAAAGGGCATGGGCGGGGAATAGGTGCGCTTTCTGCCGGCTTCGGACTGCTCGAACAGGTCGAGGGTGCGCTGGTAGCGGGCGGCGATTTCGGGGGTCATGCGGCTGGTGGTTTTCTGAGGTCCGCTCATAACCGCACAACCTCGGGGAATTCTATGACCACCGGGTCGTGCCCGGTGATGGCGCCGTTGTCGATTTTTGATGGCAGAACCTGACGACCGTCGCCGTACAGGTCGACCAGCGCCCGGGCTTCAAAAGAGGCGAATGCGAGCATGTCTGGCTCATAGATAATGGTCAGGGTGTAAGAGCCGTCCTCGTTGGCCTTCAATGTTCCTTCCTGGCTGGGCGGAATCGGCTGTTTTTCGGTGGTCTTTCTCAGCCCCATCGGCGCATTGCCGTAGAGAGTGTAATCAACCCGGGTTTTTCCCTCGAGCAGCAGTGGGAGATGGATCTTGTACTCGACCCCGGTCTGCCGAAACCCGATGCTTTGGAGCTTTGGCTCAAGGCGGGGGCTGAACAGGATATTGAACAGGGTTGCCTCGGCGATGGTGTCATCCTGCCAGGATTCAAATGTTTTTGATCCCTTGCAACGGTTGTTTTTCTCCTTCCCGAAGGGGCCGCGGGCCAGAAATTCCTCCAGGGGAGTTCTGGCAAAATAGTACATCAGCAGGCCTCCCACCACCATGAGCACGATACCGTACCAACTTCCGGCCCCGACGCGACTCGCCTGAAGGTTGCTTGTCAGGGGAACCTTGGCCTGACCGAATCTGGCCAATTGAGTCGCCCGTGCGCCCTGAAAGCCCTTGGCGCCGAGGGTGTTCATCTCCACCACCCCGCCCAAAGTGGTGGAGGCGGCCAGGATGGTGGAACCAAGGGCGGCAACCGTGGCGGCAACCGCCCCTCCGGTACTCCCCTTTTTGTATTCAGCCCAGGCATCGTTCCAGGCCAGGGCGACGACAATCACGTTGCCGATGAAACCCGCACCATGGGCGCCGCCTGCGATCTTGATGCGTTTAAGTTTGAGCGTGTATTGTTGCCATTTCGGCAGGGCCTTGTTGTCCCAACCCGCACCGATGTTATTGACATCCTTGAGGTAGGTGAAGCCGAGGCTGGTGAGGGCCAAAGAGGCTCCCGCAGCCCGGGCGAATTCTTTACCCGACCCCGTTTGCTTAGCACCACGCAAAGCATTCCCTAGATTCATCACCTCCAACACCCCGAACAAACGGATGGCATTGAGCTTGACTAGCGGATGGTTCTTTTGCAGCCATTCAACCGATTTGCCAAGCGTCATCTCCATTTGCCCGCTCATCCCCTTGGCGATCACCACCCATTGGGTCACATCGAGGCGTGCGCGCAGCATGGCCGTAAAGCTGCTGTTCAGGTAGCCGCCCTTGGCCGTGGCGGCGAGGCTGCCCGCCAACACCGGAGCCAGGTCGAACTGGCCATTGGCAAGCGAGAATTCTCCATCTGAGATCTGCTCCACGAGCTTGGCAAGCAGTTCAAACACTTGCTTCCGCAACTCCGAATCGACCTGGGTTGCGGCTGCCATATTCTCGAAAAATTCCGAAACCTTATTCACATCTTTGGCGAGGGATTCGAGCTTTTTCGGGGAAGGGTTCAATGCACCGACCAGGAAGTGGTCCGGTTGGTTGAGGCTCTTGGCGAGGTATTGCCGTCCCTCGCCATAGATCAGGTGTCCGATCAGCTCACTGGAGAGCAGTTGCCCCTGAAGCAGGCTTTCGAAGGTGGCGTGCTCAGCGTAATCCTTCATGGCGACATGGACATCGGGCACCCCCTGCTGCGGGGCCTGGGTGATGTATTTGCCCAGGGTCACGGCAGCTTCTTCCAGGGCGTGGAGGTGCTCGATCTGGCGGTCCCATTTGAGCAGATCCCGCAGCTCATCCATGGCGACCTGTTCGGCGACCTTGGGCGAACCAAGCCCCATTTGGAAAATCATTTCGGCCATGGCGCATTTGCTGCCGGCAGCTTCGGCGGCCTGGTCCCGGCCGTTGAGATAGCGCAGTTTACAGGCGTAGAGTTCAGTCGCCAGGGTCTTGGCCACGCCGATGGGATCGTGCAGGTACACGACCGGCAGGCCGCTGTCATGCCAAGAGCGAAGGTGCTTGCGCTTGCGCAGGGCAAAATGGAATTCGTCGGCGGCACCGACCGGACCCTCCGTGCGGGTGAATTTGGGATATTCGGAGAGATCGATCCGCTGCATGCGCTGCCCGCGGAGCTGGCTGGAGGCTTCGGAGTTGCCTCCAGCCGGAACGGCGGTTCCGTGCCGCTGGCGAGGGTCATCCTCGGCCATGCCGCCCAGTGCATCGATGCGCGACCAGTCCCACTGGACCTCGGAGTAGCACATTTCGAGCAGGGGCTTTTTTCCGTTGATATTGTAAGGCAAAACGACAACGTAGTCGCCGGTGGCGGTGGCCGCTCTCTGGTTGCGCCCCTTTTCGTAGGTGAGGTTGACATCCTTGACGCCCCCTTCGGGAAGGACCTGCAATTCCCGCCAGATGTGGCCATTGAGATAGATGTAGAGCCAGCCGGTGCGGGTCTCCATGTCGCTGCGCGGATAGGTGGTTTCGAGCCGGTCGGGCTGCACCTCGAGATAACACCGTGGGATGATAGGAACCAGGATCGTATCCCACCCGGCGCTTTCCTTATCCTTTGCGAAGGTTGGTATCTGGCGGCTCAGAGGGATCTGACAGAAATCGTGGCGCTCATCCGAAAACCGCAAAGCGAGATCGTAGCTCCCCTCGGGAAGATCCTCGATGATCAACTCGCGGCGATGGCCTCCGGCGCGGGCAATGGAGCCGACAGGGATTTCGCGGGCGACCTGGCTACTGCTTGCCAGCAGTGTGCCTTTCATGTTGTGGCTTTTTCCTCCAGCCACTTCCACGGCAATTTTGAAGGGCGTTGGGCTTTGGGTGAGACTATGCGCGACCGCGGTCTGAAGGGATGCGGGAGGTGGTCCACCGGGTTGCATCAGCGGCATGGGGGGAGTGTTGCGGTTGTTGGAGACCATCAGGTCTCCCTGTCGCTCGGCGGGAATCCCTTCGATAAAGACGTTCGCCGAGGAGGTGATGAATTCGGCTTTGCCCTTGATGGTGCCGGATTTGACCCCAAGGCGGTCGCCGGGTTCGTCACCGGTGCTGACGGCGAAGATCGAGGCCTTGTTGCAAACCGGGTTACCGTTGATCAGGACACTCCCTGCGGTCCCGGCCGCGTCGCTCGATTTGGCGATGTTGGTATAGGGGATGCGGACCACCGGTTTGCCGACCTTGGTCCAGCAGACGTCGATGGTGGTCAGGGTTCCAGCGCTGCCGGCGTGGACGGAGGTTCGGCCGTTGATGAGTACGTTGCCCATAGGAGATTATCCTTGTTGGTTTTTCCGGAATACGAGAAAAATCAAAGTTTGGGGCGGCGCCAGTTTTCTTGGACACCAAATTGGGATAAAGTCCCAGTCCAAGGAGATGGAACATGACAACCAAAAGCAACAAGACAGAAACAGTTTCCGGGCCACTGGCCGAGGGGCAGCGCTGGAGTGCCGGCCGCAAGCGTGAAGTGGTGCTGCGCCTGCTGCGGGGAGAATCGGTCGAAGCCTTATCCCGCGAGTTGAGCATCGAGATCTACCGCCTGGAGCAGTGGCGGGAGAAAGCCCTCAGTGGAATCGATGTCTCCCTGAAAGAGCGACAAGGTGATCCGGTTCAAGCTGAACTCGACCAAGCCATGCGCCGCATTGGCGAATTGACCATGGAAAACGAGCTTCTTTGGCAACGGGTGAGAAAACCTGGCCCTTTAGCCAAACGGAGGTCGTCGAAATGAGCCAAACGATCTCCCCGGAAGCTGAGACGCCCTATGGCATCCAGCGGGTCTGCCGGATCTGGGAGCAGGCACGCTCCACTTTTTACAATACGGTCCGCCAGAGTCTGGACACCCAGCCCCGGCCAACCCCGAAACGCCGTGGTCCGCGTCCCGCCATCTCGGACGAGGCGCTGCTGGTGCTGATTCGTGCCGACCTGGAAACCACGCCCTTCACCGGCGAGGGCCACCGCAAGGTCTGGGCGCGATTGCGGGTGCGGGACGAGGTTCGTGTGGCCCGCAAGCGGGTGTTACGCCTGATGAGGGAAAACCACCTGCTCTCGCCTCACAGGAGCCGCCCCACGCCCCCCAGGGCTCATGACGGCAAGATCATCACCTTGGAGCCGAATCTGATGTGGGGCACCGATGGCACCCGAGTCTTCACTGTGGATCAGGGCTGGGTCTGGATCTTCACCGCCGTGGATCACTGGAACGCCGAATGCGTTGGCTGGCACGTCTGCAAGACCGGAGACCGCTACGCCGCTCTACAGCCTATCTCCATGGCACTGAACACCCTCTACTGTGGCGTCCAGGCTGGCGTGGCTCGGGGCTTGGCGCTGCGTATGGACCACGGCACCCAGTACCTCTCCGACCACTTTCTGAATCAGGTGAAGTTCTGGGGGATCAAGCCCAGCTTCGCCTTCATTGCCGAGCCTCAGACCAACGGAGTGGCTGAACGCTTCAACCGCACCTTGAAAGAACAGGCCATCTACGGCCGAGTATTCCGCACCGTCGAGGATGTTCGCCTGGCGGTTCGCACCTTCGTAGAGCTTTACAACAGCCAGTGGCGAGTCGAGAAGAACGGCTTCAAAAGTCCCCAAGAAATCCGTCGGGACCGGCTAAATTTTCGTCAGGCTTCATAAGACAAACTTGTGTCCAAGGAACCGGGCGCGATACAGTATTTGTTGATTGTTGTGTCCGACATCAGAAAAGTTTCTTTGATATCCATCTTAGAAAGCTCGAGGGCGGTAAAATTTCTCCATCGTTGGTCCTTATTCCTGTTTCGTGGAATTCTTGCCAATATAGTCATGAAATTAGTGATTACATCGTCATCAATCGAGCGTATTGGCTTGTTTCCGACTATTTCAAGGAATAGTCGGCAAAACGATTCGAATTCATCAATACTTTTTGATTTGACTCTATTGTCTGAACGGAAAGACGAAAAATATTTATTAATTGCTTCATCCAATAATACTTCCACTTTTTCAGGCTGAGTTTTTGGGGTCGTATCGGACAGGGACGAAAAACTTTCAACTGGTCGATTAGGCCCTTCAGTTTTTGATGGAGGTCTAATCGTTTGACTTTGAGCAGGCTTAGTCTCAGAGTGCTTGTTGTGGTTGTCAAAAATATTCAATATCCCTAGAGGCGAATCCAAGTCGGTGTATTCCATTCCATAATCGCCGTCCATCCGCTTCTGAAGTATTCGGTAAAATTGGATCTCAGCTTTTAATATTTCTCGGCAAAAATATTTGAACTCAAGGTCTTCATGATTGATGTCAATATTTTGTGAAGCAAGCCATTCTCCTGCATCTTTGGCTACCCTCTCTAGATTGCCGGTTGCCAAATCCTTGCGCACAATCGCTTCCCATTCGATATAGCCACTTTTTCGTTTTTCTAGATTACAACCTGAATCCGTGCGAACTCTTCCCGGTTTCCAGTTTTCTCCTCCCGCGTGGGTGAAATCTGGCTCCGGGACATTGTTGAATTGAAAAATCGGCCCTCC
>Ga0006257_1000014_pt1 | contig 49909 bp, 36 predicted proteins | sample Deesub45470m_DNA_FD_54937 | JGI IMG/M metagenome (GOLD analysis project Ga0006257, IMG submission 54937) | Deep subsurface microbial communities from North Pacific Ocean - 450_OLKR46/470m Metagenome | ecosystem: Environmental > Terrestrial > Deep subsurface > Unclassified | place: North Pacific... | reverse complement strand
GCGGTAGGCGCAGTCGCCGCTGCGGACGACAAGCCGCCGCCCACCACTCCCAAGGCGACTGCGCCTACCGCTGCCAGCATGCCAGTCCGCAGTGTCACTCCGCCGCCGGCGCGCCGCTCCGCCGCGATCAACCGCATGACATCGCCTTCCAGTTCAGCGAGCCGGGGATGAAGCGGCTGCTCGGCAAGGCGGCGCAAGGCGCTGTCCAAATCCATATCCATGTTCATTCCTCCGCCGTGCTCACATCCTTTACGCACGGCCGGCGAACACCCCTCGAATCCGACGTGAACGAATGTCACTAAGCGGGAACGCCCCCGGGCGCGGCGGCGCACTTTTCCATTGCGTCCAATCGTTCACAGCTCGCACGCAGGCCGGCGATCCACGCGTCCCGCTGTTTCAATTTCCCTGATTAACCTCTGTTGACATTCCGAGCGCAGCTACGGCGGCAACCATGGTGCTCGTTAGGTCAAGCGAGGCGGCGACTATTATGTGCGTGGCGGCTGCCGGCAAGGGCATGGCCGTACATATGCCGACGTTTATCGCGGCCACATAGCGCGATTGGCGACAAGCCGCCGATATTGCTCGTGAGCCGGGCAGCGGCACATGGCCATGCCGCTGCCCGCAGGAGCTGGACGATGGCCAGCGGAATCGTCAAAGAATGGTAGCGGCTCGGTAGATGGACCGACACTATCGACTTCTGGAGGAAATGAATGGGGCGGTTCAGTGTGCCCCCCCAACGAGGAGGCGGTTTAGCGCATGCTGAACGACTGTGGTGAAGCATCCAGCAGCAACGGGAAAACTCCCACCTGTCTAAAAGCTCATTCTAACCGTCGCTCGCGCCGTCGTCGGTGCACCGGGCATGATGTTGTTGTCGTTGTAGGCGGACGAGAAATAGTTGCTGTTGAGGAGGTTCTCGACGTTGATTTGCGCCTCGACCCGGGGGGTGAGTTTGAAGAATGCGGCGGCATCGACGCGGGTGAACGCGGGCAGGACGGCGGTATTGCTGACCGAGGTGAAGCTTTTGGACTGGCGGTAGACGCCGACACCGGCCCCGAAGCGAGGGGTGAAATCGTAGCGGGTCCAGAGCGAGGCCTGCTGCTTGGGCACGAGCGGGACATCGCGGCCGGCAGGAGCCGCACTCGTTGTCTTGCGGATTTCCGCGTCCTGCAAGGCATAGCCCGCACTAACCTGCCATTGGGGTGTGATCGCGCCGCTGAGGCCGATCTCTAGCCCTTTGCTGCGCTGCGCGCCCGTAAGCACCGTCCGCGTGGCGTCGTTGGGGTCGGTCGCGCGAGTGTTGGTGCGGTCGAGCCGGTAGACGGCAGCGGTCAGGTTAAGCGTTGGAAAGATATCCCATTTGAGGCCGAGTTCGTAATTGTCGAATTTCTCCGGCTCCAGCGCGGCGCTTGTTATGTCGAGCGATGAAAACTGATCGCCTGACTGGGGCAGGAAGGACCGGCTATAGCTGGCGTAGATCGATACGGGTTGCACCGGCTTCAACACTACGCCCAAACGGGGAGACCAGAGGGTGTCGGTCCGGCTATAGCTCCGCCCGGCGACGAGATCGTCGATGCTAAGCTTGAAGCGGTCGCGGCGAACGCCGCCGATGACATCGACATGTTCGCCGATCGAGATCTGGTCCTGCACATAGAAGGCAGTGGCGTCGGCGTTTGTCCGGATCGACCGGTAGCCGGTATTGGCGGTGGTGCGCAGCGTGACCGGCGGCACCGTGATCCGGTCAGCTAACCCAACAAACGCGCGCCGGCCCCCGTTCACGATATCGCCGCTTTCGAAAAAGCCATTGATCCGCTGGTTGCGCGTGCGCTGATCGCCGAACTCGAAGCCGGCGAGCAGCACATGGCGAACGGGTCCGGTCGTAACCGTCCAGACGAGATCGTTCTGGTTGAGCAGGTTTTTGCGCGTCGTGGGATCGCTATAGGCTTCAAGGCCGACGCTCTGGACGCCCCCGCGCAGGGTGACCGGGGTTACCGCGAAGGCATTTCGATAGAGCTTGTCATAGTCGCCATACAGGACCCGACTTGTCAGAATCAGGTTGTCGCCGAACCGATGCTCGATGCGCCCGCTCAGGACCTTGGCCTCGAAATCGCTGACGTTGAACCCCGGCACACCGAAGAAGGTGTCGCGGAAGCCGGTGAGGGGGCGTGACGGGCTCGTCAGAGAGCCTTGCGTAGCTGAGGGGACGCCCCGATCGATCGTGCGCTTGTCATTATTGTATTCGAAGCCCAGGTCTATCCGGGTGGTGGCGCCAAGTGAGAGCGCGACGGTGGGATTGATCGCAAACCGGCGTCCGTCGTAGAAGTCGCGGTTGCTGCTGAACTCCTCGTAAACGGCGTTCAGCCGAGCGGAGGCGGACCCACTGATCGGCTGATTGATGTCGGTATCGACATACCATGCGCCATATGTGTCCGCCGAGCCGCTGCTGCTGATGAAGGCGTTGGCACCCGGGCGCTTGGTGACGCGGTTGACGATCCCGCCCCCACCGCCGCGCCCGAAGATCATCGCGTTGGGGCCTTTCAGAACCTCGATCCGCTCTGCGTTGTAGAGGCCGCGGTAATATTGCACGTCGTCACGCAGGCCATCGACGAAGAAATCCGCGGTGCTGTTGTTACCGCGCAGGATGATCTGATCGCGGTGGCCTTCGCCTTGAGAGATCACCGCGCCGGGTACATAGCGAAGCACGTCGGCGATCGAGCGCATCGCCTGATCGTCAATCTGCGCTTCCGTGATAACGGAGACTGATTGGGGGACGTCGTTGAGCTCCGTCGGCGTGCGGGTGGCGGTGCTGGTCGTATCAGCCTGGTAGCCGTCCCGAACGCCGGTCACGATGATCGTCTGCGAGGGACTTCCCTGCGCCAAGGCAAGCTGATCCTGAGCCTGAGCCGCTGCTGGGACGGCAATCACCCCAAAGCTGAACATAGCTGCAAAACCAGATTTTTTCACCACACCGCCCCTTTGCGAACTATTCTCAACTGAGTAGAGAAGTTGGTAATGCATCGCAATAGACAATCCGGGAGGCATTGCGTCGATTTCGAGTAATCTCCCGCGAACGGTCGTTCGCGNGANANNNCTCGNAATCGATCGCGGCCGGAGCTGTCGGTTTTCAAAGTCGATGTCAGCTATATGTCAGAGACGATGACAGCCACGACGTTACGGCTCATTCTGCGGCGTTGAGTGCGGGCGTGGTGGGTGCCTCGGTTTTGAGTGCAGCGAGTTCGCGGTAGAGAGTGGATCGGCCAAGCCCAAGCTGCTTCGCCGCCTGCGCCGGACGCACGCCGGCCTCGATCAGCTTGAGCGCCGACGCCAGCTTGTCGGCGTCGAGCGTAGGGCGTCCAGGCACTTTTCCCCGCGCGCGCGCCGCGGCGATGCCGTCGCGGGTGCGCTCGACGATCAGCCGCCGCTCGAAATGCGCGATGGCACCGAACACATGGAACACCAGCTCGCCTGCAGCCGAGGATGTATCGAGCCGTTCCTCCAGCGAACGGAATGCGAGCCCGCGCGCCTTGAACATGTCGACGGTTTCCAGCAGCTCCTTGAGCGATCGGCCGAGGCGATCGAGCCGGACGACGCAGATGATATCGCCGGGTCGGCAGAAGCCAATCAGCTCGTTTAGGCCGGGCCGATCGAAGCTCTTGCCCGAGATCACATCGTCGAACACGCGGATCGCGCCCGCTTCGTCGCGCAACCGGCGACGCTGCACCTCCAGGTCCTGGTCGCTGGTGGAGACGCGGGCATAGCCCAGCACGTCCGGCATCGTGGTGTAACCCCTGTCCCTAATCCGCTCCCGACGAAGACGGTGTCAGGCGAGCTGAACGGTAGCTTCGGGACGGTCAACTCTTCTGAATGCCATGGGCGTGCGCGCCGGTATGACGGTCCTGTACCTGATCAGCATCCTGAAACTCGCCCCATTGCTGCTACTGATCGTCATCGGCTTCCCCGCCATCGAGTGGGCACGTGTCGTCGACAGCGGTCTGATCGCGCCCACGCAGCTTGGCCAGTCGATGCTCGTCCTGATGTACGCCTTTATCGGCTTTGAGTTCAGCCTCATCGCCGCGGGTGAAACACGGAATGCAAAGGCAACCGTTCCCCGCGCCTTGATCGGTACGGTGATCGCCATCGCCCTTTGCTATGCTCTGATCCAGCTCGTAGCCGTCTCGGTAGGCCCCGACCTCGGGAACAGCGCCTCACCACTCGTCGAGCTGGCGAGGCGATTGACAGGAGCGACCGGGGCAATAGCCCTTTCGCTGGGCGCTATATTCTCGATTGGCGGAGGCAGTCTGACGTCTTTGCTCNCCGCGCCACGCCTCACCTTCGCACTGGCCCGCGATGGAACGCTCCCCATGTGGTTCGGTATTGTGAACGAGAGAACCCGCACGCCGGCGAACTCGATCCTGTTCTGCGGAGCGCTCAGTCTGGCGCTTGCCGTCGGGCAGCAGTTCGTGTGGCTCGTGCTCTTGNGCACCTCGGTCCGCTTGATGACCTACGCCTTGTGCATTGCAGCCTTGCCGAAGATCGAGAAGAGCTTGCCGAAAGATCCAGGGCAATTCGCGCTGCCCGGGGGGCTTGTCATTCCTGCATGTGGCCTCCTTCTCACGATCTGGCTTTTGAGCCATTCAAGCATGGAATCCTTTGCCATCATGGGCATTGTCGTCGCCCTTGGCAGCATCATCTATTGGGCCTGCATCAGCCGGTCAGGCGATGCCTTCCCTATAGACAGGCAATCCTGACCAGACCTGTGACGCGAGCGATATCAGTGCCGGGCGAAAGTACGCTGACCGGCGCTGCCGAACGACACTACTGTATAGGGTTGGTGGGCAGCGCCTGCCACTTCCATGCCCTCCGAACCGATCGGCATCCCTGCAACCGCAATGCCTTTGACACCCGCAGGACGGGTCGCCAGCAAGCGCTTGACGTCGGATATCGGGACATGGCCCTCGATCATATAGCCATCGACGATCGCGCTGTGGCAGGACGCCAGCGTCCGGGGCATGCCGGCCCTGCGCTGAAGCTCGTTGCGCGACGCATCGTCACGCATGACGACCTTGCGTCCCAGCTTCTCGCGCACGGCCTGCGCCCACTTCTCGCAGCATCCACATCCCGGATCCCGGTGGACGACGACATCACTGGCCGCAAGCGCTACGCCGGGCATGGCGAGGAACAGCAAGGCGGCGGATAGGCGGGTCTTCATGAAATGACTCCCGGAAGAACGATGAGCATGGGACAGTGGCCCCTCCTTTACTCTACGCATCAATGCGCCCCTCCCCTCATCGCGCAGATGATTTTCCGATGGCGGGCGGCCTCCAGGCTAGCGGCAGGGACACAAGCAGCGCTAGCGATAGACCACCAATCCCCCACAAGACTAAGTGCTGTGCCCCCGGAGCGACCACAGCGATCGCCAGCGGCGCGAGCGCCTGCCCGATGCTGGCGGCGGAATGCTGGAGACCGAGCTTCAGACCCGAAGGGGCTGCCGCACCGCTGATCCAGAAGCTGGTGACCAATCGAAGGGTTGCCGAGCTCCAGCCGGCAGCAACGATGATCCCACTGAGCTCGGCCATGCTCGCGGCGACAGGGAACAGGAAGAGCGCCACGGCCAGCAGGCCGAGCGTCAGCCCCGCAAGCCGCCTCGGCATGGTCACCAGCCAATCGAGCCTCGCATGGAAGATCTGTGCCGCCAGCATGCCCAATCCGCAAAGACTGAGCATCCAGGCGATCTCTTCGCGGCTCAGCGAAACGGCGCTCCGCGTCACCAGGAGATTGACATGCATCGCCGCCAGCCCGCCGCCCGCGACGATCGTGACGAAAAGCAGGATCAACGTCGCGCCGAGCGTCGGCGCGGGCAGGTCTCCGCCATCGTTGCAGGGTGCACACCAGCGCGGCAGACGCACGGCGCAAAGCGCCGCCCCGACGGCACCGATGCCGAGAGCGAGGATCATGAGGGGAGCGCGGGGCAGGATCGCGGCCGAGACCTCCGCCACCAGCGGACCGGCGAGATCGCCCAGAAACACGAAGGCGGTCAGCCAGGTGAAGCGCCGCGCCTGGTCCGCGCGCCCCCTTGCGGCAAAGCTCGCGCAGAGCAATCCCAGCGGTATGATGGCGGCGGCCGCCATCCCCGCCACCAGGCGCAATGCATAAAGCTCAGGCAGCCCGATGAGGCCGATCGGCGCGGTCACCAGCGCGAGGATGACCAGCGCTGCGCGCAACATCGCCCGATAGTCGACCCGGTCCGCGATCCAGCCCCAGAGCGGCGCCGCCAGCAAGGCAGCGAGGGGGTGGACCGCGGTCAGGCTCGCGACATGAAAATCATGAGCGCTTGACGATAGCGCGCCACGAGCCGGGTCGACCAGTGTCGGAAGGAAGGCGAGAATGGCCGTCTGTCCCGCCGACGCCGCAGCCGCCGCGAGCAGCAAGACGAAAAAAGAGGCCGGCCAGCGACCGTTGGCTTGCGATCCAGCCTTGTCACGCGGCGCGTTCGCGGTCGATCCCTCAAGTCGCCATCCGCGGATCACCACCAGGCGCGCAAGCCGATCACCACCCTGTGTTCGGAAGGCCCTTCCCCGCGCAGGCGACGGAAATCGGCCGTGCCGTCAAATGCGCGCTCCCAGACAAAGCCGATATAGGGCGCGAACTTGCGCGACACTTCGTAGCGCAACCGCCCGCTCAGCTCGACATTGCTGAAACCGCTGCCGAGCTGCCGATCGCTCGACCGCTTCGAATAGATATTGGCCTCTACCTGCGGCGTGAGGATCAACCGATTGGTGAACAGGACCTCATAGGACGCCTTGGCGCGCGCCGCGAGACGCCCATCGGTTCCTACATAGCCGGTGAGCTGGACGTCGAACCAATAAGGCGCCAGTCCCTCGACGCCGGCGGCCAGCCAGGTGGTCGCACCCTTGCCGAGATCCTGCCTGACCCCGAGCAGCGTGCCCCAGAACGGGTTCTTGCTGTGCCACCACAGCGCCTCGACGCTGCTCTCCGGATCGAGACGTTGGTCGCGGGAGTTCTTGAGCCCCTGGCTGCGCAGCCAGAGCTTGTCATTGTCCTGACCCTTGGTCACGAGCACGGTCCAGCCCACGCCCTGACCCTCGTTGCCGCTGGTGAATTCGAGCTCATCCACAAGTATCTTGGGGATCGACAGCTTGTCGGCCATCTCATAGCCCGGCAGCGTCGAGTTGCGATAGCCGTCGGCATAATCGTCCGAGTTGCGCGCGTCCGGCGGGGCCTTGCCACCCTGCATCGAGCCCATGTCCATCGTGGCGCCGTTACCGGACGCCGTCGTGTCGGTCATATCCATGCCCGGCATGTCCATGCCCGCATGGTCCTGAGAGCCTTGCGCGGAAGGAGTCTGCGGAGCGGGAGTGGCCGTTTGGGCAGGGGNGGTGGCGGGCGACGGGGGCGAGGCATCCTGCGCGAGAGCGGGAGCCGTGATCGCCGGCGCCAGGAAGAGGGCAGCGCCAAGAGCGATGCCGCGCGAGGGGAAAATCCGGATCATGCGACCACCACCTCCCGGAACATGCCGGCCGCCATGTGATAGAGCAGATGACAGTGAAAGGCCCATCGACCCAAGGCGTCGGCGGTGACGCGGAAGCTCACCCGTTGGGCGGGCTGGACCACGACCGTATGCTTGCGGACCTGGAAGGCGCCGTCCGGGCCTTCGACATCGCTCCACATGCCGTGCAGATGCATCGGATGCGCCATCATCGTGTCGTTGACGAAGGTGACGCGCAGCCGCTCGTTCGGCCTGAAATGGAGCGGCCTGGAATCGTTGAGCTTGATGCCGTCGAGCGACCAGATGAACCGTTCCATATTGCCCGTGAGATGCAGCTCGATGTCGCGCTCGGGCTCGCGCGGGTCGGGATCGCCGCCCGGCGTGCGCAGGTCGGCCAGCGTCAGCACGCGCCAGTCGCGCCCGCGCAGGCCTGCGCCCGGATCGTCGAGATTGGTGCGCGGATAGTCGACGCGCATGTCGGTATTGGAGCCATATTCGGTGCGGGCGTGCCGTGCCCTGGCCGGCATCTCGGTCATGCCGTGCCCGGCATGCGCGTCGCCTCCCATTGCGCCCATCGTCGCCATCGCGCCCATCATGTCGACCGGCTCGAGCCAGGTCCGGGCATCGAGCGGCGGCACGGCTGCCGCCATGCCCGGGGCCGGTGCGATCGTGCCACGCGCATAGCCGCTCCGATCGATCGCCTGCGCGAAGATGGTGCGGGCGCCGCCCTCGGGCATGGTGAACTCGACGTCGTAGGTCTCGCCCGGGCCGATCCGGAATTCCTCGACCGTGACCGGCTCGACCGGCTGCCCGTCGGTCGATACGACCGTCAGCTCGACCCCGGGGATCCGCACGTCGAAGAACGTCGCCGTCCCCGCGCCGACGAAGCGCAGGCGCACGCGCTCGCCGGGCGCGGCGATACCGGTCCAGTTGCCGGCGGGCGGCGCGCCGTTCATCAGATAGGTGTAGGTCGCGGCAGAGACATCGCTGTAGTCGGTCGGGTTCATCCGCGAGCTGTTCCACATCCGCCGGCGCTCGAGCGCCTTGCCCAAGCCCATGGCGCCGACATCCTTGAGGAAATCGCCGGCGGTCGGCTGCGCAAAATTATAGTAGCTGCTCTGCTTCTTGAGATTGAGGAAGATCTGCAGCGGCGGCTCGTCCGACCAGTCGCTGAGCACGATGCAATAGTCGCGATCGGGCGCCCGCGCCGTCGGCGCCTGTTTCGGCTCGACGATGATCGCTCCATAGAGTCCCGTCTGCTCGGCGAGCGTGTGAGCGTGATACCAGTAGGTTCCGCTCTGGCGGACCTCGAAGCGATAGGTGAAGGTCTCACCCGGCGCGATGCCGGCAAAGCTGATGCCGGGCACGCCGTCCATCTCCGCCGGCACGATGATGCCGTGCCAATGGATGCTCGACATCTCCTTGAGGCCGTTGCGCACGCGCAGCGTGACCGTGTCGCCTTCGCGCAGGCGCAGGACCGGCGCGGGCACGCTGCCGTTCACGGCGGTCGCGATACGGCGCTTGCCGGTGAAGTTGACCGGCAGCTCGGCGATCTCGAGGTCGAACTCGGTCCCGCTCAGCTCAGCGGGCGAGACTGGGGCGGATCGCGCGAGAAGCGCCGGGGCGAAACCGGCGACCGCGCCGCCGATCGCCAGCCCCTGGACGAATTGGCGCCGCGCAATCGGGCGGGCGTTCAGGTCGAACATGGATCGTGCATCTTTCTGGAACAGGGTTTGCCTGCGGCGCCAGGCGCGCCGGCTTGTGCCATCTCGCCGACCGTCAGGGTGCGCTGGCGAGGGGGCGTGATCTTCACCCGCGAACTGGGGCAAGACCGTAGCGGCACCGGCTTCACGGCGCGCGATCAGAACCTTGTTCCAGTGAGGATTGTCGTGTTTGCATGGGCGATCTCCAAGAGCCTGCGCCGCGGTCACCGGCTTGCGAACCGGGTGGCGCTGGCCCCTCCATGCGATGTCATCACGTCGAGCAGTATACGTATGTTACGAAGCGGGCGCTTGGCTGACGCCCCGCCGCGCAGTTGGCGGTCGGCTCTGCGGCCTCGCCGTCCTGATTCTCCTTTCGAACCCCACGCCCATCGCGCGACCAGCTCGATGAGCGTGGATGCCTGGTCAACCGCCTGGTATTTGGTCGGCTCGAGTCAGTCCCAGGCCGTCGAGGTTCAGGGCGACAAAATCCCAGTCGATCGCATTGCGCAGAATCTTGTCGGCATAGTCGGGTCGCGCGTTGCGATAGTCGACATAATAAGCGTGCTCCCAGACATCGAAGATGAAGAGGGGCGCCGCACCATGCGCGACAGGGGTGTCGGCATCGTGATAGGAGGTTACCTCGAGCTTGCCGTCCTTGAGGTTGAGCGCGGCCCATCCGCTGCCGAAATGACCGACGGCCTCAGCCTTGAGCGTGTCGATCAGCCCGTCCACCGATCCGAAGGCCTCGGTGATGAGATCGAGCAGCGGGCCGGTCGGCTGCTTCTTTTGCGGGCTGAGACCGCGCCAGTAGAAACTGTGGTTCCAGATCTGGCCGACCTGATTGAACAGCCCCCTGGGGCCATTGGTAGCAGCAAGCTCGATCAATTCCACGAGCGACTTGCCCTGCAGCGCGGGATCGGCCGCGACCAGTTCGTTCGCCTTGACGACATAGGCGTTGTGATGCTTGCCGTGATGATAGTCGAACGTCTCAGGTGAGATCAGGTCACCAAATGCATCCTTAGGATATGGCAGGGGCGGGAGGGTGAAGCTCATTCCTGGTCTCCTTGGTGTCTTCAGATGGCGCTCGAAAAGCGGGTCAGTGCCGTAGCGCCTTCGTGGCATCCCTGAACGGAAGGGAGTCCTGCTCTGTCGCGGCAGATGCGTCCCCAGACCCGGCCGGCTCTTGCACAGGGCCCTGTGCGCTTTGGATGCCCTGCCATCCCCCGCCCAGCGCCTTGAAGAGATCGACCCGGGCCGAGGAAAGCCGCTGGATGGAGCCGGCATAGCTGCTGCGGGCGTTGAGCATCTCGCTTTGCGCCACCAGCACGTCGAGATAGGCGACAGAGCCAGCGCGATAGCGCAGGTCGGCAAATTCATACGCCTTCTCCGCCCGGGCCTGCGCTTCGCCCAGCGCATCGAGCCTGCGCTGTTCGGTGGTGACCACCGTCAGCGCCTGCTCGACCTCCTTGAGCGCAGTGATAAGCCGCCCATCAAAGGCCGCGAGCGAGGCCTCGCCCTGCGCCTGCGCCTGCCGGATACGCGTGCGGGCGACCGCGATATTGGGGAAGCTCCAGGAGATGAGCGGTCCCAGCGAGAAGGAGAAGCTGTTGGCACCGCGCACCTGGTCGTTGCGAAAGAAATTGCCCGAGCCGCCCAGGCTGATGCGCGGATAAAGATCGGCGGTCGCCACACCGATGCGCGCCGTATCGGCCGCAAGCTGACGCTCGGCTTGCCGCAGGTCAGGTCGGCGGCGCAGCAGGGCGGCGCCATCGCCGACGGGGATCGACGCCTTCGGTTCGGGTGGGGTCGTACAGCGCCGGGCAGATTCCGGCACCTGATCGGGCGTGGTGCCAAGCAGCGCCGCCAGTTCGAAGAGCGCCACCTGCTGCTGGCCTTCGAGCGCCGGGATCGCCGCACGCGCCGTCGCGGTCGCGGCGCCCGCGCGTTCGACGTCGAGCTTGCCGACCGAGCCCGCCTTCTCCTGTTCCGAGACAAGCCGGAAGCTGTCGCCACTCGCCTTGTAGGACTGGCGCGCGACATCGAGCGCATAGGCGGCCGCGCAGGCGTTGAGATAGGCACGCGTCGTCTCGGCCGCGACCGTCACCCGCACCGTGTCGCGCGCCGCCTCGATCGCGCCGGCATCGGCGCGGGCGGCCTGGATGGCGCGGGACACGCGGCCGAACAGGTCGGCTTCCCACGATAGCGACATGCCCGCGAACTGCGACCATTGCGCATCGCCAAGGTTGCCTGGAAAGCCGCTTTGCCCGGCTCCCTGGATGCCGTCGCCATAGGGAGCGCCGCCGTTGAGGGTGGTGGAGGGCAGCCGCCCCGCCCGCGCCTCGCTCAGCACCGCGCGCGCCTTGGCGAGATTGGCGGACGCGACACGCAGGTCGGTGTTGGCAACAAACGCTTGTGTGACCAATGCGTCGAGTGCCGGATCCTCATAGAGCTTCCACCAGTCGTCGGGCAGCGCGGCGGCCGCATCGATCCGGGGCGCGGTGGTGACGAAGGCTCCCGCAGCGGCCGAAGGCGGCGCGGGCGGCCGGTAATCCGGTCCCACCGCGCAGGCAGAGAGCGCCAGCCCGGCCAGCGGCGCGAGGACATGAGGGAATTTACGCATGGGCCAGCCCTCCTTCGAGCGGCGGGACGGTGGGTTTGCCGTCCGGCTTCGGCTTGGGCCGATGGTCGGCGGCGAGCAGGGTATAGATCGTCGGCAAGACGAAGAGCGTGAAGAGCGTGCCGATCAGCATGCCCATCACCACCACGATGCCGATGGCGCTCAAGATGCACGGTGCGCTCTCGTCGGCGGCGCTCGGCAAGCAGCTCGGCATTACCGGCGAGGCGGCGCGTCAGCAGCTGCTGCGCCTCGCCGAACAGGATCTCGTCGTGTCATCCAGCGAGGCAAAGGGCGTGGGTCGCCCACTTCTCCTCTGGGACCTGACGTCAGCGGCGCAGTCGCGCTTTCCTGATACGCATGCGAGCCTCACCGCCCAGCTTCTCGGCATCATTCGAACGCATATGGGCGAAGGCGCGCTCGAGACGATTATCGACGTGCGCGAGGCTGAGACCCGCACGCGCTACCAGAGCGAACTTGCAGGCAAGCAGGACCTTGCCGACAGGGTGGCCGCCCTCGCCGCGCTCCGCACCGAAGAAGGCTATATGGCCGAGTGGCGCGAGGAACCCGATGGATCTTTCGTCCTCATTGAAAATCATTGCCCGATCTGCGCCGCCGCCGCGGCCTGCGTCGGTTTCTGCCGCGCCGAGCTCGAGGTTTTTCGCTCGGCTCTTGGGCCCCGCGTTTCCATTGCAAGGGCTGAGCATATCATCAGCGGCGGGCGTCGATGCACCTACATCATCAGGGCCAATCCACAATGACGCACGCTCTTCGCACCCATCGGGTTCGCCGGAAGCGATCGCCGAGGCCATGCACGCGCGCAAGTTCAGCCAAACAGCCGCGCCATGGCCAGGCAGTCTGAGCCGGAACGACTGCCGGCAGAGCAGCTGACGGTGGGCGATATCGCGCGGCGGAGCGGCGTCGCGGTTTCGACCCTTCATTTCTATGAGGCAAAAGGCCTGATCGAAAGCACGCGCACGAGTGGAAACCAGCGGCGATACGAACGCACGGTCTTGCGACGGATTGCGATTATCCGCCTGGGCCAGCGGGCCGGGCTATCGCTCGCCTTCATCAAGCAGCATCTGGGCAAGCTGCCACACGGACCGGTCGATCAAAGCGCCTGGCGAGACCTTCGTGAAGCGTGGCGCTCCGACCTCGATCAGCGCATTGTCAGCCTGGTTCAACTGCGTGATCAGCTTGACCATTGCATCGGCTGTGGATGCCTTTCGCTGGCCGAGTGCCAGATGCGCAATCCGCAAGATATTTTAGCTGGCGAAGGCTGCGGGCCGTGCCTCCTCGACGCGGACAGATAACAAGCGGTCCCACGCATCACGAGCGATGGAGCCCGCCCATCCATCGGCCCAGCCTTCATTCGACGGCCGGGCAAGACCCCGGTCGTGCCGTCGCCGGGCCGGATGAAGGCAAACACCCCTCGTCCCTACCCATAGGCAATCTGACCCTATGCGCGGCAGCGCCAGGAGCCGGTAAGATCCGCGGCTGTGCGGTTCCCACAGCCGCGAGGGTGCGCCAGGCTGGTTCAGCCTTGCATGAAGAGGCGCCCCCTGGATCTTACCGCTCCATATCGATGACGATCCTGCCCTCGATATCGCCATGGTGCATGCGCGAGAAGACGTCGTTGATGTTCTCGAGCCTGTCCGCATGGACCGTGGCCTTGACCTTGCCCTCGCCGGCGAACGCCAGTGCCTCGAGCAGATCGAGCCGCGTGCCGACGATCGAGCCGCGCACGGTAATGCCGTTCAGCACGGTGTCGAAGATCGACAGCGGGAAGTCGCCCGGCGGCAGGCCGTTGAGCGCGACCGTGCCGCCGCGCCGGACCATGCCGAGCGCCTGCTGGAACGCCTTGGGCGAAACGGCGGTGACGAGCGCCCCGTGCGCGCCGCCAATGGCTTTCTTGAGCGCTGCCGAAGGGTCCTCGTTGCGCGCGTTGACCGTCAGTGTGGCGCCAAGGCGTGTGGCGAGGTCGAGCTTGCTGTCGTCGATGTCGACCGCGGCCACATTGAGACCCATGGCTCGGGCATATTGCACCGCCATGTGGCCGAGCCCGCCAATGCCGGAGACGACCACCCACTCGCCGGGCCGGGCCTCGGTGGCCTTCAGTCCCTTGTAGACGGTGACGCCCGCGCAGAGGATCGGCGCAATGTCGAGGAAGTCGACATTGTCGGGAAGGTGACCAACATAGTTGGGATCAGCCAGGACATATTCGGCAAAGCTGCCATTGACCGAATAGCCGGTGTTCTGCTGTTCGTGGCAAAGCGTCTCCCAGCCACCCAGGCAATGCACGCAGTGCCCGCAGGCGGTGTAGAGCCAGGGCACGCCGACCCGGTCGCCTTCCTTCACATGGGTGACGCCCGCACCGACGGCGGCGACATGCCCGACGCCTTCATGGCCGGGAATGAAGGGCGGGTTGGGCTTGACCGGCCAGTCTCCTTCTGCCGCGTGCAGGTCGGTATGGCACACGCCGGTTGCCGCAATCTTGACCAGGATCTGCCCGGGGCCGACCGTCGGGATCGGCGCCTCCTCGATGACCAGGGGCTTGCCGAATTCGCGGACGACCGCCGCCTTCATGGTTTTCGCCATGTCCGTTTCTCCTTTTGAGCGAGGGGTCAGAACAGGCCGAGCGCGTGCTCGTCATAGGAGACGAGCAGGTTCTTGGTCTGCTGATAATGGTCGAGCATCATCCGGTGATTTTCACGCCCGAAGCCCGACGCCTTGTATCCGCCGAAGGCGGCATGGGCGGGGTACTGATGATAGCAGTTGGTCCAGACCCGTCCGGCCTCGATCGCGCGGCCGAGCCGGTAGGCGGTGTTGCCGCTCCGGGTCCAGACGCCCGCGCCAAGACCGTAGGCGGTGTCGTTGGCAAGTGCGATCGCCTCCTCGACCGTCTTGAACGTGGTGACCGACAGGACGGGACCGAAGATCTCCTCCTGGAAGATGCGCATGTGGTTCTGACCCACGAACACGGTCGGCTGCACGAAATAGCCCTGGTCCAGCGCACCGCCCGGCAGCGCCCTGGCGCCACCGACCAGACACTGCGCGCCCTCGGCCTTGCCGATATCGATATAGCCCAGGATCTTGTGGAGCTGGTCCTCCGACGCCTGCGCGCCGACCTGGACCGAGGGGTCGAGCGGATCGCCCTGGCGGATCGCGGCGACGCGCGCCACGGCGCGCTCGATGAAGCGGTCGAAGATCGACTCATGGATCAGCGCGCGCGACGGGCAGGTGCAGACCTCGCCCTTGTTGAACGCGAACAAAGTAAAGCCTTCGAGCGCCTTGTCGAAGAAGGCATCGTCCTCGTCGAGCACGTCCGCCATGAAGATGTTGGGCGACTTGCCGCCAAGCTCCATCGTCTGGGGGATCAGATGGTCGGCAGCCGCGTGCATGATCTGCTTGCCGGTGACGGTCTCGCCGGTGAACGAGACCTTGGCGATGCGCGGATTGGCGGCGATCGCCTGGCCGACGGTCCGTCCCGGGCCGGTGACGACATTGAGCACGCCGGGCGGCAGGATGTCGGCGGTGAGCTCGGCGAACATCAGCAAGGTGAGCGGCGTCTGGGATGCGGGCTTGATGACGGTGCAGTTGCCCGCCGCCAGCGCCGGGGCGATCTTCCACGCCGCCATCAGCAGCGGGAAGTTCCACGGGATGATCTGGCCGACGACGCCGAGCGGCTCGCGGAAATGATAGGCGATGGTGTCCGCATCGATCGTCGAGATGCCGCCTTCCTCCGCCCGGATGCAGCCGGCGAAGTAGCGGAAATGGTCGATCGCAAGCGGCACGTCGGCAGCGCGGGTCTCGCGGATCGGCTTGCCGTTGTCGATCGTCTCGGCAAGCGCCAGCAGCTCCAGATTATCCTCGAGCCGGTCGGCGACGCGATTGAGAATCCTGGCGCGCTCGGCGGGCGCGATCCTTGCCCATTGATCCCTGGCGGCGTGCGCCGCATCGAGCGCGCGCTCGACATCTTCCGGCGTCGACAGCGCGAACTCGGCGATCTGGGCGCCATTGATCGGGCTCGTGTCCGCGAAATACTCGCCGCCCGCAGGAGCGCTCCAGCGGCCTCCGATGAAATTATCATAGCGGTGTCGGAAGGAGGCCGCCGCATTGATGGTCCCGATCGCCTTCTCGAACATAACCTGACTCCATCTCTATCGATAGCCTGACGGAGTAATCTCTTTGCCCGGGCGGCCTATAAGTAAGTTCCGCAGAAGGTAGTCTGGTGTCGCTGTCGCGGGCTTTGAGGGTCAGACACGCCGACGGAGCCGATGAGTATTCATCGACTCCCGAACCTATTCGCGCACGCCTGATCGGAATTATGCCGAGACAGGCGTTACTCGGCCGCTTCTTCTTTTGGCGAGGGCGGCGCTTGGCATTCCAATTCTGGCGTTACGCCCGGACGCGCTTTAGGCTCACCCAATCGCCTTTCTGAAGCGTCCCGTCCCTCACGCGGAAATGAGCGTAATGGTCGTCGAAAATCTGGTCGACTTCGACATGACCGACAAGGCGGCGGTGGCGCGGCGTTGCGTGATAGACGTCGAGTATCTGCCCGATGTGTGCGCCATCGGCTTTGCCCAGGCAGGCCACTGTGCCGCCCGCATCCATACGGACGATCTTGCCGCGCATGAACAAGCGATGGCCGATACCCTGTGCGAGGAGCGGCGTGCTGCCAAAGAGCAGAAAGCCAACGGCAGCACCGACGCCAAGATGTTTTCGCATCACTGTTTCCTCTGTCACGTCAGACGCTCGGACCCGGCTTTGAAGGCCGGGAGCACGGGGCGACGCTGGGCATCGTCAAAGAACTGGCCCGCCGCGGGGGCGGCGGCGGGCCCTCAGCCCCGGGGGGGGTGTTTTATCGGGGCTGGAAACGTCACATGTCGCTCATCGGCTTGTCGGCCATGGGCTTGTCGGCCATGGGCTTGGCGGTCTTCTTCTTCGCGGCCGGCTTGGCCTTCTTCATCGGCATCTTGCAGCAGCCACTCTTCGCCTTACCGGCCATGCCCGAGCCGTTCGATGCAGGCGACCCGCCGGACATGCCGGCCATCCCCGACATGCCCTGTTGATCCTGCTGGGCCGGTTTCCCCTGCTGCTTCTGCGCGCCGGCCTGATGATCCTTCATCATCTGATCGTGCATCTGCTGCCCGCCATGATCCATGCCCTGCTGGTGGGCATGGGCCGGCGCAGTCTGCGCGGGCGCGGGCGTCGACTGGGCGAGAGCGGTGCCGGCGGCGAAGGTTAGCGTCACGAAGAGGCTGATGGTCGCCGCGCGAAATGTCGTCTGTCGCATTGAGGGTCTCCGAGTGTTCGTCCTGTTGCCCGATCGACGTTCCGATCCCGGCAATTCCGAAGCTTCAATGCTGCTAGCGAGACGCAGTCTGTATACGTAACTTACGAATCCGCTTTTGATCGCGACAAGCATGCGCGGGATCGTGCGGGGTGGACCATGGTCCAAGGTCAAGCCAATTCATGATCCCGCTTGATGGCGGCCGGCAGCGAAGTGCAAAAACCAATTGGCCCGCCGTGGGAGAACGGCGGGCCAAAGCTGCGGTTGAACCAGGCCACGGTCGTTGGCCACCCCGCCTCGTGGTCGGAGCTGGCTTAATTGCAGGGTCAGCAACCGCCCCGCGACCTATGCAACATGCGGGAGGCTCCGTCCTGGGTCCCCATCTCCCGCGTAGCGATCCGATGGTCCTGCATCATCTCACCGGGCATCCGCACTTCGCGGTGTCGCATGCCTTGCATCTGGGCCGTGTCGGACCGAGCCGGCGCCGGCTTCGCCTTGAGCGTCTGTTCAAGGTCGGGCATGCCCGGCGGCATCCCATCGGCGAGAACTGGCCCGGCGCCGACGGCAAGGACGCCAAAGGCTGCGAGCGAAGCGATAATCGCTGCTTTCTTGCGCAAATATGATTCCTTCAAGTCTGAGTTTCAGTTCGACCGGACACATGCCCGGTCGATTCTCGCTCCCCAGGGAGCTTGCCGTTGAGATGGTATCGGCCTGGAGGTGGCAGTATACGTAATTTGCGAAGCTGGCGGTCAGCCTGCAATGTCAGCTTTAGTTCGGCTACTAGCAAAAGCTGGGCGCGGATGACCGAAGACGGCGGCAATCAAAGCCTCCGCCTAGCCCGAGCACTGGAAAGCGACGCCGCCTGCTGCAGTGGCGAACAGCGAAACGTAAATCGCACGCCGNTTTTTCTTCGGCGCGATCGTGGCAAGGCCCACCGCCGAACCAGCCACTCGGACTGGCNCAGGCTAAATTGTCGGAATAGACGCTCGCTCGGATCGGTGCCGCAGTGATTGAACGCTCGCCTGGCTGATTATTGATCAACTGGCGAGGGCCGCAACCAGCTTAGAAGGGCAATTTTGTCTTCCCAGAGGGGGCGGGCACAAAAGCGATCGGTTCGGGTATTACGGATATTGCCCTCCCGCGCGCCCTTTAAGGGAAGAGCGGCGCTTCGCCTCGGTGGATCTCATCGGATCGAGAAAAGCGCGTTTGCGTCAGTTTCACGATTGCTCAGGAGGGGCTTCGAAATGACTTTTCTGAGCCGGCGAACTGTCTTGGCGGGCGGAGGCCTCCTGCTGGGGGCGGCATGCACGCGCAGATTTGCGACGCCGGACCAAGCAGGCACGCTGCCCATTCCTCGCCTGTTAGATGCACGCGACCATGGGCAGAGAATTGGACTGAGGGCGCAGGAAGGGGAAACCACTTTCTTCCCAGGGCGGCGGAGCGCCACCATGGGATACAACGGAAGCTATCTCGGCCCGACTCTGCGGGTACATCGCGGGGACGACGTGACGGTGACTGTCAGCAACAATCTGTCTGCTGATACCACGGTTCACTGGCACGGGCTGCTCGTACCGGGAGAGCTGGACGGCAGCCCCCACCAGACCATTAGTCCAGGCGAGACTTGGCGTCCGACGCTGCCGATCCGTCAGCCGGCGGCCACTCTCTTTTATCATTCGCATGCACATGGCCGAACGGCGGAGCAGGTCTATGCAGGCCTAGCGGGATTGCTCTTCGTCACCGACGAGGAAGAGCAAGGTCTCGGTTTGCCTTCGGATTACGGCGTCGACGATCTACCAATCTTGATCCAGGATCGGCAGTTCGTGGATGGCCGTCTGGTGTTACCGGCGGGCATGATGGTGGCGCTGGACGGGAGGCGGGGCAACGTTATTCTCGTAAACGGCGCGTACAACCCGCGAGCAGACGTTCCCAGAAGCTTAGTGCGGCTGCGGCTTGTAAATGGTTCGAATGCCCGGACTTACGATCTTTCGTTCAGCGACGGACGAGCCTTTTATTGGATCGGCACCGAGGGCGGCCTTTTGGAAAAGTCCGTTGAATTGCAGTCCCTCACTCTGGCCTCCGGTCAGCGGGCTGAGATCTTGGTGGACTTCAGCGATGGCAAACCGGTCTCGTTGGTATCGGCTCCGGACCAAAGCACCCTCAGGATGCATGGCATGGGCATGATGCATCGGCACGAGGCTAGCGAAAACAACGCAGGGGATGAAACTGTCCTCACATTTTCACCGCGCTTGGCATCGAGTAAGCGAGGTAGCACCACGCTTCCGCTCCTCCTGGCGTCCCGCGCGGTGCCAGATCCGGCGACGGTCGTCGCACGGCGACGTCTGGTGCTCAACATGAGGCTGGGAGGTATGATGGATAGCGACGAAGAGCCGCTAACGATCAACCACAGGCGATTCGATATTGATCGCATCGATGAGGAAGTCGAGCTTGGCGCCGTCGAGATATGGAAAGTCTCCGGGCAGAAAATGGCCCATCCCTTCCACATTCATGGAGTGCACTTCGACGTGCTACGTCGCGATGGCGAGGAACCAGATCTTCTTGATCAGGGGCCACGTGACACCATCGTCGTGGACGAACCGGTCGAGTTATTAATCCGTTTCGACCAGCCTGCTTCAAAAGCGCCCTTCCTGTTCCATTGCCATATCCTGGAGCACGAGGACGAAGGCATGATGGGTCAGTTTTCCGTGACGTAGTGGGAACAACTCAAGAATCGAAATCCCGCATATGCCAATAAGGGGGCAATGCTCGACGTATGACTTCGAACTCCACTCTCGTTTTTGTTCCCTTTTCGGGCTTGGGCCAGAACGTTTCGCACATCTCGATCGAAGGCATTCGATCATCCCGGACACTTGTGCATCACATGACGAACCCTGCGGTTAGTCACGGCCACCAGGCGCCGCGGGCCGCGCTCTATAATGACCATACGCTTGTCGGGCCGTCCCGCGGCCGCTGTCAGTACTCGCGGCAATGAGTAATAGATGGTATCGCCGCGTTCATACCACTTTCCTCCGCCAAGCGGCGTCTGGTCAGGCAATCGGATTTCGCTGTAAGATCCGTTGCGATTAAGAACCCAGGCCATCCCCGACTTACAGCCGGATCGGCCATCAAATGACCAGACACCCGCGAGCTTGGTGGTCGAGGTATCTTCCCCTGCGGGAACGACCCTGGCCGGCGAAGGTAGCGTTGGCACAGTGAGCGCGGCGAAAATCGCCCAGATGGAACACGACCACCGTGTGAAAGTGAGCAGCCGGCATCGATATAACCCGTTAAGCGCGATCGTCATACTGTTCCCTTCCGATCCACACTCACTCCGCTGAGAGCTTCGTTGGTTGCCCTTGGCAGACTATGCAGACCATCTGCCGGTGGTAATGCGTATTTGTCGCTAGACAGAAGGGACGCCTGCGATGGCATCTGATCGCAGATCGCCCAGGACAAGGCAGCCGGCGCAGAACTTGGGATGACTGTGATCGTCTCATGCGCAGTGCAAGCGAGCAACCACATGAGCGGTAACGGGGGCGACGAGTTCGCTTCCGGACGAGGAAAAGGTGGCCCGGTGACCTTCATTCTATCCCGACATGTTGGTTTGGACGCTCAAGCCGGGTGGCGAGGCGGAGGCATATAGGCCCGCCCGATGTACTAATCGCAAGCGACCGGTTTTCGGTTCTGATGCTCTTGCGCCCCAGTCAACCGACCGATCGCCATTCGTATATATCACAATTTCGCGGGTCGTTCCCCCCAGATAGGGTCAGAGCAGGTTCGAGTCGTGGAGGGGACGCCAGGCCGAAATGCCGGTTGTTCCCGCTGTCCTAGCCGCCACGAATTCGATGGAGATCCAAGGCAAGAGGAGCATTTGATGTCAGCCGCTTCAGCATTTCCAGCTCTGGCGCAGGCGTCCCCCCGACCGCAGTCCGGGATTGTCGCCTGTATCGATTGCTCCGATCATGATGCGTGGATCTACTCACACGCTCGTGCGCTCGCGACAACGCTCGACGTCCCTATTACCCTGCTACAAGTACTTGACGGCGAGGGCTCGACGCGCTCTCGTCCAGACCCGATTGAATGTAACCTCCGGCGGCGCGAAGCCCTGCGCGCCCTCGATCGATGCGCCGCCGCGACCAGCGCACCTCCAACCAAAACCTCCATCGAATTGGCCGAAGGCCAAACCGCGGAGGAAATTTGCCGCTTTGTCCGAGAGTGCGACGACGGCATGGTCGTACTGGGAAGACGAGGCAGGCAAGAGGCCGGTCGCCCGGGCATGGGGGCAACCGTGCACAAGGTGCTCATGCAGACGCCAGCCCCGGTCCTGCTCGTACCGGTAGAGGCCCCGCTTCCGGCAGCGCCCTACAGAAGGGTTGTGGTGCCGCTTGACGGCTCTCGTTGGGCTGAGAGCGTGCTGCCCCTAGCTGTGCGTCTTGCGAAGGCCTCGGAAGCGGAACTCCTGCTCGTCCATGTCGTCCCTACGCCCGAGATGATCGAGGCACGGCCCCTGGAAGTCGAGGACAAGAAGCTTCAACAAGCCCTTATAGAGCGAAATGAGCAAGCAGCACGCAGCTACCTGGATCGAACGAAATCCAACCTCTCGGCGTCCGGTCTACGAATGCGTACGATTTCGATCCGTGGCGAGGATGTACGCGAGGTGCTGTGCGATCTTATTCAGCGCGAGAGGGCCGATATTGCCGTCCTGTCCGCGCGCGGCCACAGCCATCGGCATGTTTCCGACGTACCCTATGGAACGGTCGCCTCCTACCTGATGACGCATTGCAATGTACCAATGCTCGTAACGCCTGCGACAATCCGCTCGGGAAAAGCGCAGATCGCCGTAGGGCATAATTGCCTCCGGCTACCCCTCGCCGCCCAAGCCTGATCATGGCCGATATTGAGGGGACCGACCCTATTTCGGGGGCGGCCGACGAGACCGCCACACGCCATCAGCTGACAGGATTGATCGGTCGCTCAGCGCCTCTTCCCATCTGGGCGCATCTCGACGCCATGAAGGACTGGCTGGCTCGAGCCCGCCAGGCAGCCACGCAAGCCGACCAACGCGGCAGCGCCGCAGCCGAATGGCTACTCGACAACGACTATCAGATCCAGCGCGCGATCCTGCAAATTGGTGAGGGTCTTCCCAAGGCCTTCTACGCGAAACTTCCCGGTCTTGCTGAAGACGGCCTCAGGCGACCGCGCGCCCATCAAGTCGCGCAGTCTCTGCTTCTGGCGTCTCACCTGCAAGTCTCGCTGTCCTCGGCTGTCGAATTCGTCGTTCGATATCAGAATAAGATGCCGCTCAGCATCGCTGAAACCTGGGCGATTCCTACGATGCTGCGTATCGTTTGTCTTGAAATGATCGTTACGGGTTTCACCCAGCTTTTTCCTCAAGTCGCTCCCCCTTTTGCACTAACGGACTCTCCCGACGTCGCGACCGGGGGATTCGACAACACGGAGTGCGTGGCACGCGGCATAGCCAATCTTGCCGTGATCGCGACTATCCAATGGAACGACTTCTTCGACAGAACCAGCCAGGTCGAGGCGGTTCTGAAGCGTGATCCTGCAGGGATTTATCCGCGCATGGATTTCGCTACTCGCGACCAATATCGTCACGCGGTAGAACGGCTCGCAGCGCGATCCGGCCTCCTAGAGCGAGAGGTTGCCCAGCGCGCTCTGCGGCAGTGTCAAAGTAGTGAAGAGGCCCCCTCAGGGCATGTAGGTTATTGGCTCATCGATGCCGGCCTGCCTGCTTTCACGGATGCACTCGATCCCCGCCCCTGGACACCCCGTTCGATGCTGCGGCGCATCTTGCGTCATAAGGGTATGCTTTACGCGACCGCGCTGGTGTTTGCCGGTATCGCGGCCTCTGCAGTTCCTGCAGCATACATGTCCTCGACCGGACCGTCTCCCTTATCCTGGCTGCTGTGTATCGCGCTGACGCTGCTGCCCGCTTCCATCCTCAGCATCACCTTTGTGAATTGGATGGTCACGCAAATCGTTCCTCCATGCGTTCTTCCCAAGCTGGAATTCAAGAAAGGAATTCCCGGAGATTTTGCGACGGCCATCGCAATCCCCGTTCTCGTCGCTCGGACCTCCGACATCGCTCCCCTTCTTGAGCGACTTGAGGCGCATCGCCTAGCCAACCCTGATGAAGCGCTGGAGTTCGTTCTCCTGACCGACCTTGCCGATGCCGCAACCGCCAGGGTTTCGGGCGACGATGAGATCGAGCAGATGCTGGTACGAGGCATCGAAGAATTGAATGCCCGCTACAAGGACGCAAGGGGCAATGGACCTTTTCATCTGCTCCACCGACCGCGCCTCTTCAACGAGGCGCAGGGCTGTTGGATGGGCTGGGAGCGCAAGCGCGGTAAGCTGGAGCAGTTCAACGCCTATATCCTGCGCGGCGACGCCACTGCATTCCATTTGACCACCGGCAAGGTGGAAAGGCTGCGGCGATGCCGCTTCGTACTGACGGCAGACGCAGATACCAGACTTCCGGGTGGTGTGGTGCGCCGTCTGGTCGGCACTCTCGCCCATCCACTCAATCGGGCTCATTTTGCCCCCGACACCGGCATTGTGGAACGAGGCTACACTATCCTTCAACCTCGCGTTGAACTAGCGCCGGAGGGCCCCGAGCAATCCCTGTTCGCTCGCCTCTACGGCGGCGATACTATGATCGACATCTACTCTCGCGCGGTTTCCGACGTGTACCAGGACCTTCTGGGCACCGGCGTGTTTGTGGGCAAAGGCCTCTACGATGTGGCGGCATTCGAACGGAGTCTGGAGGGCCGTGTCCCAGAGAATGCTTTGCTTAGCCATGACCTGTTCGAGGGGCTTCATGGGCGCGCGGCGCTCGTTAGCGACGTCATTGTCTACGAGCGCTTTCCGACCGGGTATCTCGACTTTTCCGCGCGCTGGCACCGCTGGGTGCGGGGTGATTGGCAAATCCTGCCCTGGCTGTTTCCCTTTGTCCCAGGGCGTGACGGCCGATGGCTGCGCAATCGGCTTGGGTGGTTCGACAGGCTCAAGATCTTCGACAATCTAAGGCGCAGTCTGGTACCCGCCAGCATCGTTGCCTTGCTCCTAGGCGGTTGGTTCCTGTTTCACGGTCGACCCTGGGTCTGGACACTGCTCGCGATCGTCGCGCCCGGGGCTTATCTTTTTACCGATCTCGTAACGGGCTTCGCTCAGGGCCGCCGTCGCGGTGTCATGCAGCGCGTCCTGCGGCGCCTCACGGATCATCTCGGGCGCTGGATTTTAGCCATCGCCTTCCTTGTCAGCGACGCATACATCGCGCTGCACGCCATAGCCGTCACGATCTGGCGGCTGCAATCGGGGCGGCGGCGGCTCGAATGGACCTCGGCCGCTCATATGGCCACGCGAAACGCGGCGCGCCATCCGCGATTAGCGGCGTGGCGCGACATGTGGAGCTCGCCCCTTCTTGCGGTGCTTATAGCCGGCGCATTACTCGCTTATACGCCGGGATCGATGCCTGTCGCGGCGCCGCTATTGCTGCTCTGGTTCTTCGCACCCGAGATCGCGGTTTGGATCAGCCGCCCGCGTAGACCACCGATCGAGGCGCTTACCGAAGCAGACAGGAGATTTCTCAGACTCGTCGCTCGGCGCACCTGGCTTTTTTTTGAAACCTTCGTCCGGCCTGAGGACAATTGGCTGCCTCCCGACAACTACCAGGAGCCGCCCGACGAGGACACCGCTCACCGAACGTCGCCTACCAACATCGGCATGTTGATGGTGTCGATCCTGACAGCGTGGCGGCTTGGGCATATCGGTCTCAACGAGCTGGCTACCCGTCTTGGCGACACGTTCGATACGCTTGACCGGCTCGAACGCTACCGCGGCCACATTCTCAACTGGTATGATACCAGGACGCTCGCTCCCCTTGAGCCACGTTACATTTCCACGGTCGACAGCGGCAATCTTGCCGTCAGCCTGATTACCGTTGCCCAGGCTCTTCGAGATGCTGGGAGGGCACCGCCGGTAGGCAGCGAGCTCTGGCAAGGCCTAGAAGATATTATCGGGCTGCTCTCCCAGGCGATCCGGTCTATCGGGACCGAAGCGGGCTCAACGGCCGGTGTGATCCTGGCTACCGTGGGCGAGACGGTGAAGCGGGTTTCGGACGATGAGCGCGAATGGCTCAGGGGGATCGACGATCTCATTTCGGCCGACTTGCCGAGACTGCGCGAGCAGGTGGGCGTGATGGCCGCGAGCGTTGCCGAAGCCGACGTCGGCATCTTGCGCGAAGTGCAAGTCTGGCTCGAGCGGCTCGAGCATCACGTGTCCGGGATACGTCGCGATTTGCAGGTTTTCTGCCCGTGGTGGGAAGTTATAACCGACCATCCCGCAGACTGCGCGGAAACCGCAGCCAAGGTCGCCGATTTCATGGCTGGCGGCTCGGCGACGCCATCCGATTCGCGCACCGCGCACGTCATCAGCCTGCTCAGCGCGACCAAGGAAGGCGGATTATCCGACGCGGCCCGTCAATGGGTCGACAAGATGCTGGCTGCCATCGCCGAAGGGCAGGCCGTCTCGCGCGAGCTTCATGGTCGCTTCGACAGCCTTGCCCGCCGGGCCAACGTCAGTGCGCACGCGATGGACTTTTCACTTCTGCTTGATGAAGGTAGCCGGCTCTTTCACATCGGCTACAACGTCAGCGCCGACCGCATCGACGCGCATCACTACGATCTCCTCGCCAGCGAAGCACGGCTCGCCAGCTTCTTCGCCATTGCGAAGGGCGATATCGATCCTTCCCACTGGTTCCACCTCGGTCGCCCCATCACGAAACAGGAGGCCGGGCTTGCGCTGCTGTCCTGGAATGGCTCGATGTTCGAATATCTGATGCCGAACATCTTTTTGCACAGCGATCCCGGCACGCTGCTTGGTATGAGCGACCGAACAGCCGTCAGCATCCAGGCCGCCTTCGGCAAATCGCACAAAATCCCTTGGGGAATCTCCGAATCATCATTCGCCTCGATGGGGTCTGATCGCGTCTATCGCTATCACGCCTTCGGCGTCCCTGCCCTCGGACTTCAACGTGGCCTCGGCCACGACCTCGTCGTGAGCCCCTACGCAACGGCGCTTGCGCTCATGATCCGGCCAGCACTTGCGACAATCAACCTCAAGCTGCTGGCCGAGCAGAGGTTAATTGGACGGTTCGGCTTCTTCGAAGCCGCCGATTTCACGCCGGCCCGCGTGCCGGCGGGCGAGCGGTTCGCTATCGTCCGCTCGTACATGGCGCACCACCATGGCATGAGTCTCGCCGCGCTGGGAAATGCACTGTGCGACAACATGCTAGTGCGCTGGTTCCATGCGGACCCTTACGTCGGCACCGTCGATCTCCTGCTCAACGAACGCATACCGTGGGAGCTTCCGCCAGAAATTGCACGAGTAGAGGTTCGCGACCCGCCCGCTCACGCCGAAGGGAACATCCCGGCACTGCACAGTTGGTCGCCAGACCGACCGTCGGGGCAGCATGCTTGGCACATCCTCGGCAACGGCCGGCTTTCGAGCCGAATCCGCACGGACGGCGCCGGGGGTCTAAGCTGGAATCAGCATGCACTTACCCGCATCGAACCTGCAGATGACCACGCAGGCTTCTGGCTCTATCTGCATGATCTCGATCAAGGGGATTTCTGGTCCGCAACAGGGGGGCCATTCCCCGCCATCGGCGAGCCGCCGGAGGTCATGTTTCATGCCCATCAGGTCGAATTCCGTCAGCGTTCGCGCGGTCTGTCGATCTCGACGCTAGTCAACGTTGCCCATGGCGACGATCTCGAAATCAGACGCATCGCGCTCGTCAATGAGGAGGATCGTGCCCGGACAATCGAACTGACGGGCTACGTCCAGGTGGTGCTCGCCCCACCCCAGGATGCCGCTCGGCATCCTGCTTTCAGCAAGCTGTTCGTGGGCACTGAAACCTTGCCCGGAGGCGATGGACTCGTGTTCACGCGCCGACCGCGCAATCCCGACGAGCGGCCTCCGGTTTTGCTGATTCGCATAATCGGAGATGACGAAGGAGTCGCCTTGCTCGGACTTGAGGCTGATCGAAGAGCCTTCATCGGTCGCCATGGCAACGTCACGCATCCTGCCGCGATGAAAGAGGAGCCTCCGATGGGCGCATTGGGCTGGTCGCTCGATCCGATCTGCGCGATCAGGGCAAAGGTCATGCTGCCGCCGCACGGGCGCCGCGAACTCGCTTTCGTCACGATCGCGGCGGGATCGCGTCAGTCGGCGCTAGACCTAGCCGACCGCTATGCAACGTTGTCCGCGCTGGATTGGGTGGTTAGCGATTCCATCGCGGCAAAAGCGCGCGAGATGCACGACCTGAGCCTACAGCCACAGTTCGTACCTCAGGTACAGGCCTTCCTTTCCCATCTTTTTACTGCCCGCACAAACCCTGCACCCGGAGGTGAACGGCTCTTCCGGCAGGTCGATCTCTGGTCGCTTGGTATTTCAGGCGATCATCCCATCGTGATGCTGCGCGCCGGCACCGCGGAACAGACCGGTATGCTCCGCTTCGTTCTCGCTGCGCATTGGCTCGGCCACCAGCGCGGCATCCTCTTCGATCTCGCGATCGTCCACGAGGGCACCTCAGGTTACGTCGAACCCGTCCGCGAGCGCCTTCTGGAAGTCCTGAGAGACGCCGGCGCGCAGGAACGCCTTGGCACCCATGGCGGCATCCACCTAGTGGGCGTCAGTTCCTCCGATCACGAGCGCGTGGCGCTCCTCGAGCAGGCCGCCAAGCTGATCCTTGAAGACGACGGCGTCACGCTTGCCGACCAACTCGCCCGGGTAGATCAACCTCCGCACCCCGGCCCGCCGTTTGCCCCAGTCGGCACCAACGTGCCGCCAGCCACCTCCGCACCCGTGCCGCGGTCCGTAGATCTCCTCTTCGACAACGGCTGGGGCGGCTTTGCGCCTGATACTGGCGACTATGTGATCAACCTAGAGCCCGACGCTCCCACCCCGGCTCCGTGGTCCAATGTCCTGGCCAACGACGCGTTCGGCACGATCGTTACTGAGGCCGGGCTTGGCTTCGCCTGGGCGATCAACAGCGGCGAGAACAGGCTCACGCCCTGGTTCAATGATCCCGTCGAGGATCCCCAAGGTGAACGGCTCTATCTGCGCGACGAGGAGAACGGGCGGCTCTGGACCCCGACACCCTTGCCATCGGGCGGCGGCTCCGCGTGCCGCATTCATCATAGTCCCGATCGGACCATATGGCACCGCCACAGCGAAGGCCTGGAGCAGGAGCTGTCGACCTTCGTGCCAATCGACGATCCGGTAAAACTGGTGCGTCTGCGCCTACGCAATCAAACGCCACGCTCGCGCCGGATCACGGCGACCTACTATGCGGAATGGCTCCTGGGCGCGGTGAGGGGCGAGCAAGCCCCTTTTCGGACGTCGCGCTATGACTCGGCCTCCCATGCAATTCTCGCACGCAATTCCTGGACGGACGAGTTCGGCGATCGCGTCGCCTTTCTTGCCACGACCCAGGCCGTTCATAGCTTCACTACCTCACGCCGCGATTTCCACGGTGTTATTGCCGACCCGGCCCGACCGCTCGGCCTGCTCAACTGGGATCTGGGCAACCGCCAGGATTCTGCCGGCGACGATTGCTGCGGCGCCCTCCAGGTGCATCTCGATATCCCCCCTGAAGGAACCGTCGAAGTTTGTTTCATCCTCGGCCAGGGTGATAACCTCGAGCACGCAATCCAACTTATCCGGCATTGGCAATCGCCGTCCATCATCGAGACTGCTGCCCGGGTTCGCGTAGCGGACTGGGCCGATCGGTTGGAAAGGGTTCAGGTCAAGACACCCGATCCTGCCTTCGACCTGATGGTCAACCGGTGGCTGCCTCACCAATCGCTAAGTGCCCGCGTGCGCGCTCGCGCCGGTTTCTATCAGGCCAGCGGCGCGTTCGGATTTCGCGATCAGCTCCAGGACGTCCTTGCCCAGATCCAGGTCGATCCGAACGCAACGCGGCAACATATCCTCGCCGCCGCTGCGCACCAATTCGAAGAGGGCGACGTGCTCCATTGGTGGCACCCGCCTTCGGACCGCGGGGTCCGAACCCGCTGCTCCGACGATCTCGTCTGGCTTCCTTATGCCGTCGCGCACTATGTCGAGGCGACCGGCGACAAATCCATTCTGGACGAAGAAATTCCATTTCTGAGGGCGCCGCCGCTCGCGGCCGGCGAGGCCGATCGTTACGCCCGATTTGAAGTTACCGACTATAAGCAATCGCTGTTCGTTCACTGCGACCGCGCGCTTGCCCATGCCTATCGCCTCGGAGCTCACGGCCTTCCCCTGATCGGCACCGGGGATTGGAATGACGGCATGGATCGGGTCGGTGAGCGGGGACGCGGCGAGAGCATATGGCTGGCCTGGTTCCTCATCGCAACTATCCGGAACTTCACACTGCACTGCGTCGATGAGCGGCAAACCGAGTTTCGTGATCGCTGGGAAGCGCGTGTCGAAGCGCTCGCCGCAGCGGTCGAGCAGTCTGGCTGGGATGGCGAATGGTATCTGCGCGCCTTTGATGACGACGGCAGGCCTTGGGGCACATCCGAGGAGCAGGAATGTCGCATCGATTCCATCGCTCAATCCTGGTCCGTTCTCTCAAATGCTGCAGATCCGGAGCGAGCCAGAACGGCGCTCGCGTCGGCCAGGCGCTACCTAGTACGCAACGATGATGCCCTCATACGCCTGCTCGATCCCCCCTTCGACCACACGCCGCGCGAACCGGGCTATATCAAGGCCTATCCGCCTGGCGTCCGGGAGAATGGCGGGCAATATACCCATGCGGCAACGTGGCTCGCCATCGCGTTCGCACGGATACGCGACGGCGACGTGGCCAAATCACTGTTCGACCGAATTAGCCCGATAACGCACAGTTCGACACGCGAAGGCGCAGAGCATTATCGAACCGAGCCATATGCTGTCGCGGGCGACATCGCCGGTGTGGCACCCCATCTCGGCCGCGGCGGCTGGACTTGGTATACAGGCGCCGCAGGTTGGACATGGCGGCTGGCCGTTGAAGAAATTCTGGGCGTTCGCTTAATTGGCGGCAAAATACAGATACGTCCAGCAATGCCGAAAAGCTGGCACAAAGCGGAATTGACGCTCCGGCGCGCCGACGGAGCCATCCAGATAACGATCGAAACGGACCCGTCTCTTGAAGGTGACGGAGAGGAAATTACCGTTGACGGCAAGCTCCTGCGAGAACCCGGGGTTTGCTTTCCCCACGATGGCGCGACGCGGATTGTTCTCGTGCGGGTTCCGCTAAAGGCCTGACGTCGATTCGACAACGGCAATACGAAAGGATTCTCATGTCGACCATCCCCGCCTCTACCCTGCATGGGGACGGCAGCCCGGAAAGGCTGGCGATCGACACGATCCGCACCTTGTCGATGGATGCGGTCCACGCCGCGAAATCGGGTCATATCGGCACGCCGATGGCCCTGGCACCGGTCGGCTATACGCTCTGGTCGCAATTCCTGCGCACCGATCCCGACGCGCCGGATTGGCCCAACCGCGACCGCTTCGTCCTGTCGGTCGGCCATGCGTCGATGCTGCTTTACTCCCTGCTGCATCTCGCCGGAGTCAAGGAGATCGACAAGGACGGCAGGCTGACCGGCAAACCGGCGGTGAGCCTGCAGGACATCAAGGATTTCCGCCAGATCGGCTCGAAGACGCCGGGTCATCCCGAATATCGCCACACCACGGGTGTCGAGACGACCACCGGCCCGCTCGGCCAGGGCTGCGGCAATTCGGTCGGCATGGCGATTGCCGAGCGCTGGCTCGCGGCGCGCTACAATCGCGACGGTTTCCCGATCTTCGACCATGACGTCTATTGCCTCGCCGGCGACGGCTGTATGATGGAAGGCGTGGCGAGCGAGGCGGCGAGCCTGGCCGGCCACCTGAAGCTCTCCAACCTCTGCTGGATCTACGATTCGAACCATGTGACGATCGAGGGCGGCACCGATCTCGCCTTCGACGAGGATGTCGGCCAGCGCTTCGACGCTTATGGTTGGCACGTCATCCATGTGGACGACGCCAACGATACCAAGGCGGTCGCTGCGGCGATCGAAAGCTTCAAGGCGACCACCGACAGGCCGACGATGATCGTGGTCCATTCGATTATCGGCTATGGCAGCTCGATCGCCGGAACCGCCAAGGCGCATGGCGAGGCGATGACCGGCGATGACATACGCGGCACCAAGAAAGCCTATGGCTGGCCCGAGGATTCGTCCTTCCTCGTTCCCGACGGCGTGCCCGAGCATTTCGGAGGCGCCATTGCCGGGCGCGGCAAGCCGCTGCGTGCCGAATGGCTGGCGATGCGCGAACGCTATGCGCAGGCCGAACCCGCCCTGGCCAAGGAGCTCGAGGCGATCTTTGCCGACCGGCTTCCCGACGGCTGGGATGCCGCCATCCCGACCTTCCCCGCCGACCAAAAAGGCATCGCGACCCGCGATGCCGGCGGCAAGGTGCTCAACGCGATCGCGCCCAACCTGCCCTGGCTGGTCGGCGGCTCGGCCGATCTTGCCCCCTCGACAAAGACCCTGATCGAAGGCGCGGGATCGTTCCAGACGGGCAGCTATGCCGGCCGCAATCTCCACTTCGGCGTGCGCGAACATGCGATGGGTTCGGTGGTCAACGGCATGGCCCTGTCGCACCTGCGTCCCTATTCGGCGACCTTTTTCATCTTCCTCGATTATATGCGCCCGCCGGTCCGCCTGGCGGCGCTGATGGAGCTCGGCGTCACCTTCATCTTCACCCACGATTCGATCGGCGTCGGCGAGGACGGGCCGACCCACCAGCCGATCGAGCAGCTGACCATGCTGCGCGCCACACCCGGCCTCGACATGATCCGACCATGCGACGCCAACGAGGTCGCCTGGGCCTGGCGTGCGGCGCTGAGCAAAAACAACCGCCCGACCGCCCTGGTCTTCTCGCGCCAGGCGATCCCGACGCTCGACCGCGGCAAATATGCCAGCGCCGAAGGGCTGCTGAAGGGCGCCTATGTCCTCGCCGGCGACGACAAGCCTGAAATCATCCTGATCGGCACGGGCAGCGAAGTCGGCCTGGTGGTGTCGGCATACGAGAGACTGACCGAAGCCGGCGTCAAGGCACGCGTCGTATCGATGCCGAGCTGGTATCTCTTTGAACTGCAGGATCAGGCCTACAAGGACAGTGTCCTGATCCCCGGCGTCGAGGCACGTCTCGCAGTCGAAATGGGCGGCGAGATCGGTTGGGATCGCTATGTCGGCTCGAAGGGAAAAACCATCACCATGTCGACCTTCGGCGCCTCCGCCCCTGCCGCGAAACTGCAGGACGAATTCGGTTTCACCGTCGACAATCTCGTCAAGTTCGCTCGCGAACTGATCGGAAAGGTCTGCCCCATGACGAGTCTGTTGAAGCAGCTCCAGGAATCGGGGCAGGCACCCTGGCTCGATTTCGTCGATCGCTCCTTCCTCAAGGAAGGCGGCCTCCGGAAGCTTGTCGAGGAGGACGGCCTGACCGGCGTCACCTCGAACCCGTCGATCTTCGAGAAGGCGATGGGCCAGGGCACCGCCTATGACGATCAGTACAAGGCGTTCGTCACCGCCAATCCGGGCGCATCGGTGGTCGAAACCTACGAAGCGCTGGCGGTCAAGGACATCCAGGATGCCTGCGACACGCTGCGTCCGGTGTTCGACCGGCTGGACGGCAAGGACGGCTATGTCAGCCTCGAGGTCTCGCCCTATCTCGCCAACGATACCGACAAGACGATCGCCGAGGCGCGGCGGCTCTCGAAGATGGTCGATCGCCCGAACCTGATGATCAAGGTGCCGGGCACCAGGGTCGGCGTCCCGGCGATCCGCCAGCTGATCGAGGACGGGATCAGCATCAACGTCACCTTGTTGTTTGCGCGTGAGGCCTACATCGCCGTGGCGATGGCCTTCGTCGAAGGGCTCGAGGCGCGGCTCGCCAAGGGCGAGACGATCGATCGCATCGCCAGCGTCGCCAGCTTCTTCGTCAGCCGCATCGACAGCGCGATCGACAAGAAGATCGACGAGCGTGTCGCCACCGGCGACAAGGATGCCGACGCGCTCAAGGCGGTACGCGGCAAGGTCGCGATCGCCAACGCCAAGCTCGCTTACCAATGGTATCTCGACTTCGTGAAGTCGGACCGGTGGAAGAAGCTTGCCGCCGAAGGGGCGATGCCACAGCGTCTGCTGTGGGCATCGACGGGCACGAAGGATCCGTCCTTCCCCGACACGCTCTATATCGACGCGCTGATCGGCCCCGATACGGTCAACACCATTCCGCCCAAGACGATGGACGCGTTCCGGGATCACGGCACGCTCAAGCAGACGCTGACCGCGGACGTGCCGGGGGCTGAACATGTCCTGGCCGAGACCGACCGGCTCGGGCTCGATCTGTCCGGCGTCACCGCCAAGCTGGTCGAAGATGGCGTCAAACTGTTCGCCGACGCGGCCGACACGCTGCTCGGCGCGATCGAGGCGAAGAAAGCCAAAGCGGAGGCCTGAAGCGCATGAACCATTTCCACGCCGACCTGCCCGAGCCGCTGCGCCACGCGGTCGATGCCAGGCTCAAGACAGCGGCGGCGGAGAAATGGGGTACGCGGCTGTGGGCCGCCGACGCATCGCTCTGGACCAACGGCGACGAAGCCAAATGGGTCGGCTGGCTCGCTGCCGGTGGAGGCAAGCAGGTCGATTTCGCCCAGCTGAAGGCGATCGCCGCCAAGGCGCGCGGGCATAAGGACGTCGTCCTGCTCGGCATGGGCGGATCGAGCCTCGGCCCCGAAGTGCTGGCCGAGATCATCGGCGCTGCGCCCGGCTATCCGACCGTCCACGCCCTCGATTCAACCGACCCAGGCCAGATCAGCACGGTCGCGTCGAAGATCGATCCCAGCGAGGCCCTGTTCCTCGTCGCATCCAAATCGGGATCGACGATGGAGCCCGAACTGCTCCGCGCCTATTTCTGGGAATTGGCCGGCAAGGATGGTGACCGCTTCGTTGCCGTGACCGATCCGGGATCGAAGCTCGAGAAACTGGCCAGGGAGCATGGCTATCACGCCATCTTCCTCGGCGATCCGGCGATCGGCGGGCGTTATTCGGTCCTGTCGGTATTCGGCATGGTGCCGGCAGCGATGATGGGGATCAACGTCGAAGCCTTTTTCGCCGCGACCCAGCCTCTGGTCGAGGCGTGCAAGGGCGACACCGCCAATCCCGGCCTGATCCTGGGTGCGATCATGGGCGAGGCGGCGGTTTCCGGCCGCGACAAGCTCACCATCCAGACCAGCCCCGGCCTCGAGCCGATCGGCGCCTGGCTCGAACAGCTCATCGCCGAATCGACCGGCAAGCATGGCAAGGGAATCGTGCCCGTCGATGTCGAGCCGGATGCTCCCGCCGCCGATTATGGAAGCGACCGGCTGTTCGCTTTGCTGACGCTCGACGGCGAGGACGTGAGCCGGTTGACTCAGCAGGCCGATGCCCTGGTTGCCGCCGGTCAGCCGATGGTGCGCATCACGCTCGCATCCAAGGATTTGATAGGGCAGGAATTCTTCCGCTGGGAAGTGGCAACCGCTTTTGCCGGTGCGGTGATCGGCATCGATCCGTTCGACCAGCCCGATGTCGAGGATGCCAAGATCGCGACGCGCAAGTTGATCGACAAATATGAGGAATCGGGTGCACTCGCCCCCGAAACGCCGTTCCACCAGGATGCGGCCATGGCCTTTTCCGCACCGGGCGACCACATGTTCGCCGCGACCAATCCGGTCGAGATATTGCGCGACCATTTCGCCAGCGCCGAGCCCGGCGCCTATGTCGGCTTCCTCGTCTATCTAGAACGCAATGCCGAACATGAGGCAGCCGTCGCACGGATGCGCCAGGCGGTGGTCGAGGCAAAGGGTGTCGCGACCGTCGCCGGCTTCGGCCCCCGTTTCCTCCATTCGACCGGCCAGGCCTACAAAGGCGGTCCGAAGAGCGGCGTGTTCCTCGAGATCACGCGGACGCCGAACCCGGACGTACCGGTGCCCGGACGCAAGGCCAGCTTCGGCACGGTCCAGCTCGCGCAGGCGCGTGGCGATCTCGACGTGCTCGCCGCGCGCGGGCAGCGCACCTTGCGCATTCATCTCAACACAGGGGATCTCAATACCCTCGAAACATTGGTGGCGCGTTCGCTACAGAATTGAAGGGGATCAGCATAAATGCGTATCGCGATGATCGGACTGGGGCGCATGGGCGGCAATATCGTCCGTCGCCTGTTGCGCGGCGGACATGAAGCGGTCGTCTTCGATCGCAACCAGCATCTGATCGACGATCTGGTCAAGGAAGGCGCGGTCGGCGCGACCGGGCTCGACGATCTGCGCGGCAAGCTCGCCGAGCGCGCCATCTTCTGGGTGATGCTCCCGGCGGGTCCTCCGACCGAGGATACGATCACCGCCCTGCTCGAAAAGTCCCTGCCCGGCGACATCATCATCGACGGCGGCAACAGCTTCTACAGGGACGATATCCGCCGCGCGAAGCTCTGCGTGGCGAAGCAAGTCGCCTATGTCGACATCGGCACGTCGGGCGGCGTCTGGGGACTCGAACGCGGCTATTGCATGATGATCGGCGGCGAGACGGAGGTGGTCGACTACCTCGATCCGATCTTCAAGACGATGGCACCGGGCCGAGGGACGATCCCCCCCACGCCCAATCGGATGGAGCAGGAAGGCGAGGATGCGCGCGCCGAGCTCGGCTACATCCATGCCGGCCCGCCTGGCGCCGGCCACTTCGTCAAGATGGTCCACAACGGCATCGAATATGGTTTGATGCAGGCCTATGCCGAGGGCTTCGACATCCTGAAGTCGAAGAAATCCGACAAGCTTCCTGAGGATGAGCGCTTCGATCTCAACCTCACCGACATTGCCGAGGTGTGGCGCCGCGGATCGGTCATCTCCTCCTGGCTGCTCGACCTGACCGCGTCGGCGCTCGCCAAGGATCAGATGCTCGCCCAGTTTACCGGCACCGTGGCGGATTCGGGCGAAGGCCATTGGACGATTGAGGCGGCGATGGAGGAAGCGGTGCCCGCCTACGTCCTCTCGGCCGCCTTGTTCGCGCGCTATCGCAGCCGCGTCGAACATACGTTCGGCGACCAGGTGCTGTCGGCGATGCGCTTCGGCTTCGGCGGCCATACCGAAATGCCGCAGTAGGCTCCCATGAAGACGGCCCCACCCGCCACTCTGGTCATTTTCGGCGCGACCGGGGACCTGACCCGCCGCCTGCTGGTCCCCGCCGTCACCAATCTGTGCACCGACGGATTACTGGGAAAGGAATTCACCATCCTCGGCATCGGCCGCAGCGATGGCGATGACGAGACGTTGCGCGCCAGCCTGGATAAGTTCGCGACCGAGGGCGATTGCTGGCGTGATCTGCGCAAGCGCATCGCCTACCTCCAGGGCGATTTCACCGCAGACCGGGTGTTCGACGATGTCGCCCAGGCGTTGGGCGACCGAAGCGCGGTCTTCTACCTTGCCACGCCGGCGCAATTCTTCGGCGCCATCGTCGAAAAGCTTGCCGCCAAAGGCCTGATGGCGGAAGCGGGCAGTCGGTTCCGCCGCGTCGCGATCGAAAAGCCGTTCGGCCACGACCTCGCCTCGGCCAAGGCGCTTGACGCCCGAATCCTCGCCTTGCTCCCGGAAAGCCAGATCTACCGGCTCGACCATTTCCTGGGAAAGGAAACTGTCCAGAACATCCTGGTCGCGCGCTTCGCCAACCAATGGTTCGAAGCGGTGTGGAACAATCGCTATATCGACCATGTCCAGATCACCGCCGCCGAGACGGTCGAGGTCGGATCGCGCGGATCTTTCTACGATGCAACCGGCGCGCTCCGCGACATGGTCCCCAACCATCTGTTCCAGCTGCTGGCGATGATCGCGATGGAGCCGCCCAACAGCTTCGATGCCGACGCGATCCGCGACGAAAAGGCCAAGGTGTTGCGCGCGATCCGCAAGCCCACCGCAGTCTGCGCAGTGCGCGGCCAATATGGCAAGGGCCGTGTCGGCAGCCGCAACGTGCCGGCCTATCGTAAGGTCCCGGATGTCGCTGCCGACAGCAGGACCGAGACCTATGTCGCACTGAAGCTGGAAGTCGACACCTGGCGCTGGGCCGGCGTGCCCTTCTACCTGCGCACCGGCAAGGCGCTGGCAGCGCGCGATACGGAGATCGTCGTCACGTTCAAGGCAGTGCCCTACGCTTTATTCCGCGATTGTCCGATCGACCGCCTGCCAGCCAATCGCCTGATCTTCCAGCTGCAGCCGGACGAAAGCATCGTCTTAGACATGCTGGTCAAGAAACCGGGTCCAGTGATCAAGACCGCAGGAACAACGCTCGATTTCACTTATGCCGACCACTTCAAGCTGTCGGGCCGGACCGGCTACGAAACCTTGCTCTATGACATGATGACCGGCGACCAGACATTGTTCCAGCGCGCCGAGCAGATCGAGGCGGGCTGGGCCGCGGTCCAGCCGATCCTCGATCACTGGGCCAAGGGCAAGGGCAGGCTTGAATCCTATGCACCAGGCAGCGCCGGCCCGGCCGGCGCAGATGCCCTACTCGAACGCGATGGCCGCTTCTGGCACAGGATCGGCCAATGATGCTTGGCCTCGTCATCTCCGACATCGACGGACTTTGGTTCGCAAGGACAAGAGCCTGGCGTCGGCGACGACTGCCCGGTCGCGGACCTACTATCTGGACATCACCAACTCCTATGCCAACAAGCGAGCTGGCGTCGATGCCCTGGCGCGGGCGCTCGGCCACATGCCCAATGACCTGCCCTTTGCTCGTGCGCACCGGGCTATCGATCGCCATGGGCAAGACGCCTGAGGAGATCCGTAGCGCAGCGCACTACATTTCAACCAGCAACGACAAAGATGGCATCGCCGATGCCATCGACGCATTTCTGCTGCCGCTTGTGGGAGATCATCATGAAGCGACTGGCCGCTTTCGACCTCGACGGAACGCTCGCGCTCAGCAAGCAGCCGCTCGACGATGAAATGGCGGATCTGCTTACCCGCCTGCTCGACGTGACGATGGTAGCGATCATCTCCGGAGGCGACTGGCCGCAATTCGAGAAACAGGTGGTGTCACGCATGCCTGCCCGGGCGCGGCTCGACAATTTCATCATCCAGCCGACCACGGGCACCAAGCTCTATCGTCACGCCGACGGCCAATGGACGCGTATCTATGCCGATCTGTTCACCGGCGACGAAAGCCAGCGCATCCGCGAAGCACTGACCAAGGCGGTCGAGCAGGCGGGCTATGCAAACGAGAACATCTGGGGCGAGCAGATCGAGGATCGCGGCAGCCAGATCACATTCTCCGCGCTCGGTCAGCAGGCGCCGCTCGAGGCCAAGGACACGTGGGATCCGGATCACGCCAAGCGCAAGAAATTGCAGGCCCTGCTCCAGCCGTTGCTGCCAGGCTTTGCCATCAATATCGGCGGGGCGACATCGATCGACATCACCCGCGAAGGCATAGACAAGGCCTATGGCCTTAAGCGCCTTTCCGAGCAGACCGGCGTCGCACTCGACGAGATGATCTTCTTCGGTGACGCGATCTTCCCGGGCGGAAATGATTATCCGGCCAAGCACCTCGGGCTGGATACCGTGCGAGTCCGCGACGTTGCCGAAACCAAGTCGGTGGTTGGCGCGATCGCTGCCTGGCTGGTCTAGATGCGCTACCGCCGATCCTTAACCAGTCCCGCTTTCGCACCCATACGACCCAGCTTCGCAGCGGCCCCACATTGTGGAGCCGACGGATCGCTTCAATAGTGCCGGATCTGCTTGACCCCACTACGCCTGGGCGTGTCCGAGGAAACTCAGCTCGCCATGTCCGCCATCATCCGACAGCTGGCGGCGCAGTCCTTGCAGGTAGCCGAGCAACGCTTCATCCGCTCGTCCACGACGTGGCTCAGGCATTCCCGCGCACATCGTTCGCAGGCGTCAGCGCAGGCGCGACACAGGATGGTATGGAGGGGGGATTCGCGCAGCATCGAGTTGGCGGACGCCTGGCACAGTTCCGCACAGTCGTTCAGCATGGCGATCAGCGACGCCGTGGCTGACGCGCCGCCTCGCTTGGTCAGCCAGGTGGCGGTCTCCAGGCACATGCGGTGCGAAGCCACGCAATCGTCGATGCAGTCCGTCATCGACATCGCCATCCCTTCCATTGGATGCTGCTGCCCCGCCGCCGGCACAGCCAGCGTTCCAGCGGCGGCAAGGCCGGCGCCGGCCATCAGCAATTCGCGTCTCTCGATCATCATGCACCTCCCATCTGCTATCCCTTGAGCGCTGTACCGCATCCGGCGGCCTCAGCCGTCGCAGGCGACCCATCCCACGCCGCGCGTGCCTTCTCCCGCGCCATCCGGGTTTCCTCCCAAGGCCAGTGGCCGTTGATCTCGACCCCGAGCGAGATGCTCAGGAAGGTCCGCACCAGCACCAGCCCTGCCAGCACGATGAGATCGTCGAGCGTCGGGTTGATCACCAGCGACTTGACGATGTCGCCGGCGACCAGGAATTCCAGGCCGAGCAGGATGCTGCGGCCGAGCGCCGAGCGGAACGCGCTATAGGCCTCGGTCCGGTCGCCCGCCCTCGCCCGCCGCGCAAACAGAAAGGTTGCGAGCCCCGCGCCGACCAGGATGGTCAGCGTACCCGCCAGTTCCAGGCCGATCACCGCGAGCCGGAAGAAGGCGCTCAGCCAGTCGGCCTCAATGGTGATCATACCAGCCTCGCTTGCGGATATTGTTGAAGCTGTCGGTGGCGTGACAGGCATAGCATTGGTCGACGCGCGCCTTCGATCCGGCTGCGCGCTGCGAGACCATGCTGAAATGCTCCATGAAGTGACTGGGCGGCGCCTTGTGGCACTCGGCGCACTGCGTCGAATTGACCGACGGATGGCGATAATTGGCGATCTTCCAGCTGTCGGTCTTGTGGCAGCTCGCGCAGTCGGTGCCGAACAGGCCCTGGTGCGGATCGCGGAACGCATGGCAGCTCGCGCAATTGAGCGCGGTCTCGGGGGTCAGGCTTCGAATGTTTGTCGACATGCCCGCCAACGGCTGCCGCCACTTCGCCATGTCGAGCAACGCGGCGTGATCCATGCGGATGATGCCGCGCTCTCCCTCATGTTCGACGTGGCAGGAGGTGCACTGCGTCGCTTTCGCGTGGAACTGCGTCGACTGCTTCGTCCCGAAATCCGTGCCTGCATGGCAGGTGAGACAGGTCCGGGTTTCGACGCCCTTGCCCGGCGTGTGACAGGCCGTGCATTGGCCGGCGAAGGACTGGTGCGCGCTCGAGAGCGGGCCGGGCGAGACGAGCTGCGCCACCAGGCCGGCATCCCTAGGCGCGTCCGATCGCATCCGGATCGCGACCGCGGCGACCATCACCAGCAGGGCTGCGATGAAGACGGCGTAGGAAAGACGCTGCCAGCTCATAGCCAGCGCAGCCCGTAATAGATCGCCGCGCCGACGTGGAGCGCGAGCAGCGCGAAGATGAGACAGCCCAGCAGGATGTGCAGGAACCGCCATCGCGCGAACAGGGTGTTGGTTGCCTCTTCGGCGCGGATCGCGAATTCGGTATCGGCCAGCGCCGCGGCGATCCCCGCCTTGTCCTGGGGGTGCTGGCCCGCGGGCGCATCCCCGGCGACGAACAGATAGCGCTTCCAGCCCGACAGCGGCGCGGCTGCGGTATCGGCCTGCGTCGGCGCCGCCGGCTCCTCGAGGAAGGCGGCGCGAAGCGAGGCCAGTTCCGACCTGCGTCCGCGCAGCGCCCGACCAAGCTGGGCAAGCAGGTAACGGCCGATGAAGCCGGTGATGACCGTCATCAGCAGGAGGACGGTCAGAAGCAGTCCGACCGGGCTTTCGAGCTTGTGCGCGGCGTGGACCAGACCCAGGATCGGCGCCAGCACGCCGGCATAGATGTGGATGGCGAGCAGGGTCGGCTTGCTGACGAGCCGGGAGAGCAGCTTGTCGACCCAGGCGATGTGCTTGGCCGCGACATAGGGAAGCGTCAGCAGCATCAGCACGAGCGCTGCGATCCCGATGATCCCGCCAGCGAGGCTGCCCGGAAAGCGCGGTGACACATGCACGAGGTAGCCGAACGGGAACAGCAGCAGGAACGCGACCAGCAGGCCGACGGCGATGTCGCTGCGTTCGCGCATCAGGCTTCGACCACGAGTGGCGTGCCCGTTCCCTTCGCCTGGCACGCGAGCACATAGCCTTGCGCCTTGTCGGCGGGCGCAAGGCCGGACTCGACCTCCATCGTCACCTCGCCCTGCAGTAGCTTGACGACACAGGCGCCGCATGTGCCCGCACGGCAGGCATAGGGGATCTCGACGCCCGCGCCCTCGGCCGCCTCCAGCACGGTCTCGTCCGCGGGCAAGGCCGCCGACACCCCCGACACGGAGAAGGTCACCGTGCTCGGCGCCACCTCGGCGCTCGGGGCCGGCTTATCCGCTGGCGCGGGCGCGGGCTTGACCTCGAGATCCTCGTGGTCGGCCGGCAGCGAGGCCGGACCGAACGCCTCGGTGTGCAGCTGCGCTTCGGGGACGCCGAGCTCCGCCAGCACGCCGCGCATCGCGCCCATCATCGCCGGCGGGCCGCACATATGGATCCGCCGGCTCGCGATCTCCGGCACCGCAGCCAGGATCATCTCGCGGGTGATCGGCCCTTCGGGGCCCATCCAGACGGTGCCGGGCGCGCGCTGCATCGCGGCGACGACATGGAGGTTGGGAAAGCGGCGTTCGAGCCGCTCGAGCTCGTCGCGGAACACGAATTCCTCGGTCGACCGTGCGCCGTAGAAGAAGAAGATATCGCCCTTCCACGCGGTGTCGGTGAGATAGCGCAGCACCGACATCATCGGGGTGATGCCGACCCCGCCCGCGATCAGCACGATGCTCTGCGCATCCGTTCCCGTGAAGGTGAAGGCGCCGAACGGTCCGCTGACCTTCAGCAGATCGTCGGCGACGACCTTGTCGTGCAGATGTCGCGAGACCACGCCCTGCTCCTCGCGCTTGACCGTCAGCTCGACATAGGCCCGCTGGGTCGGCGAAGAGGCGATCGTGTAGGAACGGCGCGCGGTCTTGCCCGCTTCGGGCTCTACCTCAACCTGCAGAAACTGGCCCGGCAGGAAGTCGAACGGCAGCCGGTCGGCGGCCGGGTCCGCGAGCCGGAAGGTCAGCACGCTCGGCGTCTCTCGCACGATCTGGACCACGCGCAGCTGCCCCGCCCAGCTTTTGGGCTTGCGCAGCGAAGCCCCACCGGGTGCGGCCGCATTGCTCGGCGCGAGCCCAGCGCTGTCGGCAACGGGTGCAGGCGCGGGCGCAACCCTGGTAGCGGGAGGGGCAGCCGTCGGCTCCGGTTTTGCTGGAACCTTGGCGGTGGCGACACCGCCGGCGATCGCTCCGATCCGCCGCAGGCGGAAGATCTGCAGCGCGATCAGCGTGGCGCTCACCAGCCCCAGGAACAGCATGAGAAGCAGGTGCGAGGGCGAGATGCCGAACCAGTGACCGGCATGGCCGGGCGCGGCCTGGTCGATGTCGAGCTGATCGCGCAGCCAGGCAAGCCCGACCTCCCGGGGCGGCTGCAAGCCGCCGATCGCGCCCTGCGCGGCGGTGCCGGAGCGGAACAGGTCGGTTCCCTCGCGCAGGCGCCGCGCCGCATCGAGCCGGGCTGAGACCGTGGTTGCACGCGCGCCGTCGGCCGAGGCGGCGTTGATCATCGCCAGGCCCGTGCTTACCCGTTCGCCAGCCTGCGCAGCGACCCGCTGCCTTGCCGCTTCGTCGAGCGCGGGAAAGGCGAGCAGCTGCGAGATGAAGCCGGTCCGGCGCGATTCGTGGCCGTGCTCATTCTCCCCTTCCCCATTGATCATGCGATCCATCATGGGGTTCATCATCTTCGCCATGTCCGACGACCCCGGCTCTGCCGGTGCGGACATGCCCCCGCCGGCCGGCATGCCTGCGCCATGATGCGCGGCATGATCCCCGCCCTCCTGCGCGCCCGCGCTCGCGGACAGGCTGAGAGCGATTGCGCAGCCGAGGCTCAAGCGTCGAAGGCTGATCCGCCTGGACATCCTCATCCCCTTTTTCAGCGCGCTTACATATCCTTCATCGGCATCGCCGAATTGCTCGGCGCGGGATCGGGTGCCGGCACGGTCTGGTTGCCGGCCCCGGCGCGCATCGCGTCATGGTCCATCGCCTGACGGTGATGCCGCTCCATCTCGGCCTGGTTGCTCATCGCGTCCATCGGCGCCGCGTCTGCAGCGTTGCCGCTGTCGGTCAGGACCGGGGTGGCGGCGACGCTGTTCGCCGCGGGCGGCACCGTCTGGTCGGCCTGGCGGTCGCAGCCCGAAAGCGCGAGCGCCAGCAACAGGCTTCCGCCGACAAGCGGAAGGGCTTTTTTCGCATGGTTGATCATAGCTTGCTCCTTGGCTTGAAAACTGTGTCCGGGCGCCAGGGATGGCGCCCGGACCCGATCATTGCGCGTTGCGCAGGATCTGAAGGCACCGGTCGTGCGAGAGGTTCATCGGGTTGCGCCCCTGCCCCTTCATCTCGCCATGATCATGCGGCGTCTGGAGACCCATATTGCCCTCCATCGCCCGGCAACTCTCGACCTGCGCCGAGGTCGGCCGCGTGGTCACACAGGCGCCCAGAAGCAGCGCCGGCGTGAGGACGGCGATCAAACGCATTTTCGTCATGACAAAACCCCTTTCGCTAGTGATGATCGTTCGTCCTGCGCTGCCTGAAGTTTCTTGTCATGCTGCTGGTCTTTCCGCCGCGCCGTCAGGAAGGCGAGGATCGGGCAATCGGAGACGGGTACTTCACCCGGGCATTCATCGGCGAGCATCCGCAGCATGTCGCGGATATCGGACAGGCGCTCGAGCCGGGCTTCGGCATCCGCGATCTTGGCGAGCGTGATATCGAGCACGGCCTGGGCATGCGCGGTGTCCGACGCCCTGAGCGCCAGCAACTTCCGGGCCTGCTCGAGTGTGAAGCCAAGCTCCTGCGCCGAGCGGATGAAATTGACGCGCTCGAGGTCGGTCGCGTCGTAGAGCCGGTAGCCCGCCGCCGTGCGCGCGGGCTCGCGCAGCAAGCCCATCCGCTCATAATAGCGGATCGTGTCGCGGCCCACGCCCGCGGCGGCGGCGAGTTCGCCGATCTTGAAATTGCCCATGTCATCCGCTCGATCATGCCGGTTGGACCATGGTCCAGGGTCAAGCGGTTTCGCCTCGAGCCCGAACGGTCCCATGCCGCCGGCAACCCGCTGCCCCGACGCCTCGCATCACGGCAGCGTGTGCCGCCGGGCCACCGGCGCGTCAGTTCTTGCGAAGCTCGACGATGTCGTGCTTGGCAGGCGTACCGTCGGCGACGGACACGTGCGCGAAGTGATCATCGAAGATATGATCGATCGTCACATGGCCGACGAGCTGGCGGTGGTAGGTCGGCGCCACGCCCTTGGACGGACCCGGATGGGTCACGACGCGATAGACCTCGAGCTTCTGGCCGACCTCGGCGCCATCGGCCTTGCCGATGCAGACGACCGTGCCGTTGCTGCCCGTGTCGACGATCGAGCCGCGCATGAACAAGCTGTGCCCGATGCCCTGGGCCATAGCGGGGACGGCAGCAAGCATCGAAATGCCGGCAAGCGCGACCATGAGAGTTTTTCTGACCATATTCACCTCCTTGGATGGTAAGCCACCGCCCGGACCTGCCGAGGGGAAGAGCGTCTCTTCAGGCTTGGGACTACGGTCCCGGGTCCAGCCTCGATATACGTAGAGGCCGCAGCCGGTCTTCTTTCCCGGGCCGGGTCTTTATTGACGCGGAGTTGACGGAATCAGCCGTCAGCACTTCAAAATCCGCGCGGCGCGAGACTTTGGTTGGCTGCGCCCGCGAAACCCGCTAGATATCAAGGCTCGTGAAACGCCTGCTCGCCCTTCTGCTCGTCATCGGAGCGCTGTCCGGTCTCTTCGGAGCCCAGATGGCGGCCGCACACAGCGTGCCCCAGGCGGCAAGCGCGCCGCTGGCCAAGGGTATGGATGCGGACTGCATGGCGATGATGGCCAAGCAGCAGCCTGCGCCCAGCGAAAAGCCTTGCAAGGGCCTGACGCTCGATTGCATCGCCGCGATGGGGTGCGTGATCCCGCTGGTCGCAGCGGACCTGGCAGGCGGCGTTGCGCCTGCGCGTCTCTACGACGCGCCCAGCTTCTGGACGACCGACACGATATTGACCGGCAAGGCGGTTGTGCCCGAGCCGGATCCTCCCACCAGCCTTGCCTGATTGAACGAGCACGGGCTGCGCGCATCGATCGATGCGTGCGCGCCCGGTTTCCTTCTTTTCAGTCAAAGGTCTTCGTGATGATCAAAATGCTTCCGGCCGCCCTTGTGGCGGCCCTCGGTCTCGCCGCGCCTGCGCTTGCAGCCGACGCGAGCAGCACGCCGCAAGGCCATTGGGAATGGCGGTCGGCGCCGCAATATGGTCCGCGGGCGACCGGCCCTGCGCGTGTCCGCATATGGGTGCCCCAGAGCCGGGACATCGCCAGCTGCGATTGCGCGATGATGCAGGCAAGCGCCGCCGACTGCATGCGCGGTGCAGTCAGGTCGGACAAGGGTTAACCCACTCCAGAGCGGCGCGTCACATGTTGGCGCGCCGCCTCTGTCATGAGGGGCGGATATCCATGATCATGATGCCGAGGCGCGCTGTGCGACGCCTGTTGCTCTCTCTCGGTGCGACGCTTGCGAGCGCCTGGGCCGTGCCGGTGTCGGCCGGCCCGCTCACCTACGAGCAGGCACTGAGGCTCGCTGCCGCCAATGCGCCGAGCCTCAAGGCGCGCGCGGCGGCGACAGCTGGCGCCCGCTCGTCGGCGGTCGCCGCCGATCGCCTGCCCGATCCCACGCTCGACCTGGGCCTGCAGAACTTCCCGGTGAGCGGCCCCAATGCCGGCAGCTTCACGCGCGACGATTTCACCATGGCGACGATCGGGTTAAGCCAGGCCTTCCCCAATCTTGCCAAGCGCCATGCACGCGCCGCGCGCGCCGCGGCCGATATCGGTGTCGCCGAGGCCGGCGAGCTGGTCGAAGGCCGCAACGTGCGGCTCGAGACCGCCCTCGCCTGGGTCGATCTCTATTATGGCGAACGCCGGCTCCGGCAGCTCGACCTGCTCGATGCCAGCCTCGACGACCTGCAGAAGACCGTGACCGCGCGGCTGGCGTCGGGCAGCGCCCGACCGAGCCAGGCGCTCGAGCCCGACCAGCTCCGCGCCGCCATCGCCGATCGCCGCGCCGAGATGGCTGCGGTGGTGGCGCAGGCGCGGGCCCGGCTCGCGCGCTATACCGGCGACCCCGACCCGCAGGCGATGGGCGACCCGCCGATGCTCGATGTCGATCCGATCCGGCTGCGGGCCGGGATCGAGGCGCTTCCCGCCCTGCGCGCGCAGGACGCGCGGATCGCAGTCGCCGAAGCGGACGTGCGCCTCGCGCGCGCCGACAAGCGCCCCGACTGGAAGGTCGGCGTCACCTATGGCCGGCGCGATTCCATGTACGGCGACATGGCCTCGGTCGGCGTGTCGATCGACCTGCCGCTGTTCGCCGGCAAGCGCCAGAATCCCAGGATCGCTGCCAGCGAGAGCCTCGTGCAAGGGGGGCGGTTCGACCGCGAGGCGATCCGCCGCGAACTGGTGGCGCAGCTCGACGCCGACCTTGCCGATCATGCCATGCATCTCTCCCGGTTGCGCAATGCCCGCGAGACGCTGGTGCCCCTCGCCAGGCACCGCGCCGAGCTCGACCGCGACAGCTATGGCGCCGGCAAGCTCGACCTTGGCGCCGCGCTGCTCACGACGCTCGGGCTCGCGGAGGCCGAGGTCGAGGCGCTCAACCGCGAAGCCGACGTCGCGCGCGACGCGGTCCGAATCACCATCACCTATGGGGAGGAGCGGCCATGACGCTCGATAAAGCCGTGCTGCGCTGGGGCGCATCGATCCTGGCTGTCGCGCTGCTGGCCGGCGGCACAGGCTATTGGGCAGGCCATCGCCAGGCACCGCAATCGGAGGCGACCACGCCCGCCGGGGCAGGCAAAGTCCTTTACTGGTACGATCCGATGTTCCCCAACCAGAAGTTCGACAAGCCCGGCAAGTCGCCCTTCATGGATATGCAGCTCGTGCCGCGATACGCGGACGGAGGAAGCGCCGGCGCGGCCCCCACGGTCGCCGTCGATCCCGCCGCGCGGCAGAGCCTGGGATTGCGGGTCGTCGCGGCGAAGATGGGCAGCCTTGCCTCGGCCCTCGAGGTCACCGGCACGATCGACTTCAACCAGCGCGACGTCGCCGTCATCCAGGCGCGTTCGGGCGGGTTCGTGAGCCGCGTCTATGCGCGAGCGCCCGGGGACGTGGTCCGCGCCGGCGCGCCGATCGCGGACCTGCTCCTGCCCGAATGGGGCGGCGCGCAGACCGAATATCTGAGCGTCAGGCGGCTCGGCAAGCCCGATCTCACCGCGGCTGCGCGCCAGCGGCTGCGGCTGATGGGCATGTCCGACGGCCTCATCGCCAGCGTGGAGCGGAGCGGTCGGCCGAACGGCGTGGTGACGATCACGACGCCGATCTCGGGCACGATCCAGACGCTCGACGCCCGTGCCGGCGTGACGCTCGCCATGGGCCAGACGCTCGCCCAGGTGAGCGGGCTCGGCACCGTCTGGCTCAACGCCGCGGTGCCCGAAGCGCGCGCGGGCGATGTCCGCGTGGGCCAAAATGCCAGCGCCACGCTGGCGAGCTTCCCCGGCGAGCGCTTCGCTGGCCGGGTGATCGCGATCCTGCCGACCACGCAGGCCGACAGCCGCACGCTCACCGTGCGGATCGTGCTGCCCAACCGCGACGGCCGGTTGCGGCCGGGCATGTTCGCCACCGTCGCGCTTGGCGGCGATGCCAAGCCGGCGCTGCTGGTGCCGAGCGAGGCGGTGATCCGCACGGGCAAGCGCACGCTCGTCATGCTCGTCGCAGGCGACGGGCGCTATCATCCCGCCGAGGTCCGTATCGGCCGCGAGGCGGGCGGCGAGACCGAGATCCTTGCCGGCCTGTCGCCCGGCGAGAACGTCGTCGCCTCGGGGCAGTTCCTGATCGACTCCGAGGCGAGCCTGTCGGGAATCGAGGCGCGGCCGATCGGCGGCGGTGCGGCATCGGCGACCCTCGCCGCGCCGGCATCGAAAGCCACGCTGTACGAGACGACAGGCAAGATCGAGCGGATCACGGCCAATTCGGTGACGCTCAGCCACGAGCCGGTCCCCGCGCTCGACTGGCCAGCGATGACGATGACCTTCGCACTCGCCGATCCGGGCATCGCGCGCGGCTTCAGGGCGGGTGACCGGGTTCGGTTCGGGTTCGACCGCCCCCCGGCGGGACCAACGCTGCGGCATATGGCGAAGGTGGCGGGCCGATGATCGCCCATCTCATCCGCTGGTCGGTCAGGAACCGCTTCTTCGTTCTGATCGGGATGCTGGCGCTGGTCGGCGCGGGCCTGTGGGCGGTGCGCTCGACCCCGATCGATGCCCTCCCCGATCTCTCGGACGTGCAGGTCGTGATCCGCACCAGCTATCCCGGCCAGGCGCCGCAGATCGTCGAGAGCCAGGTCACCTATCCGCTCACCACCACCATGTTGTCGGTGCCCGGGGCAAAGACCGTGCGGGGCTACAGCTTCTTCGGCGACAGCTTCGTCTATGTGATCTTCGAGGATGGCACCGATCTCTACTGGGCGCGCAGCCGCGTGCTCGAATATCTGAACCAAGTGCAGGGGCGCCTGCCGGCGAGCGCGCGCAGCGCGCTCGGGCCCGACGCGACCGGGGTTGGCTGGGTCTATGAATATGCGCTTGTAGACCGCACCAGCCGGCATGACCTGTCGCAGCTGCGCGGCTTGCAGGACTGGTTCCTGCGCTATGAGCTCAAGACCGTGACCGGCGTCGCCGAGGTCGCCAGCATCGGCGGCATGGTCAGGCAGTATCAGATACTGCTCGATCCGGTGAAGCTCGCTGCATACGGCGTCACTCATGCCCAGGCGGTCGAGGCGATCCGGCAGGCCAATCAGGAAGCGGGCGGGTCGGTGCTCGAGCTGGCCGAAGCCGAATATATGGTGCGCGCCTCGGGCTATCTGAAGACGCTCGACGATTTCCGCGCGATCCCCTTGAAGACGGCGGCCGGCGGCGTGCCGGTTCGGCTCGGCGACGTCGCCAATATCCAGATCGGCCCCGAGATGCGGCGGGGCATCGCCGAGCTGAACGGCGAAGGCGAGGTCGCAGGCGGCGTCGTCATCCTGCGCTCGGGCAAGAATGCGCGGGAGACGATCGCGGCGGTCAAGGACAAGCTCGCCGACCTCAAGAGGAGCCTGCCGCCGGGCGTCGAGGTGGTGACGGTCTATGACCGCTCGCAGCTCATCGACCGCGCCGTCGAAAACCTCACCCACAAGCTGGTCGAGGAGTTCGTCGTCGTGGCCCTGGTCTGTGCGCTCTTCCTCTGGCATGTCCGCTCGGCGCTGGTCGCGATCCTCACCCTTCCCTTGGGCGTTCTCGCCGCCTTCGTCGTGATGCGCTACCAGGGCGTCAACGCCAACATCATGTCGCTCGGCGGCATCGCCATCGCGATCGGCGCGATGGTCGATGCCGCCGTGGTCATGATCGAGAACGCCCACAAGAAGATCGAGCGCTGGGAGCAGGAGCAGCCGGGTACGCATCTCGACCGCGAGACGCGCTGGATCGTCGTC
>Ga0006257_1000001_pt1 | contig 125360 bp, 111 predicted proteins | sample Deesub45470m_DNA_FD_54937 | JGI IMG/M metagenome (GOLD analysis project Ga0006257, IMG submission 54937) | Deep subsurface microbial communities from North Pacific Ocean - 450_OLKR46/470m Metagenome | ecosystem: Environmental > Terrestrial > Deep subsurface > Unclassified | place: North... | reverse complement strand
GCCCTGAATCCCGGGGAAGATATTGCTGTTGACCTTCTTGGCAAATTCCTCCCGACAGAGAATCATCCCCCCCCGAGGACCACGCAGGGTCTTATGGGTGGNGGTGGTGACGTATTCTGCGTAGGGGACAGGGTTGGGGNGAACACCAGCAGCCACCAGGCCGGCAATGTGGGCCATGTCGACCATCACCGCGGCCCCGACCTTATCGGCGATCTTGCGGAAGGCCGGGAAATCGAGTTCGCGAGGATAGGCACTGGCGCCAACCACGATCAGTTTCGGCTTGTGCTCATCCGCCAAACGCTCGACTTCTTCGTAATCGATGAAGCCAGTGTCAGGCTTCACCCCATAAGGGACGATATTGTATAGCTTGCCGGAAAAGTTCACCGGCGAGCCGTGGGTCAGATGGCCGCCGTGGGCCAGGTTCATCCCCAGAACCGTATCGCCAGGCTGACAAGCGGCGAAATAGACCGCCATGTTGGCCTGGGAACCCGAATGGGGCTGAACATTGGCGTGTTCAGCGCCAAACAGCTCTTTGGCCCGGTCAATGGCCAACTGCTCGGCCACATCGACAAATTCGCAACCACCGTAGTAGCGCTTGCCGGGATAACCTTCGGCATACTTGTTGGTCAGTACCGAGCCCTGGGCTTCAAGAACCGCTTCACTGACAAAGTTTTCCGAGGCGATGAACTCCAGGCTGTATTCCTGGCGGGCGGTTTCGTTTTGAATCGTGGCGGCAATCTGCGGGTCGAACTGCGACAGCTTGTCGAACATGGCTCACTTACCTCCGCTGCGGCTTTGCCGCAGATTAAGAAATAGGCTGACGATGGAATGTGAATGGGCAGGCGTTGCGGCCTGCCCATTTTCGTGACACGTTTCTAGCTTCGCCCTGTTCGAATATCCTCTTCGATCTGAGCGATTTTATCCAACCGCAGTTGATGTCGTCCGGCTTCAAAGGTCGTATCCAGCCAGATCCCGACCATGCGCAGGGCCTCGGGAACATCAACCACCCGCCCTCCCAGGACGAGGATGTTGGCGTTGTTATGTTGCTTAGACATGCGAGCGGTGAACTCGTCATTCGTCAAGGCGGCGCGAACACCAGGGAATTTGTTGGCCACGATCGACATGCCGATGCCAGTTCCACAGACCAGAATTCCGAGTTCTGCCTGACCGGTGGAGACTTGCCGGCTGACACGTACCCCGAAGTCGGGATAATCGACAGAAGATTGATCGTTGGTGCCGAGGTCATCGACAGCCAGTCCTCGTTGAGCCAGAAACCCCTTGATCGCCTCTTTCAAGGCGACACCGCCATGATCACTGCCGATGACAATCATGGTGACCTAAACTTTCTTGAACAGCAGGGTTGCATTGGTCCCACCGAAGCCGAAAGAGTTGGACATGGCAACCCGCACCTTGGCATCCCGTGCCGTGTTCGGCACATAGTCAAGATCGCACTCGCCATCGACTTCGCTGTAGTTAATGGTCGGGGGTACGACTCCACGATCCATCGCCAACAACGAGAAGATCGCCTCCACCCCTCCAGCAGCCCCGAGCAGGTGACCGGTCATGCTCTTGGTCGAACTGACCATCACATCCTTGGCCCGATCGCCGAAAACTGTTTTAATCGCCAGGGTCTCATAAAGATCGTTGAAAGGGGTCGACGTTCCATGAGCATTGATGTAATCGACCTCCTCGACATTGACACCGGCGGTGGACATTGCCATTTTCATGCAGCGAGCCGCGCCTTCGCCACCCGGGGAGGGGGCAGTGAGGTGGTAGGCATCGCCGGTGAGGCCATAACCGCAAACTTCACCGTAGATTTTTGCTCCGCGGGCCTTGGCGGCCTCGTATTCCTCAAGAATAACGATGCCGGCCCCTTCGGCCATAACAAAGCCGTCACGCCCCTTGTCAAACGGCCGGCTGGCTCCGGTTGGATCGTCATTGCGGGTCGACAGCGCCTTCATGACGTTGAAACCACCAATGGCCAGGGGGGTAATGGTCGACTCGGTCCCCCCGGCGATCATCGCATCGGCATCGCCGCGTTGAATCATGCGGAAGGCATCGCCAATGGAATGGGTTCCGGTGGCACAAGCGGAAACTGAGGAGAGATTCGGCCCCTTGGCCCCGTGCTTGATGGAAATCTGGCCAGGAGCAAGATTGATGATCAGCATCGGGATGAAGAAGGGGGAGATCTTCCGGTAGCCACCTTCCGTCATGGCTTCATGGTATTTTTCGATGGTTGGCAATCCGCCGAGACCCGACCCGACCACCACGCCAACGCGCTCAGCATTGGCCTCGGTGATTTGCAGCCCCGAGTCGGCCATCGCCATATCGGCGGCCGCCATGGCGTATTGAATGAAGAGATCCATTTTTTTGACCTCTTTTTTATCAATCCAATCCTCGGCGTTGAAATCCTTGACTTCACCGGCAATCTGGGTCGGCAGTTGCGACGCATCAAAACGGGTAATAGGGGCAATCCCCGATTGTCCCTTGGTCAAGGCGTCCCAGTTTTTTTCCAAACCAGTCCCGAGTGCAGATACGACACCGACGCCGGTCACGACGACTCTACGCATGATCAACTCACTCCTCAAATGACAGCCTGTCCGCCACGGCCGCAACTCGATTGATTCGTTACGGCAGGGCCTGGGGCAGGNTCGTATCCGGGGCTGCAGAGCAGCCCCGGTTAGCAGATGGGTCGGTGCAGACCGTCCCGATCGTCGAATCAGGCGTGCTCGGTCACGTAGTCAATGGCATCCTGAACCGACTGAATTTTTTCGGCATGCTCATCAGAGATTTCGATGTCGAATTCTTCTTCCAGAGCCATGACCAGTTCCACGGTGTCAAGGGAGTCAGCGCCCAGGTCTTCCATGAAGGAAGCCTCGTTGGTCACTTGATCCTCATCCACGCCGAGTTGCTCTGCAACGATCTGTTTCACTCTTTCTGCAATCGAAGCCATTTGTAACTCCTCCTTTGTGATGTTCAAGCCGATTCGAAACGATCGGGCAAGACGTTGTTGGTGAAAGTTGAATTCAGATTACATGTACATCCCGCCATTGACCCCGAGAGTTTGACCGGTGATGTACCCGGCCTGGTCAGAGGCGAGAAAAATAACCGCATGGGCGATGTCTTCAGCCGAACCAAGGCGCCCCAGGGGAATCTGGGCGGCCAACTCTTCCCGGGTTTTTTCCGACAAGGCTTCGGTCATATCGGTAACGATAAAACCGGGCGTAATTGCATTGACTGTGACGTTGCGCCGGGCCAGTTCTCGGGCGACTGACTTGGTCAGACCGAGCAGGCCGGCTTTGCTGGCGCAATAATTGGCCTGGCCGGGATTGCCCATCTCCCCTACCACTGAAGATATGTTGATGATGCGACCGTAGCGCTGCTTGCTCATGACCTTGGCGGCTGCACGGGTGCAAAGAAAAGCGCCTTTGAGGTTGATGTTCAGAACATCGTCCCAATCTTCGTCCTTCATTCGCAGCAACAAAGCATCACGGGTAATTCCGGCGTTATTGACCAGCACATCGATGCGGCCAAAGGCCTGAATGCCGGCATCCACCAGTTCATTGGCGGATACCGCGGAACTGACATCCCCGGCAACGGCAACAGCAGCGCCGCCAGCGGCTTGAATTTCGGTCACCAGTTGAGCCAAGGCCTCGGCGTTGCGAGCCGACAAAACCAATTTTGCCCCCTGGCCGGCCATAGTCAAAGCCAGAGACCGCCCTATTCCACGGGATGCGCCGGTCACAATGACCACTTTGTCCTTAAGCATAAACATCTCCTAGCGCTCAGAGCCCTTTGAGGCTGGCCAGATCTTCGACATTCTGGGCCCGGGCCTCTTTGGCAATCCGCTTGATCAGGCCGGCGAGCACCTTGCCAGGGCCAATTTCAATGAAACGCTCGACCCCCAATTGGTGCATCTTCAGAACCGATTCTTCCCAACGCACAGGAGCACTGACCTGCTCGACCAAAAGTTGGGCCACTTTGCCCGCATCCTGGTTGGGAGTGGCAGTGACGTTGCAGACCACTGGAACCGCCAGGGGCCCAATAGTAATGGCGGCAAGAACTGCGGCCAGACGATCACCCGCAGGCCGCATCAAGGCGCAATGAAAAGGGGCACTCACCGGCAGCGGAAGGGCTCGTTTGGCCCCGCGAATTTTCGCCAAAACACAGGCCCGCTCCACAGCACCGCTGTTGCCGGCAATCACCACCTGACCGGCACTGTTGAAGTTCGCTGGAGAAACGATCTCACCGGCGGCGGCTTCGGCGCAAACCTGGTCCAAGGCTTCACCTTCCAGGCCCAGAATTGCCGCCATGGCGCCAACCCCGACGGGAACCGCCTCTTGCATGAAAGCACCCCGCTGGCGCACGGTGCGAACGGCATCGGCGAACTGCAGGGCGCCGGCGCAGACCAGAGCCGAATATTCACCCAAGGAGTGTCCGGCAGCAAAGTCCGGCTTGATCCCGGTTTCGGTTTCAATCACCCGCAAAGTCGCAATGCTGGTGGTCAGTATCGCTGGCTGGGTGTTGGTGGTCAGTTTCAGCTCTTCTTCCGGGCCATTGTGACAAAGGGCCGCCAGATTGAAACTCAAGGCGTCGTTGGCTTCCTCAAAAACCGCCCGGGCCACGGCGAAGTTATCGGCCAATTCCTTGCCCATGCCGGCATACTGAGACCCTTGACCGGGAAAAACAAAAGCGATCATCGACCCGCAACTCCTTTTATCACATCGTCAGGAAAGAACAACCCTTACCAACGGACCAGTATGGCACCCCAGGTGAATCCGCCGCCGAAGGCGTCGAACATGATCAGATCGCCTTCCTTGATCCGACCCTGGCGAAAAGCTTCGTCCAGGGCCACAGGAATCGTCGCCCCGGAGGNATTGCCATAACGATCGACGTTGATGAAAACCTGATCGTCCCGCAAGCCGATGCGTTTGGCAGACGCTTCGAGAATTCTCCGATTGGCCTGATGGGGAATAAACAGCGCAAGATCACTGGGTTTAAGCCCATTGGCCTCAAGAGACTCGAGGGCAACCTCGGAGAGGGAGCGTACTGCCACCTTGTAAACTTCGTTCCCCTGCATCCGCAGGTAGACCAACCGGTCCTTAAGCCCCTGCTCACTGGGCGGATGCATGGCACTGAATCCTGGCTGATAGAGCAGTTCGAGGTAAGCACCGTCGGAATGCAGGTGAGACGAGATAATGTGACTTGAACCCTGGGTGGCTTCGAGAATCACCGCCCCGGCACCGTCACCGAACAGCACGCAGGTATTACGATCCGTCCAGTCGATAGCGCGGCTGAGTACTTCGGCGCCAATGACCAGAATTTTTTTTGCCGCCCCGGACTCAATGGCCTGCATGCCGTTGGTCAAAGCATAGACGAAACCNCTGCAAGCCGCGGATACGTCATAGGCATAGGCTTTACTCGCCCCGAGTTTATGCTGAACCACGCAGGCCGTGGCCGGCCAGGGATAATCGCCGGTAATGGTGCCGACGATGATCTGGTCCAGTTCCGCGGCCGTCACGCCAGCCATTTCCATTGCCGCCTTGGCCGCTCTCACCGCCAAGTCCGAAGTCACCTCGTTGTCGGCGACAATCCGCCGCTCCCGGATTCCGGTGCGGGTGGTAATCCACTCATCTGTGGTATCCAGAAAAGTGGCAATTTCGGCGTTGGTCAGAATTTTTTCGGGCAGGTAGGATCCAGTCCCGGTAATCCGCGCTTTGGTCATTTCAGTACTCCCTCTGTGCGTTTTACGAGCCCTGCTCCGCCACGGCACCAGTCTCGACCGCAGCGCCACCCTCAGCTGAAAACTCGGCAGTCTTGTTTATCTGCGACGCCAGTTTACCATTCAGCCCGCTAGTCACATAATCATGAGCCATGCGGATTGCGTTCTTGATCGCTTTGGGACTCGAGCCGCCATGACAGATGACTCCGGTTCCCTCGATACCCAGCAAGGGAGCTCCGCCATATTCGGCGTAGTCGAGTTTTTTCTTGAAAGCCGAAAAAGCCGGCTTGGAAAGCAGGTAACCGATTCGGGCCCAGAAGCGCTGCTGAATTTCACGGCGCAACATGATACCAATGCCTTCGGCCAACCCCTCGGAAACTTTAAGCACAACATTGCCGACAAAACCATCACAGACGATGACATCGACGCTGCCGTTGTAAATGTCGCGCCCCTCAACATAACCCACATAATTGAAGGGGGCATTTTTCAGCAACTTGTGAGCATCACGGGTCAGCTCGTTCCCCTTGCTCTCTTCCTCACCATTGGATAGCAGCCCGATCCGCGGCTGCTGTTTCCCCAACACATTGCGTGAGTAGACATCTCCCATCAAGGCGAATTGGGCCAGATGCTGGGGCTTGCAGTCGACGTTGCCGCCGACATCGAGCACCAGGGAAACATCTTTGAGGTTGGGTATCAGCGTAGCGATAGCCGGCCGGTCGATTCCGGGAATACGCCTCAGGACGAACATCCCCGCGGCCATGGTCGCTCCGGAATTGCCGGCGCTGACCACAGCCTGGGTTTGGCCATCCTTGACCAGATTAAAGGCCACGCGAATGGAGGAATCCTTTTTTTTCCGCACCGCATCAGAGGCAGAGTCGTGCATACCCACCACTTCACTGGCGTGCTGAATACGGATATCCAGGCCACTAACGTCGTGTTTCTGCAACTGCTCTGCGATGCGGGCGGAATCACCCACGAGAATAATGGCGTACCCCCAAGTGCGCGCAGCAGCGACAGCCCCCTCAACCTCGACGGCGGGAGCATGATCACCACCCATGGCATCTACGCCAACAACAATCCGCTCGGTCAAGCGATCGATTCCTTAGGCTTCCGAGCTGACGACTTCTTTACCCTTGTAAAAACCGCAGCTTTCGCAAAGGCGATGGGGCTGTTTCGGTTCTTTGCATTGCGGACAGGTCGAAATGCCAGGAGCGGTCAGAAAGTCGTGGGCACGGCGCATGTCACGCTTGGATTTGGAGGTTTTTTTCTTGGGTACTGCCATGGTTTGCTATCTCCTTAAATTCCGGTCAACACCGGTGGTTTTCGTTACATACTTGGACGAATCTATTTTTTGAACACCAACATGACCGCCACCCGACTTCAGGACGGCTTGTCGACTTTGAAACCCTTTAATGCTGTAAATTTCAGACTGTGGTTGCCACGGGCGCAGCCGCAATCCTCAGCATTGAGATCAGCACCGCATTGGCTGCAAAGCCCCTTGCAATCTGCTTGGCAGCGGCGGCGCACCGGCAAGGCCATGGCGACCTGATCCTGAATAGCCTCGGACAGATCGATTGTATCTCCATGGAACAGGATGATGCCAAGATCCTCTGCCGTCAACTCCACCGCCTCGCCACTGTCATCATCTTCAATGGCAGGCAATTCCCGGGCGTAGGTCAGGTCAAATCGAGTTTCCAGCACTTCATCATAGTCCCGAAGGCAACCACCACACTGAAACCTGGCCGTGGTGGCCACTGAACCGTCGACTTCGATCAGTTCGCCAACCAGTTGCGCCCGAACGGTGACCTGCACCGGTGCGAGAAACTCACAGTCCCCTGCGGAGATGATTTCAGCAAGCATCGGCAGATCCTGACTAGCAATGGAAGACTCCAAAACCAGCCCACTATCCTTAATTGCATCGATGCGAAACTGCATAACCTACTCCCCTCCCAAAGCACGAAGGCGGTCAGTATAAAGACTGCCCTTCGATTGTCAAGGGAAAACCTGCCCCTGCTAACCGGGGATAAAAAGCAGTTTTTCTTAGCGTATCCATGGTAAATTTGCAAGCGATTAATTCCGCTGGAAGTGCCATTCCGGCTGATTCCAACCCAATATTCCAGACCATTTGAAATCAAGGATACCATGAACCCGCTGACGTCTGCTCAATTCACGCTGCAACGGCTCCTAGACATCATCGTACAACTGCGCGGCCCTGAAGGTTGCCCCTGGGACCGCGCCCAAACCAAAGAAACCCTAAGGTCCTACCTGCTGGAGGAAACCTATGAAGTCCTCGATGCCATTGAGGGCGACAACCCAGCTGAGCTCTGCGATGAGCTAGGCGACCTGCTGCTGCAGATTGTACTCCTTGCGCGACTTCACGAGGAACTCGGATTATTCGCTTTTGCCGATGTCTGCGCCAGCATCTGTGAAAAGCTGGTCCGGCGTCNCCCTCACGTATTTTCCAAGCCAGGCCAGGAATTGTCAGCGAGTCAACTCGATCGCCAGTGGCAACGGATCAAGGCGGAGGAACGCAGACACTCACCCAAACCTGCCCACCCACCCCTGCAAGCGTTACCTTCGTTGCTGTTGGCCCAGAGCACCGTAAGCGTCCCTGGTCCCGACCAGCCTCCCGGCCCCGACGAATTGAGATCCCTCCTGGACGAGTTTTTGTACGCCAGGGAATCAGCCCCGACCGAAACCACAGAAGAAGCCTTGGCAGAGCTCTTATTGTCCCTGGTCAGAAGTGTCGCCCCCCTGGAGATCAATGCCGAACTGGCCCTGCGGCGAAAGATTCTTCAACAGCAAAAATCCATTCAGAATGAAAAAAGCTAGGTCATTCACGCCCCTTGGTACATTGTCCACAAAACCAGTGGAAAAGCTGTTGACAACCCTGTTCATAAACAGCATGGCCCTAGCTGCACGGCCTCTCCCAACAGCTTGCCTAAATTTTAACCATAATAGTTTTTTGTATGATTTCAGTAGTTTATAGATTATTACAGCGATTGAAAGATATTGCTAAGGGTCAGGTGGCTACAAGTTCAGTGTTTTTAATTATATTCGCGTCTTCGGGTATAAATGGCAAAAAAGGGGCCAACTTTCCCCGTCGTGTTGATAAATTTAAAATTAATTGTATTGCAAATCATCAAGGTAAAAGCATAGCCCGCAATTGCTTGCGGGCTATGGGGATCGATGACTGCTTCAGCGGGATACTGTTCAGGGAATAGTCTGATACCAGAGAGGCAGAACCTCCGGGGGAAGGGTCGTGCCGGCCACCTGCCGAGTGTCTTGTGCAAACCAGGAGGGACCATACATCGCAACCTCGACCTCCAGAACCATGGTTGCGTGATCGATGAGAGCAGCGGCCTGATTCTGCAGATCTAGAAAATGCTGAACAATTTGAATCTGAGGAACAGGGTCATACACCCGGGATGCAGCACCAAAATCAGGACCAGCGACCCCACGAGTCAAAAAAACCACACCAAAAACCAGGGGCAACCCCACATGAGACAGAAAATGGAACAACAGGCCCCGCCTTCGACCCCATGTTTTTTTGGTCGCCGTCAGTGCCGGGAATTCCTCATCACCCATAATGCGAAACAAAGAAACCACCACCACAAACAGGGCAAACACACCCATTGCCAGATCGGCATTGGTCAGATTCTCGATTGCTGTGGTCAGGGTCATGACGTTGGTCCTCGGTCCGCAACAGGGTAACCAGAAACACCTGCTTTGTTAGTATACCCTTGAAGCCAAGGTTGCCAACTGAAAGAAATCGGAAAAACTCCGCAACCGCCTAAAAGACCGAATATTTTTCAATCATTAATCATGGCAGACTAACGGCCGGAAAGGTCACCACCTGGGCAAGCTCTTAGTTTTCGGTCAAAAAATGCTCTTCGTAAAGATCCTCCAGGGACTGGAGGTGCCGACTTTCATCGTTGGCAATTCGCTCGAAAAGATTCCCCATGGGAGCCCCTGAACAACCAGCCGCCAAGGTCCGGTAAAACTCCAGCGCCCCCTTTTCAAGATGAATGGCAAAGGCCAGGGCTTCCCGGGCGCCGGCATTGGGGGCAAGGGTTTTGGTCTGAAGCATGTAGTCCAAGTTCATGGTCGGCACTGGTTTATCCAGGGCGTGGCCCTCGACCTGCCCCTCCACCAGGGCCTTTTCCAGTTGATGCTTGTGCTCGAGTTCATCGAGGGCGGCATCTTTCAGAATCTCCTTGGCTCCATGATGCTTGACCGTGCGCAACGCCTGCAGATAGTTGCGAAACCCTTCTTCTTCCATTTTGACAGCCATTTCGATGGCCGCTTCAAAGGTGTAGCAGACCTGGTCTTGATTGCTCATAACGTCTCCCTCCTCTGGCAGTTAATAAATAACGATATAGCCGTGCTTTTCGGCAATTCTGGAAATTTCCAAAACATCCTGAATCTGGTAGAGAGACCCATCGAGATTGAACTCGTAGCCTCCATCAGGTTTTTCTTTGGCCAGGCTGATCAGGTATTCGAAACTGGCAGTCTTGATGGTTTCCATGGGTGACTCTCCCAATTGAGTGATGGGTGCCGGCGGAGACGAAAGCAATCAGGCATCGACCGTCGCGGGCGCTCCCTCCTTGACCCTTTGTCGTAAATAGCGCCGAATGGCATTGCGGGCTTTGGGGGTCACTGCCCATTCCAGCCATTTCGGCAAAACGGTGGGCGTTTCGGAGCGCTCGATTCCTACCTGGTCGCCATCCATCAAGCGCGAGCGCAATAACCGGGTCTGACCATTGATTCGGGCGCGTAAAGCATGCAAACCAAGTTCAAGATGGATATCGAAGGCCAGGTCGAGGGCACTGCTTCCTTCGGGAAGGATTCGGACATCGCCTCTGGGAGTATAAACCTGGATCGTTGCCGAGGCCAAACGCAGGCTTTCGGTATCAAAAGCGGATTCCCCTTCCAGCAGCGACCGCATCAGTTCATCAAAATTGGATTTGCGGAATTCGAAACCCGGGGTCAGCACTCCGGCGTCATTGAAACGGGCCAGTTTGCGGGTGGTGATTTCCACCCGCATGCGGAACTCTCCCGCCTGCACCGTGGTCTTGAGGGCCTGATAGCCAAATTGCGAAGGAACATTAAGGTGATCCCGGAGTTTTCCGGGAATCGGATTGTACAATCCATGCAACAACCCCAGTGCCTGGTAGGCCTCCATGGTTCGGTCGACTTGAATTTCCAGGGTATAGAGGGAAGCAAGCCCACGACTCATCCCCTGGGCGGCGGCGATCGAGAATGGCCGCCAGCGATCGACCAACCGCACCGGAATGCGTTGATGTTCAAAAGCCTTGTTGATCTCAGAGCGCAACCGGCGCAAGGAGGGCTCCATCTCATGCTGCAGGGTTTTGACTGCCTGCTGATAGCGACTGGACCGCCGCGGATAAACGATTTTAAGCGAGAGGGCGTCAAGTTCTCTGGCGACATTGCCCATGCCAAGATGGCGAGCCAGAGGAACATAGACGCTGCGGGTCTCTTCAGCGATCAACGCCTGTTTGTGGGGCAACAGGGCGGAAATCGTCTCCAGGTTATCCATCCGGTCCCAGAACTTGAGGCAGAGCACCCGGACATCTTCCACCGCGGCCAGTAACTGTTTGCGATAGGTTTTCTCCTTCAAAGCCTCCCGGCTGAGTTTCTCATCATCGGCCTTGGTCAGACCATTCACCAGCAGCGCCACTTCCTGGCCGAAAATCGTTTCAATTTCCCCCAGAGTCACCGGGGTGTCCTCCACAACATCGTGCAGAATCGCGGCCATGATCGAATCGAAATCCATCCAATGGCGGGCCGCCAGATGTGCCACCCGCAAGGGATGAAAAAAGTACGGCTCACCGGACTTCCTCAGCACTCCGAGGTGGGAGGCCCGGGCCATGGAAATCGCCCGTTCGAGTTGCTCCAACCCGCGGTCGAGGTCATCTTCACTGAGCCCACCTCCATAATGGGTCACCAGCAATTCCAAAATTTCATTAATCAGGCGCTGTTCCGTGCGCTCACTGTGACTCGACACCAGATTCTCTCCATCATTCCTTATCTTTATAAATATTACCGCATCTTAGTTGAGAGAGGGCAACTCAGCAAGTTTTTTGCACCACCGCAACGGCAACCCTCGCAGCCAAAAACAGCAACAGAAAGCCTCACTCTTCGCTGGCGCCGAGGAAGGACCAATGAGGCCCATCTGGGCCACGACGAAGAAGCAGGCTGCCGCGCCAGGACTCCTCCATGGCAGGATAATCGCTGCGATAATGGGCGCCGCGACTTTCCTTGCGGCGGGCTGCAGCCAGCAGCAACAGCGACCCAATTTCCAGAATATTGCGGGTCTGGGCCCAGAGCCAGGGGTTATTCTGGCCATTGGTAGCAGAAAATTTTGCTTGAAGCTGACTCAAACCCGCCAGCGCTGTGTTCAATCCAGATTCGCACCGCACCACCCCGGCCCCTTGCCAGAGCAGCTCAATCGCCTGTTGGCGCACTGACCCGAGGTCAACGCTGGCATCCCCGGCAGGAAGAGCTTTATGCGGAGAGGGTGTTGCTGTAACCGTTGTAACTCTTGCGCTGGCAGCGGCACTGATTCCAGCCCTGCGGCCAAAAACGCAGGCCTCCATCAACCCATTGCCCCCCAGGCGATTGGCGCCGTGGAGCCCGCCGGTCACCTCCCCTGCCCCGTAAAGCCCTTCCAGGGTCGAGCGTCCCTGGGAATCGATCACCATCCCGCCCATGAGAAAATGTACCGTCACCCCCACCAGAGGCCAGTTGCTGCACGGGTCTCCACCACGGCGTTGCAGCAGATCCCACAAATCCCGGTAGCGGCCCTTGGCGTTCTCGGCACTGATTGCCGAGAGATCGAGAAACACCCCGCCGCGGACCCCTTTGCCGGCTTGAATTTCCTCTTCAATGGCCCGGCTCATCTCATCTCGGGTTGCAACCTTCTCAGCGCCGCTGATGGAACGGCGCAAAAAGGCTTCGCCGTAGCGGTTGCGCAGCACCGCCCCGTCGCCAAACAGGGTGGTTGGCAGAATGGTCCGCACCGGTTCCAGCCCCATGGCCGGGTGAAACTGGACGAATTCGAGGTCGCGAAGAGCTGCGCCGGCCCGGTAGGCCAAGGCGTAGCCGTCACCGGTCATTTCCCTGGTGTTGTTACTGTTGGCGAACAACCGTCCACCGCCGCCACTGGCCAACACCGTGGCTCCGGCCAGAACTTGGGTCAACCCTCCATCTGCTGCCAACAGCATCGCACCGCCAACCCTGCCCCCTTCGACCAACAAATCGAGAGCCATGGAGCGGGCAATAAATTCAACCCCAGCCGCTTCGGCAGCTGCCAGCAGCGGCAGGGTCATGGCAAGCCCGGCGGTTTGCGGCGGAAGGCCCGGCTGCCAACTGGCCAGGGTTCGGGCCTGAGCGTGACCAGGGATCAACTTGCGCAGCGGCGGCTGCTCCGGCGGATAAAACCCGATCCCACACTGCTGCAGAAAGGCGATGGCCGCAGCCGAGTCTTCCGCCAGAGCCTTGGCCAGTTCTGGATCACCAATGCGCCGTCCGGCCCAGAGGATATCCTGACGAAAACCGGCGACCTCGTCCGGGTCCGCTGATGGTGCCGCCGAAATATTACCTGCAGCCAGCACCGAGTTGCCGCTCCGACCGGGACGGCCTTTGCTGACCAGCAGCACCCGGCAACCTGCCGCCCGCGCCTCAAGAGCCGCACAAAGCCCGGCAATGCCACCACCGATGACCAGCACCTCCGTTGTCAACACCGGGCCTTGACTCATGATTTTTGTCGACCTTTCCGGAATAAAACAAAAACGGCGCGCCACCCCACCGAGAGGATGCGGCACGCCGTCGCGACAATCGCTGACTCAGCCAGGACTCTAACCAGGGGGCCAGGTCAAATCCCGTCCCCCAAGCAGATGAAAGTGAATGTGCCAGACCGATTGCCCGGCCCCCTCGTTGCAGTTATTGACCAGGCGAAACCCCTGTTCGGCAAACCCCAGATCATGGGCGACCTTGCCGGCAATCTGATGAATATGGCCGATCATATGGTTGTCGGCGGTGGTCAGATCAAGGGTGGTGCGGATATGCTTGCGCGGCACGATCAGAAAATGATGGGGCGCCTGGGGGTTGATATCGGGCAGAACCACCACGTCCTCATCCTCGTAGACCAGTTTGGCAGGAATCTCCCCAGCAATAATCTTACAAAAGATACAGTTGTCCGACATCGTCAGTCCTTTCCTGAGGCAGGCTAGCGGGGAGGGATTTGCCCTCATCCAAAGATACCACATTCCAGCGTTTCTGGGCGGCGCGACGCAGCAGGCCATCATCATGGGAGAGGAAGATGACCTGGTGCTCCCGTCCCAGCTGTTCCAGGGAATTGAGGGTTTCGGCCAAACGGTGGCTGTCGAAATTGACCAGGGGGTCATCGAGCAGCAACGGCAAGCGGTGACCACTGGAGAGATGACGGGTCAGGGCCAGGCGGATGGCCAGATAGACCGCATCGACGGTGCCGCGGCTGAACTGCTCCACGGGGGCCCAGATCGACCCGCGCCCACGCAGGGAGAGGGAGAAGTCTTCATCCAGGCGGACCTGGGTGTAACGGCCGCCGGTGGCGACCGTCAGGTGACGGCCGATTTCCTCGGAGAAACGCTCCAGGTAGGTCTGCCGGAATTCATCGACGGCGCCGGCGAGCAGTTCGATGGCTGCCGCCAAGGCGTCCTTGCGCCGGGTCAGTTGCTGTTGACGCTCGAGCAGGGTTTCGCCTTCTTCCTCCAGTTGCGCCAGATCGGCCAACTCCCCTTCCAGGGTCGCTTCCCGGCGCGCCAGTTCCAGCAGTTCCCGCTCCCGGGTACGCAGACTTTCGGCGAGTTCCTGTAATTTTTCTTCGGCCTCGGGCAAGTCTTCGGTGGGCATCAGCTTGCCCCCCTTGGCCGGCCGCTCCTTCTCCATTGCCTGGCGCACTTGGGCCAACTCTCGCCCAAGGGCAGCGCTTTCCCGTTCCAAATCGACAGGGTCGTCGAGAACACTGAGGCTGGTTTCGATTTCCCGCAACTGATCGATCAGTTGGCGGTTTTGTTCCAGAGCCTTCAGCAGGCGCTGTTGTTCGAGGGGGACGGTTGTCACGCCATAGTGCGAGCAGCGGGCATCCAACTCATCGAGTCGGCCCTGGACCCGTTCCAGCAACTCTTCCTGAACCTGGGCCTGTCCCTTGAGCCGGCCGCGCTCGGCCCGCACCCGACCGACCCGGACCAGATGAAAAATCCAGACCAGCGAGGTCAGAAAGGCGCCACCAGTCAAGGCCGGCAAGAGCAATTCCGGCTTCTGCCAGGCCAGAGCGCCACCACCGCCGAGCAGCAACAGTGAAAGGCCGCCGGAGAGTTTCCAGGGGGCATCCTCCAACCCCAGCAATTGCTCGCGCAACAGGGCCGATTCTTCCTGCAGGTCGATCATTTGCCGACGGCTACTGCAGGATTCCTGCAGCAAGGCTGGCAAATCAACAGGGGCTTGGTGGGGAAGCCCTAAGCGGTCAAGCTCGGCGCACAAATCACTGCGCTGCTGCAGCAACTGATCGATTTTTTGCTGCTGCCGCTGCAGTCGCGACTCGTCCTTTTGCAACGCCTGTTCCCGCTGCAGAAATTGCCACTGCCGCCGCACCCAACCGAGATAGCGCTCCCCCCGGGTGAATTGCTCCCGGTCCCGCTCAATCCCCTGACTCAGGATCTGCGAGCGCAGCCGCAACTCCTGCAACTCCTTGAGGCCGTCCTGAGCCCCCCGCCAGCGTCCTTCCACCGCCTGCAGGCGTTTGCCGATCTCTTCCAGCTCCCGCTCGCGGGTCTTATCCTTACCCCAGGGGTTGCTGCGGGTAATGGCGAAGTAATCCTCGCTCAGCGAGCCGAGCACCTTGTCGTAGTCCACCTCGACAAACCCGGAGAGCAGGGTTTTGATCTTGCTGGCCATACCGCTCTCACCCGAGACCTCCAGGCTACCCTGGCCAAAAAACAGCGAGGCGCGAAAGATGTCCTCATCGGCCNCCCCGAACAATCGGACCAACTGCTGCAGGTACTCGGCCCGCTCTGACGAGCGGCCTTGAGGAGAGACCTTCCCCTCGAAGCTGTATTCCACTTCGTAGAGATCGTTGCGCTCCACCAGCAGCACCCGGTCGGTGAGCATGTCGCGCTCGATCCGCAGGGAGCGTTTGCTTTCCTCCAGCACCAGGGCGGCCTGACAGCTCCCCTGACGGCCCCAGGGGCGAAAGCGCTCCTTGTTGCGCACTCCGAACAGCACCGCCGGGATCGCCTCCATCAGGGTCGACTTGCCGGCCTCGTTGGGGCCGACCACCAGATTCATCCCGCGGCGAAACTCAAAGGTCCGTTCGCCAAATTTTCCAAAATGTTTGAGTTCGACGCTGCGCAGAATCATGCCGCACCTCCTTCAAAGGCATGAAACCGCACCAGCACCTCGCGAAAAGCCTCCTCCAGCACCAACCGCTCGGCTGGCGCGGCCTGAGCCATGCGGGCCTGCAGGCGGCGCACGAACAGTCCGCGAACGGTCTCTTCGGCCACGATCCGTTTGGCAAAATCACTGTCGAACAGCCGGGTACGATCAAGCAGCTCCAGGTGGAAAAACTCGCCGCCACAACGCCCCTGCAGAATATCGAGAGCCAGTGGCGCTTCAACAATCCCGCCCAAGGTCAAACGCAGCAGCAGGTTGGGGTTGGCCAGGGCGCTTATCGCCGCCACTGCCGCCTCGATATTTTCGCAACCGGACAGCTCCAGGGTCCGCTCCTCCAGAATCCGGGTCTGCACCGGGATGGCTTCGACGCTGACTTTGCCTGCAGCCAAAGTCACCAGGGCGCAATGGCGAGGTCCATTCTCGCCGAAACGCTTGCCTTCGGGGGAACCGGGATAGCAGGCCCAGATACGACCACCATCCTGCAGAGTTTCATAGCTGTGGTAATGACCCAGGGCAACATAATCGAGCCCCCAGTGCTTTAACCCGGGGAGGGNAAAGGGGAGATCTTTTTTACGATAGTCCCACTCCGGGCTCCCCTGGCGGGAACCATGCAGCACCCCGATATGCAACCCCTCACCCGGACGCCGCTGCATGCTGCCGAGAGCCTGATCGGAGACCGAGGAGCGATAGGCGAAACCATAGAGATATACCTGCTGCCCGCCGGCGGTGACGGCTACAGGTTCTTCAACCTGGGGGGCATCGAGCAGCACCGCCCCGGGGAAACTGCTGCGCCGGTAGACGGCTTCGCTGGAGACCAGGTTGTCGTGAGTGCCCGGAAGCAGCACCGGCAGAATACCCCGATCGACCAGACGTTTCAGTCCGGCCTGGACCCGGCCGACGGTCTGGCCGCTGGGTTTGGGGGAGTCGAACAGGTCACCAGCGAACAGCACCAGGTGCACTTCGCTCTTGATCGCCAGGGTAACAATTCGCTCGAAGGTTTTCAGGTAATCTTCCCGTCGTTGCGACTCTTTTTCCCCAAGAGAGGGAAAATTCGCATCGAGATGAAGATCGGCGGTATGGAGAATTCGCAACATCGCTGCGTCCTATTCGTTTTGGTAAAATTCAGGGTAATAACAGACATTCGGTGAGCAGGGACTACCGAAACGGTGCCGATGGGCGGCCCTGGCTTTCTGGCGATAGGCCGCGAGATCATCGGTTTCACTGGCCAGGCGCAGAAAATCCCGGGTCAGCAAGATGTTTTTGACCTTTTGGGCGGTGGGCGCACCGCGACCGACCAGCTTCAGACCGTCGAGGCCAGCAGCCAGCAAGCCTGGGATGGCGCAGAGGCCGCAGCCATGACGCCGGTTGGTCAGCGACCAGCTGTTCTGCCTGGCCATGGCCCGCTCCAGGCCGGGACTGGCCGGAGCTTGCAGGGGCTTGATCTGGTAGGGGATTTCACAGGGCCAGATTTTATCGGGACTGGAATGGTGAAAGGTGCAGAGCCCTTCAGTGTTGGGGCATTTACCGACCAGCAGAAAAGCGTCGCAGCGCACCTCGGGAACAGCAGCGGCAATGGCCGTCAGTTCGGCGACAGAGAGATGGCGTGGCAGCACCGCCCCGGTGATCCCCTGGCCGGCATAGAACCGCAGCGCTTCCGAATTGCCAAGATGGGCCAGGGTACTGGCATGAAACTGTAGTTCGGGGTGACTGTGACGCAACAGCCGCAGCAGGCCAAGGTCGGCCAGAATGACGCCGTCGATTCCGACCCTCACCGCCTGATCGACGTAATCGAGCAGCAACGGCAGTTGCGCCTCGCTGTAGAAGGGAGCGTTCAGGGTCAGCAAAAAGCGCTTGCCGGCGCTGTGAACCAAGTCAAGGATCCCGGCCAGATCGTTCCAGGAGGCGATCTGCGCTTCGGCAAAGGTGCGCTGATTGACAGAAGCCACCAGGTCGAAGCGCTGCTGCCATTCGGCCGGGATCAATCCACCATAGAGCTCATCGCCCCCCGCGCTCAGCAGGGCCGCGGCTTCGGCCAGGTTGTCGATGGGGGAAACCACCCGCATGCCGTTACTCCCCGTCGCGGAATTTCCAGATGGTATCCCGGCGGATGTTCCACCAGGTGCCGTCAACCTCGGCGGCGAGGGTCTCTCCGACGATCAGCAGGGTCAAAGCCGGGCGTTTTTTCGGGCCGTTGAGATTGAAAAAATCCCGCTCGCCGACCAACTCCACCATGGTGTCGAGGCTGCCGACCAGCACCTCTTCCCCGGGCAGCCCCAGACGGTGCAGCAGAGCCATCGGCACGTCTTTGCCATAGCCATGGCGCAGTTGCGCCACCAGTTCCGGCAAGGGAATGTTGTTCATATAGATCACCAAAGAGACCCCGGGCGCCGCCAACTCCCCCAGGCTTGGCGACCCGGGTTCATCCCCCAGGGTGCGCGGCGAGGCCAGGATCGCCCGGTTGCAGACGCCTGGCAGGTCGAGGGTTTTTTTCAACAAGGCAGAGGCGGCATTGGCGGTTCCGACTCCGGGAACCACCACGGCCCGCTCCCCCAACTGGTCAATCAAGGCCTGAAATGGAGAATAAAAAGTCAGATCTCCCGGGATAAGAAACGCCACCGGCCCCAAAGTCAGTTCCAGATTCAGACGGTCCAGCAACTCCTCGAAGTAGAATTCGAAGGGAATCAACACCTGTTTGCCGCCCAGATGCGCAGCAAAAGTGATCTCAAAGGGTGGTGGGGCATAGACTGTGGCCGCCTCAGCCAACAATCGCGCACCCTTGAGGGTCAGATGGTCAGGGTCGCCGGGACCGGCACCGATGAAGTAGACCTGGTTCATACCGCTCCTTTGCGCAGGTAAATCAGAAATTCCCGGTTCCCCTTGGGGCCGAGCAGCGGGCTGTCGGTCATCCCCAGCACCACACAACCGAGGGATTCGGCCAAACGGGTGATCTTTTCCTGAACCTCCAGATGCTTGTCGGCATCGCGCACCACCCCGCCCTTGCCGACCTCACCGCGGCCAACTTCGAATTGGGGCTTGATCAAGGCCACCACTTCGCCGGCAGGGGCCAGCAGGGGCAGTGTTGCCGGCAGAACTTTATCAAGGGAAATGAATGAGGCGTCGATGACCGCCAGGGTCGGCAACTCGGGCAGCGACTGGGGTTGAAGGTCGCGAATGTTGGTCCGCTCAAAATTGACCACCCGAGGATCTTCCCGCAACGACCAAGCCAGTTGGCCATAGCCGACATCGACGGCATAAACCCTCGCCGCGCCGGCCTGCAGCAGGCAATCGGTAAAGCCACCGGTGGAAGCGCCAACATCCAGGGCAATTTTCCCTTGCACCTGCACCCCGAAGGCAGTCAGAGCTTTTTCCAGCTTGAGGCCGCCGCGGGAGACATAAGGAATATCTTCTCCCTTGAGCCGCAGGGTCGCCTCCATGGGGACCCTGGCGCCAACTTTGTCGATGGTGTGGTCATCCACCACCACCTTGCCGGCCAGGATCAGTGCCTGGGCCCGGTCACGGGATTGCACCAAACCTTGCAGAACCAGCAGTTTATCCAACCGTTCCTTACTCACCAGATCCATCTTTCGCTAAAGGCTTCAAAGGGGCTCAGGCTAGCACAGGGCCCGGGGTCGGGCAACCGTTTTGCAGCCATAACCGCAGGATTGAGCAAGAACCCGCCCAGGGTGAAAAACGCGCTGCGGGGCCCGGCGCATCCACCGGGCCCCGCAGTTATTTGTGCAGGGTTTGGGCTTAACGGGAAAAAGGTTCCAAAACGATACCAAATTGCTCCTCGAGGTTGAAATGCAGGCCGTGAACCTCCCCTGCCCCTTGGGCAATGGTCAATTTACGCCTGCGCACATCCTCGACCCAGCGCCGGTTTGAAGCCTCGGCCCGGCGGTTGGCGATAATCGCCAGCATCGCCTGCTCCCGCGCCGCTTCGTTCAAGGTCGAGGGCAACCGTTGGATCTCTCTCTGAATCTGCGCCCGCACCAGCTCGGAAATGCTGCCATTCTGGACCTTGATATCGAACATCAGCGCCACGCCACGCTGCGACCAGAGCCCATAGTTGTGACAAAGGTCGAGAGCCTGGCGATACAGCACCGCCGCCTCGCGCACCTGCACCTCTTGAAACTCCTTTTGCCGGCCAAGGGTCTTCAGTAGCCCGCGCCAGGGTTCGTTGACGGTGCTGCGGCGGGGNTTTTGGATCGAGCGTACCCAGGCCAGTTGATCCTCAGCGGTGGCGGAAAAAACCACTTTCAATTCCGGATAATGCTCCTGAAAAACCGATTCCAGCAAGCCCGGATGGCTGCGCACCATGCTGCGGATCAGCGGTTGCAGGCTCCCCTGCCCCAGATTCCATTGCAAAGCCCCTAGACTCAAGCCTTGGCCGTCGAAATCCCCGGTAATTCCAGTGAAACAGTCCGGCACCGGCGTTCCGGTTTCAAAGGTTCCGGTCAAGGCCAGACAGCGATACTCCAGGGGGTGACTGGCAATTTCCGGCGCTGGCGCATCCGCTTCATCGAACAGTTCCCGCCAGGTGGTTGAACCGACCACCCCGTCGACCTCCAAGCCCAGGTTGCGTTGAAAGTTACGCACCGCACTTTCGGTTCCACCGCCAAACAATCCGTCCAAAGGGCCGGAGTAGAGTTGCAACTGCTGCAACTTCTGCTGAATCCTGACCACCTCTTGCCCGCTTGCGCCCCGTCGATATGCTGCCATGATTCCCTCCCTGGAATTTTTTCCAATGCCTTCTAGTCAAATAACAGATTCTGCTGGATTGACAACCGCTTGCAGCGACAGAATTGAAAAACCAGCGCACAGCTTCGTAAGTACGTAAGCCGATAATGTTATCCGTACTTGATTACATCAGCCTGCAGAGCTATTCTGTTGCGGTCGAACTTCAGGAGGTTGAGCATGAAAAAAGAGAAGCATTCAAGCAGTCCACCATCAGTTCCCCAAATGGCTTTGTTTGAAACCGATCCCGAGCCTTCAGCCCTGGTCGAGAGCGTAAAGACGGTGCCAGTCGCGCAGCCAGAACCAGTGGCCGAAAGATCGCCAATTCTTCCTGCATCCGGCGGAAAAAAAGCTCCGAAACCCTTGGCCAGCAAACCGGTGTCCAAACCGGTTTCAGCCCCGGTAACACGAAAAAGCGGCCTTACGACCAGACAAGTCGCCCCCCCGGAGGACAAAGGGCGTGGTTCCAGCGCTGTCCCCGAGGGGGATGTGCGCTTGACCGCAAATATCCGTCAGGATTTACACCTTAAGTTAAAGATAGCCGCAGCTCGACAACGCACCACCATCGGTGAGCTGATCGAGCAATGGGTGGAGACGACCCTGTAGCAAGAACCCACGCCCTCGGGCAATGCTCAGCGGGAGAAAAGAGCGTCGACCCTGTCGAAATCGAAGCGCAGTTCCCCCAGCTTCTCGACCATGGCGATTTTTTCCGCATCCTCGGCGGTGATTTTGGAGACGTCTTCAGTAATGGTCTGATGGAGTTGGGCGGTGGTGTGGCTCTGGGTGCGCAGGNAGGGGATATTGCTGCGGTCGAGAATCTGCTGGGTGATACGACCGATGGGAATGATGCCGGGGATGACCAGTCCGACGATTTTGCTGCGATATTCCGGAATTTGATACATGTTGGCCAGGGTGACCAGCAGTTCGTCCCGGCTGCTGGTGACGATCAGCAGCGACGACTCTTTGAGCAGTTCCGCCACCCGTTGGGTTGAGGCGGCTCCAATCTGCACATGGTTAATGATCCGTTTATATTCCCGTTGATTGCCGTGCAAAGGTAGGTCGAGCAGGTTGGAAATGCGCCGCAGGGTCGGGTTGGCCAGCACCGGTTGATAGTTGAAGCCACCGATGACCTCAAGATTCTCCTCGGCAAAGGCCCGGCGCAGGTAGTCGAGGGTCACATCCCGCTTCTCGGGAATGATTTTATTGGCCAGAATGGCCCGCACCTCGGCCCCTTCCTTTTCGAACAGCGCCATATTCATGTGAACCGAATCGACCACGTTGCCGAGCCCGCCGCCGGTAATCATCAGCACCGGGGCATCGAGCATCCGCGCCATCCGCGCATTGGAGAGCTTCAGGATCGAGCCGACTCCGGTGTGGCCTGCACCTTCGATGATCAGAAAATCACAGCGTCGCTCCAACTCGGCGCAGGCCTGTTGAATTTTCGTCCGCATCTCCTCAACCGCCAAGGTTCCATCAAGCACCTGCTTGGTCGCTCCCGGGTGCAACACCACCGGCGACATCAGCGCCAGATCCTTACGAAGACCGAAAATTTCCGCCATCAGCGCCGCGTCTTTATCAACCGCCAGCCCCTTATGGATAATCGGTTTGGGCCCCAGGGGCTTAATGAAACCGACCCGGGCATATTTCTTTCGTGCCAGGTGCAGCAGCGACAGACTGGTCGTGGTTTTGCCGCAATTCTGCCCGGTCGCCGCGATAAAGATCTTGCGCGCCATAACTCTCCCCCCTGAAAATGACTGAACAACAGATCAAGGCTGCAATGGATCCCCTTCGAGTAGCCGGTCCTTGCTATGATCCTTGGCCACCAGCATATAAATGGAAGGGATAAGGAACAGGGTGAACAAGGTTCCCACCGCCATGCCACCCACCAGGACCAGACCGATGGAATTTCTCGCCGCTGCGCCGGCGCCACTGACCAGGGTCAGCGGAAAATGCCCGGCGATGGTCGCTGCGGTAGTCATCAGGATCGGCCGCAACCGGGTCATGGAAGCATCGAGCACCGCGGCTCGCTTGCCCAGCCCCTGCAGCTGGAGCTTGTTGGCAAATTCGACGATAAGGATACCATTTTTCGAAACCAATCCCACCAGGGTGACCAGACCGACTTGAGAGTAAATATTCAAGGTGGTGGTCCAGCCATGGGTCCAGAAGGCGACGTTGGGATCGGGCATTTTTAAAAAGGTGAAGAGCAAGGCACCGAACATGGCCAGCGGTACCGACCCGGCCAAGATCACGAAGGGATCGCGGAAACTGTTGAACTGGGCGGCCAGCACCAGAAAGATCAGCACCACCGCCAGGCCGAAGGCCGGCAGAAACTTGTTCCCCTCGGTGCGCAACTGGCGCGACTCGCCAGTGTAGTCGAGAACATAACCCTGGGGGAGGATTTTACCCGCCTCATCCTCCAGGTAACGCAGCGCCTCATCCAGTGGGCGCACCGCCACCCCGCTGATGGTCACGGCATTGAGCTGCTGGAAACGATTGAGGGAGCGGGGAACGGTGCTGTTTTTGATGCTGGCGATGGTCGAAAGCGGCACCAGTTCACCATCCGGTCCGCTGATGTAGATATTTTTAAGCTGCTCGGGATTGAGGCGATCAACCCGCTGGATCTGCGGGATCACCTTGTAGCTGCGTCCGGCTATATTGAAGCGGTTGACGAAGTTGCCGCCAAGCATCGCCCCCAGATCAGTCCCCACCTGTTGCAGATTCAACCCCAGAGCCGCGACCTTTTCCCGGTCGATCACCAGTTCGGCCTGGGGCTGGTCGATCTTGACGTCGATCAGCGGCGGAAAGGCGAACATCCCGCTCTGCATCGCCTTGAACTGAATTTTCTGGGCGAACTCCAACACCTGCTCGGGTTCGGCGGTGGAGGCAATGACGAATTCCACCGGGAACTGACCACCACCGGGGAGCGCCGGCGGAGTCACCGGAAACATCCTAATCCCCGGTATCGCCATTAGCTTTTGCTGCACCTCGGGCAGAATCTGAAACACCGTGCGCTCCCGCTCGTCCCAGGCCTTGGTCACCATGCCGCCAAAACCGCCAGTCGGAAAAGTGATCTGAAAGGTGAACTCCGATTCCGGCACGTTCAGAAACACTTCGTTGGCCGCGGCGGCACTAAGACTGGTCTGGTCGAGAGTGCTGTTGGCCGCAGCATCGAGAATGCCGAAAATAACCCCTTGATCCTCCGTCGGCGCCAGCTCCACCGGCGACATGATGAACATCGGGATGGTGAGCAGACCGATGACAATCCAGACCAGGTAAACCACCGGACGCATGTTCAGGGTGGCCTCCAACAATCGGCCGTAGAGACGCCGCAGCCGTTTGAAGTCCCGGGAGATGCGGCCGGCCAGACCCCTTTCTTCCATCCCAGGTTTAAGCAGCTTGGCCGACATCATCGGTGAAAGGGTCAGGGCCACCACCCCGGAGATGGTGACCGCGCCGGCAAGGGTGAAGGCGAATTCCCGGAACAGCGACCCGGTCAACCCCCCCTGCAGACCAATCGGCATGTAAACCGCCGCCAGGGTGATGGTCATGGCGATGATCGGTCCGACCAACTCCCGTGCTCCCTGCAAAGCCGCCTGCAGGGGTGCCAGCCCTTCGCTCAGATGGCGCTCGATATTTTCCACCACCACGATAGCGTCATCGACCACCAGACCAACGGAGAGCACGATCGCCAGCAGGGTCAGCAAATTGATGCTGAAGCCGAAGGCCTGCATCAGGAAAACCGCACCGATCAACGACAATGGGATGGCGACCACGGGAATCAGCACCGATCGCACCGACCCCAGGAACAGGAAGATGATCACCACCACGATCAGCAGGGTTTCGCTCAGGGTCTTGAGCNCCTCCTGAATAGCGTTGTCGATATAGGCGGTGGCATCGTAAGCCACCCGCGCCTCCAACCCGGTCGGGAGATCGCGCTGAATCGACTCCATCTCATCGCGGACCCGCTTGATGACATCCAGAGAGTTGGCATTGGGCAGCGGCCAGATGCCCATGAACACCGCAGTTTGCCCGCTAAAGCGAACCTCGGTATTGTAGTCCTCAGCCCCCAGCACCACTTCGCCGATATCTTCAATGCGGATGGTGGCACCATCCTGCTGCCGCACCACCAGACGCTTGAACTCCTCCACCGAGCGCAAATCGGTATTGGCGGTCAGATTGACCTGGACCAGCGCCCCCTTGGTCTGACCGACGGCGGCGAGGACGTTGTTGTTGGCCAGCGCCAGGCGTACCTGGGCCGGGGTAATGTTGAATGCGGCCATGCGATCGGGTTTGAGCCAGATGCGCATGGCAAAGGTGCGGGCTCCGAGAATATCGGCCCGCTGCACCCCGGAAACAGCGGAGAGCCGAGGTTGAACGATTCGCACCAGGTAATCAGTGATCTGGTTCTGCTTTAACTCTTCCGAGGTAAAGCTCAGATAAGCCGAAGCAAATTGGCTATCCGCCGATTCGATATTGATGATCGGCACCTCCGCCTCGGGGGGAAGGTCGGCGCGCACCTGGTCGACCTTGGAGCTGATTTCCGCCAGCGCCTTGGTCGAATCGTAGTTGAGCTTCAGCCGCACGTTGATGGTGGAGAGCCCCTGGGAGCTTTGCGACTGCAGATATTCGATGCCATCGGCGGCGGCAATGGCCCGCTCCAACGGCGTAGTGATAAAACCCCGCACCAGGTCGGCGCTGGCGCCGACGTAAGCAGTGGTGACGGTAACCGTGGCGTTTTCGTTGAGGGGATACTGGCGGACATTGAGGGAGCGGATGGCCTGCAGTCCGGCAATGATAATCACCAGGCTGACCACCAGGGAGAGGACGGGGCGTTTGATGAAGAGATCGGTAAAATGCATGTCAGTTGATCAATCCGGACCGCGCTGGAGCGACCCTAGGAGAAAACATCAGTTATCTTCCGGCCGGGGGGCCAGCTGAAATTCGGGCGCCAGCGTATTATCGACCACCACATCCTGACCGTTGCGCAGCTTGAACACCCCGGTGCTGGCCACCGTCTCCCCGGCTTTCAACCCCGAAGCCAGGGCGACAAAATCCCCCCGCTTGCGCTCGATGCGCACAAACTGCTGCCGCAGCACCTGCCCGGAATCGACCTTGCCGGGCTCTTTCGGCTCGACCACAAAGACCGAATCACTGTAGGGGGCGTAAAGGACGGCGGTGGCGGGAATGACCAGAACCTCGCTCTGGCCAGGAAGCACCACCGAAACGCTGGCGAACATCCCCGGGCGCAGCAGTCCCTGAGGATTGCTCAACGTCCCTTGAATACGGACATTTCGGGTGGCAAGGTCGACCTCCGGGTTGATGGCGGTAATGCGGGCTTCAAATGCCTTTCCCGCCGCCCCATCGACGCTCACCTGAACCGGCAAACCGACCTGCAATTGGGGCAAATCCCCTTGCGGCAGTTGGAAGTTGACAAACAGGGGGTCGGGAGCTTGCAGGCTGACGATGGAGTCGCCTTCGCGCAAAATCTGCCCGAGGTTGACCTGTCGGATCCCGAGCCGGCCGGCAAAAGGAGCCCGCACGGTTTTTTTTGCGATAACAGCGCGAAGGTTGTCGGCTTGGGAGAGGGCCAGGCGATAACCGGCCACAGCGGCGTCATACTCGGCCTTGGAAATGATTTTTTGCTCGAGCAGGGTGGTGAAACGCTCAAGATTGTTCTTTGCCAGCGCAGTTTCGGCTTCGGCCCCGGGCAACTGCGCCATTTCAGTGGAGGTATCGAGCTGCAGCAGCATTGCACCCTTGGCCACCGTCTGCCCGGCCTCGAAGCCGATGGCGACGATCTTGCCGGAAACTTCGGCGGAAACGGTCACCCCCTGCACCGCATCCAGACTCCCCACCGCGCGCAAGCTCGCGCCCCAGGCGGCGGTTTCGGCGACCGCCGTGGTCACGGTTTCCGGTGGCGGGACAAACTGACTTCCCTGGGCGATCATTTTGCGGATCTGCAGGGCCTTGATGCCACCGATCAGGGCAACAACCAGCAACAATCCGAACAGAGCGAGAAGTAAACGCTTGGTCATGACAATGGGCTTTCAACAGGCGAGGTTTGAACCACATCAGCCGCCAGATGGGCGGGAGCGATCAGCCCCTCGGCGGACACATATCGCACCTCACAGCCCAGATCGAAACCGATGCGGGTTGCGATAATCCGGCGGATATGGGCGATCAGGGCGAGCACGTCGGCCGCCTTGGCGCCGCCCCGATTGACGATGAAATTGGCATGCCGGACGGAAACCTCGGCGGCACCGATCCGAGTTCCTTTGAGGCCGGCCTCCTCGATGATTTTACCAGGCGGGCCGACAGTTGCATGCATTTCGCTGGTGCTTAAAAACACCGAGCCGCAATTGGGCTCCTTGCGCGGGAATTTGCGCCGCCGCTCCCGCAGGTCTTTGAGCATCTCGGCCCGAATGCTGCGCAGTTCCCCCGGTTGGCATTCCAACTCGAGGCCAAGCACCACCGCGCCCCGGGCCTGCAGAGCGCTGTGACGATAGGCAAAATGGCACTCCTCCGGGGTCAGGCTGGCGGCGGTGCCATCCCGTTCCAGAATCTCCACCCGCCGCACGCAGGAGCCGATCGCCTGGCGCTGACTGCCGCCATTCATCAAAACCAGCCCCCCCACTGTTCCGGGAATACCGATGGTATGCTCCAGCCCGGTCAACCCGGCTCGGGCCGCAAGCCGGGCCAGTTGCGGCACCCAAACCCCGGCCTCGGCCAGAATACGTTGCCCTTCGATCTGCAAGCGGGCAAAATTGCTCCCCAGCTTGAGGACCACGCCACGCAGGCCAGCATCGGCAAAGAGCAGGTTGGAGCCCTGGCCGATCACCACCAGCGGAATCCCCTGCTGGTGGGTAAAAGCCACCACCCGTTGAATCTGCTCGATCCGCTCTGGGGCAACCAACAAATTGGCCGGCCCGCCGATTTTCCAGGTGCAGTGTTGAGCCAGGGGCTCATCGAAGCGGTAAGGTCCGATATCTTGCCGGGCGAGCTCAACCAGAGCCGCCCGAAGAGCTTGCTGGCTCATTCGATGCCGACAAACAGTTTGATGTATTGCAGTCGCTCGAAACTCTCCGGGCGATCGCTGCGAGCCTGACTGAGTCGACCGCGGAAGGCATCGAGATTGGCAAAACCATGCTCGGCCATCCACTCCTCGAGTTGCCGTTGCATGACCTTGATCTGACCGAGGTCATTTAGGTAAAGGGTCGAGCAGAGTTGCACCACCCTGGCCCCGGCCAGCAACTGTTTTACCATATCGTAGCCGTCATGAATGCCGGTGGTGGCTGCCAAGTCAGCATCGATTTTACCCGCCAGCAGGGAAATCCAGCGCAGGCCGAGATGGATTTCCGACTGAGAACTGAAATGATTGCCAGCCACCAGACCCAGGTGATCGATGTCGATATCAAACTGATAAAAACGATTGAACAACACCAGAGCATCGGCCCCCGACCAGACCACCTTGCCCTTGTTCGTCGATGGACCGCACCAGCCGACCGTAAAATCAGGCGCCTCGGCCCTATCCCGGGTCAAATGGTCAGCTATGTTGGCCAGGCTGGAGAAATATGGGCCGATTTTCAACGCCACCGGGATGCTCACCTTGGTTTTGACGTCGTGCAGAATGCGGTAATAACGCTCTTCCACTGCCTTCGCATCCTGGCGAAGATCCGTCGGCATAAAGGCGATATTGAGTTCGATGGCGTCAGCGCCGGCCAGTTGCAACTTTTTGGCATAATCGGCCCAGCGCTCATTGGAAAAGCAGTTCAAACTGGGAATGATCGGCACATCCACCGCCTTTTTGGCGTCGCTGACCAGTTGCAGGTATTCCCGTGGGCCGAGTTCCATACCGTAGCCCTGGAGATATTCTGCCGCTTCGCCGTGATTGGCATAGTCGGCATATTCGAGCAAAGCACCCGTTTCAGCGACAATCTGCTCTTCAAACAGCGACTTGAGTACGATCGCCCCAGCCCCGGCTGCGGCGCACTCTTTAACGCCATCCACGGTGCCGGTAAGGGTACTGGAGGCCACCACGATCGGGTTACGCAACGACAGTCCCATATAAGTTGTTGAAAGATCGGCCATATATTGTTTCCTCCTGGTGAAGTGATTCAATCTCTGGAAAGTCTAAACTTTAGCACAGGTTTCAGCAGTTTAGGCGAATCTTCTGCGACCTGCAACCTTGCCAATGCAAGTCTTTGCTGCAAGAAAACATTCCGTCGTTTGCTGGCAGCTATGCTAAGGTGCCGCACACAGCCAGCCTGAAACGGGGCGTAAAGCCCATTGACTTACCAGAAAGTGCAAAGAATCATGGCGATTGAATGGTACCCGGGACACATGAAAAAAGCCAAGGAGCAGATCGCCGAACTGCTGCCTTCGATCAACGTTGTCATCGAGGTTCTCGATGCCCGTCTGCCACGCTCCAGCGCCAATCCGCTGCTGGCGGAACTGCGACGCCACAAACCCTGCATCAAGGTGCTGAATAAAAACGACCTGGCCGACCCGGTGGTGACCCGCGCCTGGGTCCAATACTTTGAAGCCGAAACCGGGGTGCGCGCCCTCCCCCTGGAATCAAGACAACGCAGCCAGGCCGGTCAATTGACCAAACTCTGCCTGGCTCTCGCCCCCCATCGTGGCAAACCGGGCAAACCACTGCGGGCCATGGTGATCGGCATTCCCAACGTCGGCAAATCGACCCTGATCAACACCCTGGCCGGTCGACGCATCGCCCGCATCGGCGATAAGCCGGCGATTACCACCTCGCAGCAGCAGATCGACCTGCGCAACGGCATCATCCTCTCAGACACTCCGGGGGTGCTCTGGCCGGTTCTCACCGATCAGGATGGGGCCTACCGCCTTGCCGCCAGCGGCGCTATCGGCGACCGCGCTATCGATTATGCCGATGTCGGCCATTTTGCCGCCGACTTTCTGCTGCGCCGCTATCCCCAGGCGTTGCTCGAGCGCTACACCCTCCCCTCCCTGCCCGAAACCGCCATGGCAGTACTTGAAGCCATCGGTCAGCGCCGAGGCTGCCTGGGGCCAGGTGGAGAGATTGCCTATCAGCGGGCGGGAGAGGTTTTGCTGCGAGATCTGCGCGGAGGAAAACTGGGGCGGATCAGCCTGGAAGACCCGACGGACCCGGTCAACGAAGTCGTTGCCGATGTGGACAGCGATGCGTCTAGTGAACTTTAACTGCCGTCGCTGCGGCCACTGTTGTCTGACTTTGGTGGATGCCTACCAGGGATGCGTCTCCGACGCTGACCTGGAGCGTTGGCAAAGGGAGAACCGCAGCGATCTGCTGGCCGGGGTACAAACCCTCGATCTCGGCCGGGGCAATCTGTTGCACACCGCCTGGCACGATCCAGAGACCGGAGAAGAGGTCGAGCGCTGCCCCTGGCTGGCGGAGTTGCCCGAAGGCGCCGGCTACCACTGCACCATCGAAGCGATCAAGCCCGACCATTGCCGGGATTACCCGGAGCACCGGGGACACGCCGCCATGACCGGCTGTCCCGGTTTTACCGACATCCCCTCACCACCCCGATCCTAGCTGCCCCTTCAACTTTTCTCCAAAGGCAACCCGGCCCGTCGCCAACCGGCCATGTGTCCATCCAGCAATTCCACCTGACGATATCCCAACCAACCGAGAACCTTGCAGGCCAACTTCGCTCGCGGCCCATGCTCGCAGGTCACCACCAACGGTGTCTGCCGATCCTTCGGCAAACCGGCCCTGCGCGTCAATATGCGCAGGGTTGGGGCATAGAGGGCGCCGGGAATATGCCCACCCCGATACTCGATCCCCATCCGAACGTCAAGCACCATGGGGCCCTCATTCCCCTTCAACAGCCGGGCCAATTCCTTAGCCTGCATCTTTCACTCTCCGTCTTTAGACTATCAAAGGTTTAGCGTCCAACCACTTCGGTTACTTTTTGACCACGGCCTCCACCGCCCCACCGGCGGCCACCCAGGCCGTGAGCCCCCCGTCCAGATGACAGACCCGCTCCAGACCCATAACCTGCGCTACCTGGGCCGCCAGGGCCGAGCGCCAACCGAGGTTACAGTAAAAAACGATACGTTTGGATTTCTGAAACAGCGGTTTGTGATAGGGGCTTTCCGGATCGATCCAGAACTCCAGCAACCCCCGGGGGACATGGGTTGCACCGGGGATTTTCCCTTCCCGCTGCAACTCCCGGATATCCCGCAGATCGATGAACACCACGTCTTCCTGCCCCCAAAGTGCCTGGGCCTCAGCCACAGAGACGGTTTCAACCTCGGCTTCAGCGCGAGCTACCAGTTCTTTGTAACCAATCCCCTTGGCCATCTCGATCCTTTCCCCGGCAACAAAGCCGATTCACATGCGTTCGAGGGTTTCGATCCCCAACAGGTTGAGTCCTTGCTTGAGTACCCGCGCAGTAAGCAGCGACAAGCGCAGGCGACTTTGCTTGACGGCAGCGTCCTCAGCGTTGAGCACCGGGCAGCGCTGGTAGAAGCTGGAGAAAACCCCGGAGAGGTCATACAGATAGCCGCACAGCAGATGCGGACAACCGCGTTCGGCCACCTTCTGCACGACTTCACCGAACTGGGTCAGCTTGCTGGCCAGATCCTTTTCGATCTCCTCCCCAAACTGAATCGGACCACTCAGGGTGGTTTCGTCGATCTCCCCCCGGCGGAAAATGCTGGCGACGCGAGTGGTGGCGTAGAGCAGATAGGGGGCGGTGTTGCCTTCGAAGTTGAGCATCTGGTCGAAGCTGAAGACATAGTCGGAAGTGCGGTTCTTCGACAAGTCGGCGTATTTGACCGAGGCAATCCCCACCACCCGGCCAATATGCCGCAACTCTTCCTCATTCATATCGGAATTTTTGGCCTTGACCAGCTCATAGGCCCGGCTCTCGGCTTCATCGAGCAGTTCGCTGAGCTTGGCCACACTGCCGGAGCGGGTCTTGAAGGGGCGGCCATCCTCCCCCATCACGGTACCAAAGGGCATATGCTCGAAACTGGTTACAGCAGCGCCGAAATTGGCCTTGCGGGCGACCGCGAACAGCTGCTGAAAATGCAACGACTGGCGATGGTCGACGAAGTAGAGCACCCGGTCGGCCCCGAGGATTTTGCTGCGGTGGCGGATGGCGGCCAGGTCGGTGGTGGCATAGAGATAACCACCATCCTTTTTCTGCACGATCATCGGCAGCGGTTCGTCATCTTGTCCCTTGAACTCCTCCAGAAAGACGCACTGCGCCCCCTGGTCTTCGATCAGCAACCCGGCAGCCTTCAGATCGGCCACCACCTGCGGCAGGTCGTCATTGTAGGCGCTCTCACCGACCACATCCTCCCGGGTCAGGCCAACATTGAGACGGCCATAAATCTCCTGGCAGTGACTCAGGGAGATGTCGAGAAACTCCCGCCAGAGCTTGAGGCAATAGTCATCCCCCGACTGCAGCGCCACCACCAGTTGCCGGGCCCGGTCGGCAAAGGCTTCGGAGGCATCGAAGCGGGCCTTGGCCGCGCGGTAGAAATTCTCCAGGTCGGAGAGTTCCATGCGGATTTCGCCGCCCAATTGGCGCAGCTCCTCCATGTGGGCGAGCAGCATCCCGAACTGGGTTCCCCAGTCCCCGACATGGTTCTGCCGGATCACCCGATGGCCGAGAAACTCCAGAGTCTTGGCCACCGCATCGCCGATGATGGTTGAGCGCAGATGCCCAACGTGCATCTCCTTGGCCAGGTTGGGAGAGGAATAATCGACCACCACCGTCTGCGCCGCAGCGCACAGGGAAACTCCCAGCCGGGGATCGGCCAGCGCTTGCTCGATCCGTCCGGCCAGCCATTCGGTGTTAAGGAAAAAATTGATAAAACCGGGGCCGGCGATCTCCACCTTGGCCACCAAATCCGAGGCCGGCAGCTGCTCGATTAGCGCAGTCGCCAGCTGCCGCGGGTTCATCCGCGCGGGCTTGGCCAGCACCATCGCCAGATTGCAGGAAAGATCGCCGTGGGCCTTGTCCTTGGTGCGATCGATTTGCAGTTCCGGGGCCAAGTCGGAGAGCAGAACACCCTGTTGTTGCAAGGCGTTCATGGCGGCGGTCAGCAGATGGGCAATTTGCTCTTTCACAGTCATCGACTCCTGGTCCCGCAACGCTTTCAGGCTGCGGGCAAATTATAAATTCCGCGACAAGGTTTAGCAGTGATAACACAGGCACGCAGAGGGGCAAAGCGCAATCCCTTAACTGGCACTCTGGATCGCGACGGCCACCAATCGACCAGTATAAAGCAGGTAAACCAACAGCAGCACACCCCCCATTTTTCGGCTGATCGCTCCCCCGGTCCGCTTGCGGAAACAGATAAAAAACAGCCCCAGACTCATCGCCCCCATGACCACCGCATCCCGGGTGAGGACCTCGGGCTCCACGGCCAAAGGTCGCAGCACCACCGCCAGCCCCACAACAGCCAGGGTGTTGAAGAGGTTGGAGCCGATGACATTTCCCAGGGCCAGATCGTGTTCTCCCTTGCGCACCGCGGTAAAGGCCGAGGCAAGTTCTGGCAGCGAAGTCCCCAAGGCAACGATGGTCAATCCAATCAGCAGGTCGCTGACGCCAAAATGCCGAGCGATTTCCACCGCTCCCCAGACCAGCATCCGCGAAGAGCCAACCATCAGCAGCAATCCGATGGCAATCCAAAACAGGGCCAGAGACAGGGACATGACCTCGTCATCGAGTTGGTCCTGAACCTCCGACGCCAGGGCGTCACCTCGCCTGCGCAAACCCTGCCAGATGAGCCAGCCCATCAGGACGACGAACAGCACCAGCAGAACCCAGCCATCCAGCTCGGATAACTGGCCATCCACCAATTGAAAAACCGCCACCGCCGTCACCAGCAACAGTAGCGGCATCTCCTGCCGCACCACCTGGGACTGTACCACGATCGGACAGAGCAAGGCCGTCAGTCCCAGAATCAGGCCGATATTGGCGATATTCGAACCATAGGCGTTCCCCAAGGCAAGCCCGGGGTTTCCCTGCAGCGCCGCCAGCACCGAAACCACAAGTTCTGGCGCCGAGGTCCCCAGGCCGATAATGACGATACCGATCAGCAGCGGCGGCATGCCAGCATAACGAGCGGTCGCTGCCGCCCCATCCACGAACCGGTCGGCACTGTAGGTCAGCAGCCCTAATCCGGCGAAAATCGCAACTGTTGCCAACAACATGAACAGCTCCTTAAAATTAAAATCCAGCATTTAACCCGCGGCAACGACCGCTTTTGCGGTATCGGGCTGAAAGCCACGTTATAACAAAATATCGCCTCCAGGCAAAGAAAGACCCTTCCTTCAACCGCAAATTCTGCATTCCGGTAAACAAGGGGCTCCCCTGCCCGGAAGCGAACAACCTAAGGAATGGTAGAATTCAAATAACGAAACGAGAAATTGGCTCGACCCGCCAGGGGTTTGCAACCGCGGGACAAGGAGGTGGAATAATGAATCAGACCGAAAATCTGTTTGCAGCGGGGCTGTTCAAGGGCTTGGCAGAGGATGAGGTCACCGCGATTCTGCGCCGGTGCCAGGAGAAAACCTATCCGGATGGCAGCAACCTGTTTGTGGAAGAAACCGAGGCGACCAGGCTCTATCTGGTGCTGGAGGGGAGTATTGTCCTTCACTTCGAAATGCCCCAGCACCAAAACGCCGATCCCGCCATCGCCACCGCCGGCCCCGGTCTGGCTGTAGGCTGGTCAGCCATCGTCCCTCCACACCTGTACCGTCTTTCCGGTCACTGTAAAGGCAAAACCAAGCTGCTCGAAATCGACCAGGACACCCTGCAGGTGCTTTTCGAGAGCAACTATCACCTGGCCTACATCTTCATGCGCAACATCGCCGTGCTCACCGGTGAGCGACTGCGCCAAGTTCAGGACCGGCTCGCCAAGGTTCTCGCCGACGAAGCCATCAACGGTTGGTAAGTGAGCATTTCGCAGAGATTGACTCGCGTCTGGCTCTACATCAAAAAAACTGGCCTCTGGCTTTCCATGCAGAGAACTGAAAAACCCAGCAATGGCAAGGCAATGAGAATAACGGAAAACAAAAAAGACGAACTATCTAAATTCGATAGCTCGTCTTTTTTTGAAATGGTGGAGGTGGCGTCATTATAACTGTCTACCTAAGCGCTTAAATTAACTGAGTTTCCTAAATTCAAAATTTCAAACCTACCCCAATTAATACCCCTAAATTTTGCATAATCTGGAAGATACGCCAGATATCGGCGACTGCCTACCACCCTTCATTTCCTGCTCCCAGCAGCAGATATTTAACCACTGGAACACAAAGGACCTTCATGGTGCCGACCTCGATCACCTTCTCCAGATCGTTGGTGAGCAGCAGGCACTGCCCGGCATCCTTTTGCAAATCACCAAAGGCGGTCAGTTCGCGTTGCGGAATCTCCGTCTGTAATGCATCCTCATACCAGACCTGAATCCTCTGAGTGATAGATACACCCTCCTTGACGATAAAGTCGGTCTCCCCTCCTTCAGCGCCAAAGTAGACTTCTTCGTAGCAACGCAGCAGTTGATTGTGGACGACGTTTTCGACCAGACGACCGGCGTCGGCCGAAAAGGAGAAGGCCACCCGGTTGCGCAACCCCGTGTCGATGGCGTAGGGCTTGAATCCGGCCCGCTGAACGCTTTTAAGGGACCAGCTGAACTTCTGTAACTGGAAGGTCAGGTAACTCTCCAGGATCGCGGAGAGGTAGTTCTCGGTCTTGTCCTGGGAGATGGAGAAGTTGCTTTTCAGCTTGTTGATACTGGTCAGCCGGGTGTTATTGGTCAGCAGAAAAACCGCCAGGTTGCGCAGGTTGGCCACATCACGGATCTCGTGGCGGGTCACGATATCCCGATAGAGAATATCCTCGAAATAGTTTTTCAGCAGCAGCTCCCGGTCATCATCGTTCTGCTTGAGGACAACCTCCGGAAATCCGCCGTATTTGAGATAATCGTGAAAATGATGACGAATCAGGGTCTTGTCAGAGATATATTCAAGTTCTGAATGAACTTCAATCCCTTTGAAGCGCAGGAATTCCTTGAAGGAGAGCGGGTAGACCTCGAAGGACACCTGCCGACCGGTCAGCTTGGTGCCGATCTCGCGGGAGAGCATCTGCGCCGAAGAACCGGTCACGAAGATCTTCACATCCTCGGTGTCGCTGCGGCCACGCACCCACCCTTCCCAGCCGGGGATATTCTGGATCTCGTCGAGGAAGAGATACCCCTTCCCTTCCGGGCAAACCCGCTCGCGCCAAGTACGGTAGATCTGCTCCAGAAGCTCCACCGACGCCTCGGCGGAAAAAAGAGGCTCCTCCAGATTGACCCGCAACAACTGCTCCGGCTTGACCCCATTGCTGAGCAGGGCATCAATAACCTGTGCCAGCAGCGTCGACTTGCCGCAACGCCGCACCCCTTTCAAAACGACGATTTCCTTAGTGTCGACCTGAGACAGGCAGCGCGGCAGCAAATCCCGACCAATACCAGCTTCAACTTTGCCAGTGCTCCAGAAGCGATTGTAGCTGGCTAATATTTCGAGAAGACGAGCAGTTTCCATTCATCCAACCGATTAATAAAGGATTTATTTATACATTATCACCGATATGTCGGTCGGTCAAGACGGTTTCAAAAACAGAAAACAGCAAATGGCCTAAAATTTCGGAAGAATTCTAAACTGGCTTGGTTTTTCGCAAGCAACACAGATCAAAATTAAACACTCTTCATCGCTCCGGCTACCACGATATTTAAGGCTAAGTGTAATAATGTTCCCCCCTCACCTCACCTAAGCTTCTCAAGATATTTTTCGAACCTGCGGCACATGCGCTCGAAGGCGTTTAATTCGGCCCGGGTCATCTGGTCGTAATGGTCGGGCAGAATACCGTTATCAGCGACCGATTCGCGCAGCTTCTCTAGCGGGTCATCCTGGTACTCCTCGTACAGGGAAACCTCTCGGATGATAGTGCCGCCAAGCGACCAGAGGTGGTCACGATACTGGGCGAAGGTCTTTCGTGATAATCCCTCGGCATAAAGCGCCTGCAGAAAACCGGCAAACCAGGGCAACAGCTTCTTGCCGTAGGTGAGATCTTCCGCAACGCCCATCCAGCTCTTCGGCCACCTGTCAAAATCTGGTGCCCAGGCGCGGAAACTCTCCGCTTCACTGTTCCTGTCGACGCTCATTTGTCTCCGCATAATCCCGCTTTGACCAGACGCTGCACCAGGGCTCGGCGGCGCGAGTGTTCGACCATGAATTTCTGAAACTCTTTTTGGAACGCGGACAAGGTGGCATGCTGGTTGTAGGCATCGCGCAGATCGACCAGTTGGCGGCACGCTGCGTCATAGGCATGGGCGTGGCCCTTGTTGGCGTTGTCATGGGCCGTTTTCCAGGCCCTGTGGAAATCGGTCGCCAGCTTGGTGAGCCAGCTATCCCGCTGCCTTTTGCGCTCTGCCTCGACCTGGCGACGAACCTTGGCCTCATCGATCAGCCGCAGGCCTTTGGCCTGCTCGGCCAGCTGCCACAATTCTGCGACGGAGCGGCGCACTCCTTTGGTCGGCGCAGACTGCTCCCGCCAGGCGGCATATCGTCGTTTCAACGCCCGTTCGGCCCCGACACCCTGCCCGTCCAGCATCTGCCGAAGGTAACCCCCGACTTCGTTCTTCGGAAGTTTGTCGAGCCAGGCATCGCGTGCAGCACCATCCGCTGCGTCTGCTTGATTCGTTTGACTCCCGCTGCCCACACCGGCCAGCAGGTCGATATCGACTTCGAGAAATTCCGCCAGCGCCTGCTGCGCAGCTGTTAGATTATTCAACCCTTGTAACGCTAAGGGCTCCAGATCATCCGGATCGGTTTCCTCGGTTGTCACGGCACGCAACCAGCCGATATACAGACTGCGCAGATCGCCACGCAGCAGTTCCTCCCGCACAGGAGCAAGAAGGGTCATCAAGCCGGGCCCTTCATCAACATAACCGAAGCGGTCGTAGTTCTCCGTTTCACCGAGGGACCAGGTCAGCAGCCAGTACTCCGGCAATTTTTCGAACTCCAGATGCGGGCTGGTACAAAAGGCCTTGAGTGTCTTCAGGTCTATAGCCTCTCTGGGCAGACGCACCATGAAGATGGCGTCGCCCCAGTTGGCGATAAACACATGGGCATCGAAGAAATGCCGCATGAAATCACGAGGATCTGCCTTCAGTCCACCCCAGCTATATTCGTTGATGAAGCTGACCGGGGTGATTTGCGCCCGGGTTGAAATACACCGCAGGTGATCCATCTCCCGAACCGTCAAGGGGCGGTCAACGGCAAGAAACTCAAGATATTGATATTCACTCACAGGTACGCCTCACGCAGATTTTGTGGCCCGAAAGGCGGAGNCGTCAGCCAGATGCAGATAGATGCGGCCGTTCAGCTCGCCATTTTCAATGACCGCCCAACCCCGACCGCTGACCGGATCGTTTCCCTCCTGCCCCGACCAGGAAAAATCGAAACGTGGCGCATTACCGCATTGCTTCACCCGGCCATCGATGTCCCCGGAGACCAGGCCGAACTGAAACCGTCCGGTGCCATCCGAGCCGATGCGGATGTATCCCGGCACCTCCATGTCGACGTAATCCTGATCCCAGACCTCCATCTCGACAATGCGCCATTTTCCGGCAAACGGTTTCATCTGCTTCATAGGATGCCTCTCTGCTACCTCACTCTGGACCACCAAGGCGTCACAGCCCTTGTCTTAGTGCTGCAACAGCACACTGTTGTAAGCCATGTCGCGAGTTTGTCGCAAGTTATCCACCGCCATGCCGGGCCATCATCTGGCGGCCCTTGTCGGTCAAGCGGTATTTCTGTTTACTGCTGCGCGGCTTGTCGGGAATAGTCATTTCAACCAACCCGGCCTCCAAAGCCGGGAGCAGATAGGCCTTGCGGAAATGTTCATCGTCTTTCAGCCCGAGCGCCTCTTTGAGTTGTTGCCGGGTCATCTCTCCGGTAAGAACTGAGAGCAGTCGAACTTCCGGGGTGACTTCCGGCGCCACTTCCGGGGTCGAGCTGGTCACGGTATCCAGAATCATCCGCAGCATGAAGGCGATGAAGGGAGCGGAATCGGTCTTTTGGGTGCTTTCCTGAATAGCCTGGTAATACTCGGCCTGGTGCTCGAAGATCAGGCTTTCCACCGGAATATCGGCGAACAGAGGATTCCAGCGAGCCAGGATCAGGCTCTGCCACAGCCGCCCCATGCGGCCGTTGCCGTCGGCGAAGGGGTGGATGAATTCGAACTCGTAGTGAAAGACCGAACTGGCGATGAGCGGATGGGCATTGGTAGCGGCCAGCCAACGGAACAGATCGGCCATCAATTGCGGCACCCGGTCTGCGGGTGGGGCCATGTGGATCACCTGCTGGCCCGCCATTACCCCCACCCCGCTGTGCCGGTAGATTCCCGCCTCGTCGATCAGGCCGGACATCAGCATCCGGTGCGCCTCCAGCAGGACCTTTTCGGACTCTGGTTTCCAGGTGTCGAATCGGTCATAGGCGGCCAGGGCGTTTTTCACCTCCTGCACCTCGCGGGGCGGTGCGATGACCCGCTTGCCTTCCAGAATCGCGGTGATCTGCGCCTCGCTCAGGGTATTGCCTTCAATGGCCAGCGAACCGTGGATGGTGCGGACTCGGTTATAGACATGGATGTCCTGTATGTCGCGGGCGCAGGGATGCGCAGGAGCGACGAATGCCCGTAGCCGCAAGGCTCTCGCCTGATCGGTGAGCACGGTCAGCCGCCCGATGGCCTCGCTGATTGCAGCGACCCGGTTCAGGATCTCGGGAGTGATGGTGTAGGGTGGCTGGTAGGTGCTCATGTTTTACACAGATCCTGGCAGGTATAAGTACCTCTGATACTAAATCCGCTTTCAACAAAACACGTCTCCGAATTCAGAAAATCCGCGATCTGTTCTGCGACCAGTTCCGGAGTCGCGTTTTTCCCCCGGAGGGTGCATTCCCAGATCACCATAACCCGCCAGGACTGCTCCAGCAGGTCTGCAATGTTGCGTTTGTCCCTGCTGACCTTTTCGCTGAATTTAGCAAGCCAGAAATCCCGACGTAATTCAGGAGTGGTCGTCGACTGGCAGCCATGTCGGTGCCAGAAGCATCCATGGACGAAAATGACTGCGTGATATTTCGGCAGGACGATGTCCGGCCTGCCGGGAAGGTTCTTCCTGTGAAGCCGGTACCGATATCCATTCACCCAGAGCCATCCGCGCACCATCATCTCAGGCCGGGTATCTTTTCCCCGTATTCTTGACATGTTAAAGCTGCGCTGCAATGGCGAGTGAACATCCATTACCCCGTGGCCTCCGGTATTGATGTCAGATGCACGATAAAGCCGTCGCACTCGATATCCGGCTGACCTTGGCGGGCATAGTAGGACGAAAAACGAGCCACCACATCTTTTACAAATGACGGTGAGATTTGGATGGATGGTTTATCGAACTTACTTTCAAAATCTTTCTTTTTGAATGAACTTAATTTCCTGAAATTTAAGAAACCTCCTTCAAAAAATGAAGTTTCGGGTAGCCAGTGATGATAAGAAGTAAAATTGTTACTGAAAACAGCTCTCAATTTTGTCTCTTTGTCGGCGACAGCCGCACACTTCCTTGTTGCTACTTTAGTCACCTTTGATAAAGGTTCTATTTCAGCGAGAAGAATTCTTTCGGTCTTAAAACTTTTATCATCTCTGATCACAAGATCGCAGGACGGGTTCATTACTGTAAACCACTGTCCACCATCCTTTTGTTTGACAATACTGCCGGTACGGATTTTGTCTGTGAGAGGCGGATGCAGATACATCTCTTCAGGAAAACTCCGGTCCCCGTCGTCATCAAGGAGCTGGAGCAGGTGATTCAAGGCGTGGCGGAGCAGCGCTTTTTCAGTCCTGGAGGAATCTGTTCCACCATAGGCCACCCATCTGTCTTTTTGGGGAAGAAGATTTTCCCTGAATACCTTGTTCAGGGTCTCCTCGATAATGCCCCGGCCACCCATAATGCGCGTCAGACCGGTATTGTGGATTCCCCAGAAATGATCCAGCAAATCAGCATATCCTGCTCCGGGGTCACCTTTTTTGAATACTCCGATGTAAGCGAAATTCGAATCGGCAGCATCAGGTGTGCCGGTAAGTATGGCCACCGGTATCCTGAAGTGTGATTCTGCAATCCGACTGACCACTTGGTTCCCTTCATCGCCTTGGTCGGCAAGCCTCAGATCAATAATCGCGCCGTCAAATGTGTTATCAAGTTTATGTAGTGCCTCCTCCACAGTGATACATTCTACAAGCTCAATTTCGCAGCCATTTTCACTCTGAAAATCACCAATACAATCGCGACAAAGTTGTCGATCTTGTTCACCATCCTCAACCAATAACAGTTTAAAATCACTCATCATCCCCTCGCTTCGGCTGAAGCCTGAAATATGCTCCCGTATCAGATTCAAAAGCTCTCAATTCAAGTCCATTCCTTGTTGCGGCTTCACCTGCAATTGCAAGCCCAAGACCCGTGCCTGACGGCTTGGTAGAAAACTGTGGTTCAAAAATCACTTCGCTGGCAATCAGATCCGGCTCAATTCCCGGCCCGGTATCACAAAAGTCAATATGAAGGAGGGTCCCTCCGGTAGCAACTACTTCAATATTGATTTCCCGTCGGATAACTTTTTTCTCATTCATCCAGTAAAGGCTGTTGTCCACAAGATTGGTGAAAATTGCATAAATATCCTGAGGCCAAGATGAAAATCTGAAATCATTGGGGCAGTTGACTTTGGCTAAGACATGATTCGCCTTCATCTCCACCTCAAAAACGGCCAAGGTATCCATAATCGTTTTTTTCAAGTCCAGAGGTTTTCTGGCAGTACGTTTTCCGGCGGCAAGGGGATCGAGTCGACTGAAAAGTTTCACAAAAATATCAGCATTATTCCCAACCCCGTCTGCGATTGATATGATTTCAGGTATTCTTTCTATGTCCCTCGATTTTAAGACGGCCGTACCAAGTTTCTCAATTCGGGGAATCTGATTCCTGAAAAAACTCAGAGGGCGCCTCCCCTCATGCAGGATAACGTTGATAATTTTTCCGAGGGTCGCCTGTCCCTGATAAATGGCAACGGTCTGGCGGATATCATCGGCCACCTTATTCTTGTCCTCGGCATCGCGGCTGATGATTGCAATAATTTCATCTGCGGTCTTCTTGTCGATCCCACCTCTGGTGAGTTTCGACCTTACATCTCGTTTCAGGGCATCAAACGAGAATAGGCGTTCAAATTCCTTTTCAACCTTCAGTGCTGGCCTGCTTATCCCAGCCTTTTGCCTGTAGATGAAACGTTTCTCTTCGAGTTTCGCAATTGCCTTTTCAGTGATTTCTTTCAGCCGTTCGAAAGCGGAATTTTGTTTCAGACCATCCCTGGCGCTCTTTTCAACCAACCCAGACAGCTCTTCAGACTGAATAAGAACATATCCAATGATTTGGTCACTGCCGATTTTTCTGGATGGGTTCTGTACACGCTTTTTATCGAGCTCAATCCAGTCAAAGCCAGGATCACCATGTGGACGAATCCGGAACCCGTTACGATAAACACCGATGCCGTTGTAGACAGTCAACAACTGTCTGGCCTGATTTTTCCCTACATAGTTACCATCTTCACCCTTCAAACCGCGCTTGATAAGTGAGTCAATAGCTTCCTTATCACGGTCATAAACCCTGAAGTCGAAAACCAACCCCCCGCAACCGGTCGGCCCACCTGCGTCGAACCGGATTTGCTCCTCCGTGGTGTTGCGAGCTTTCTGCAGTGAGTATGTAAGGGTACCTTTTCCGTCGGGACCGATTCTGCCGGTGATCCGGTAGTCAAACAGATCGAAAATCGGATAGGGCTCGATTGTTTCAGTGACGTCCAGAACATCAGGAAAACCGTCTATCTCCAAACTGATGCGGAACTCGTCGTCATTCGCCTCGTCGCTAATGGCAGCACTCACCGGGGAAATTAGTTTTTTCAGTTCAAAGCGAAGCTTGTCGAACTGCTTCTGGTTCCACTCTCCGAGAAGCTCACCGTCACCGGTCATGGTCAACCGGGTTCCTGATGTCTCGGACACCTCGTCTGTTTCAATAAGGATCTCCACGTCATCCAGATACTGTGCGGCCTCAAAGGTGTTCCACTCGACCAAGAGCGTGGTTTTTTCACCCTGAAGGGTTACCGTTTCGAGCAGCAGGTCCGTGCCGAGAATGGATGCGGCATAACGACCAACTCCCTTGCGGCCCTGCATTGTCCTGCCTGAAGGGCTTTGCCGCCTGTCCAGTTTATCCCGGGTGGAAGGCACCATCCATTTGTGGATGACGGTATCCCTTGACATACCGTGCCCATGATCGGTGATGACGATAGAATAGCCGTTGCGGTCGGGTTTTGCCCGGAACTTGATATGCACATCCAACGAATCGGCGTCATAGGCGTTCTTTACCAGTTCCACAACCGCTGCGTAGCAGTCCTGGATCAGGTCCCGGCCGATGGTAAGAATATGCCGACCGGCCGGTCGTATCTTGTAGGTTCCGCTTGAATTCACGCCCTAACCTCCATTCCAGAAACTTCAAAAAAACCTATACCCGGACTATCCAAAATCCCACCGAGAACACCCCTGTCAAATAGCCTATTCTGCTCTTCACATGAGGTCTCAGACAGCAAATCTCAGGCATAACATGCTGCGAGGTTGCAATTGTCGGGACCCTAACCAACTCTCTTTATGCGTAATCTTGGGGTCGCGTATATAAAATTCAAATTTGAATACTGTGGACTTGACCCTTCTGTTTACCCTGTTGATTATTAAAAATCTGGCCTTTAGAACTTCCCAACAACAACACCTTCGGATGCAGCCTTTTTAAGTGCTTCGAGCAATATAACTGATTGCTTTTCAGATGGGATTTTGTTTGGTATTTGTGCAGCAATAGTTAGAATGTCTTCTTCTTTCGGAGTCAGAATATTCTTTTCAATGCATATTTCGAGAAGAGTTGCCCACTTTTCTCCAGGTATTTTCAGCACATTTGTTTGGGCCTCAATTCCACTGTCCATTCGCTGAGTTTTCTTAGCATCAACGACTTCTTCCTTTATTTTTTCTATTGTTATCAGCTCACTGATAAATTTCTGGGGCAAAAGAGAATCAAGTTCTGAAAGTTTCCCCAGCAATCGCGTCCAGCAAGCGTCTTTCTTACACCACTCAGAGATGTTTGATATACCTGCTGGCGGATTCGATATTTCATCAGATACAAATTCACTAATAGCCTCAAGAGCGCTGACTGTCGCAGGAGTCAAGTCCTGCCGTTTCCATATCTGCATGAAATCCACAGAACGTTTAATTGACTTAGTAAACTCAGAGATCATAGCTAGAGTATAAGCAACGATATTCGCTCGATATCCACCTTGGTACCAAGGTTGTGCTGAAACCAGCTTCTCAGTTCGTTTGAACAGAATTGCCCTGGCAATTGCTCGTTTGAAGTAAAATTCATTGAAGTAATCTGAGTTCTTTTCCCACTCCGCCCCTATTCTCGTCGCATACTTGGCGAAGTTTTTCTGAGCCCCGAGGTTTACAAATGTAGGCTTTTCATCCCAGACATTCTCAAATTTAGCTAAATCGGTTTTTGTGAGCATCCTCGGTTTTGGATTTTCTACCTGAAACTTTTTTCTTCCAGCTTGAGTAAGTTTCGACTGAGCATCGGCATATTGCCCTCTTGCCCTTTCATAAAACCACTTGGAATCTCTCAAAGCACCAGGCATTGGCGGTGCCCACAATCTTCTTGAGAAATCCTCCATTCGAATATGGAAGGGATGATTGGAAAAGAAATCAGCAGCATTAACCTTGTTTTGCGTGTTTGCGTACTCTGATATCTTTGGAACTACTTCCTCGCTCTTCTCTTCATCTACAACCGAGAGCTTCATCTGAACAAACACTTGTTTAAGCTCAGCCTTGTCCTTCTTGTTGGTGTGAAAAAGTGATGCGGTGGTTTGTCCTCCATTTACAATCTGTAAATCTCTTATTTCCTCGACAAAGAGACAACCATTTATCTCCGAAGTGATTACTTCTTTAGCCGTAGCGGTAATGCCATTGTTATAGGCAAAAAACATCCCGGGATCATTCATGATCGTTGCTCTGATTCCCTTGTTTACATTTCCTCTGGCCTGCAGAAAACATCGAACATTTTGCTCCAATAATCTGGCACCGTACTTCCCATAAAGGTCAGACAGAACGTCAGCAGGCATAACAAGAAGGTAGGATTCGTAGTCATCATTATTCAGATGTGCAGGAAGGCATTGGAGACCCTTCCCACACAGTTGTTTTAAATCAACAACAAGATCTTCCTTCGCTCCTCTAGAGGTCTGCTGTCTATAGAAACGGGACATATCCCATATGTGATAACTCAAATTCCAGTGCAGATATTGAATGTCATCAAGTGCGGCGGCCTGACCACTTAGTTTTCGTTCTGAGATTAAGTAGAGGTTTACTTTGGAGTAATTGATACGACGGTCAGAAATATCCCGCGACAACCCATAACCTTGAGATGTTTCTTCAAGGTCATTGTATAAATGTTTATTGATGCTGCCAGTGAAAAAGTTTTCAAGCCGTTTAAAAGTGCTTTTAATTTCTGTATTTGTCAGCGTCTCAAGTAACTCTCTGTTTTCAAAGTCCAGAATAAAAAGATCAAGGGCAGATTCTTCTTCCTTGAACCAGTATCCATCTACCCGCATTCCTCCGCTTGGTCGTCTGTAATGACAGGGTTCAAATCCGTCTATAACTCCAGCACCTTCTAAATCATTTGCAAGGTTAATCAGAAACTCAGATTCAAGATAATCCTGACGTGCTTCCGAACCAGCATGCGCCCCTTGACGAAGATCCTTGTAGAACTCCTCCAGTGTATAATCGCTCATAACTCCCCCTAGCTGAGTGGCAATTCACAAACATAACTTTCCAAAGATTTAAGATCTAAATCGTAAGTAACGCCTGACACCCCAGTATCCAGATCATTAGGGCAAATTCGAGGAAAGCCTTCCCTTACATGAAATGATTCATGTTTCGTGACGGAATAACATGGTGTGTCATAATCTTTAAGCTCAAGATAACCTGTCTCGTAAAGACGGGAGTAAAATACATCTCTATGGTCAGGATCCCTGATTGCGTCCCGGACAATTTCAACCTGGGTATTGAGAGAACGACCTTTTTTACAATCATGAAACTCAGCAAGATAAATTACGTGGAGAAAAAGGTTGTCGAGATGTGTTACCAACTGGTGCTCTGAAGAGATTTTGACTTTTTCCTTTTGGAGACCAGTAAGGGATTTAACCTCGACGGCAAAATCACCCAGAACAAAATCCTGCGGCTCATCTAGAGGACCCTGCCACCCTTCTAGAACAGCTAACTGATTACCATACTCAGTCAGCCCCTTATGGATGAATTCTAGTTCAGCAAAAAGTCCTCTTACCTCCCTGGAAGAAAGAAGATATTTTTTTTGGCCACGCAAAAAAGCTTTCCAACGCTTAAGCCTATTTTTAACGACTTCCAGCGCAACCTCCCTGACAAGCACTTCCCTTGTTCTGTCTATAAGATCAACACAAAGGCGATAGAAGATGTCAGCATCTTCCTTATTTTGTAGTAACATTTTGAAAAAATATTCGGAGGTTTTTGCGTGGTAAGTAACATCTATTTTAACGCCATGCAGGTTTACTGTTTTCCCTTCGAGGTTCCCTGCCAGATCTTTTGTTAATTCAAAGAGTAGAAGAAAGTTATCATCGGTATCTTTCCCCCAGAAGAATCCATGAGGATGAACGGCGTCGGCCCTTTTGACGTTGTAACCTGCTACAGGCTTTCCTATATCCCTCCACGGATTATTATCAGTCGATGTCATAGTCATCCTCCTCATCAGGGGAGTCAACCATGTCATGTTCAAGCCAGACTTTATTAACAACACAATCAACGGTTCTGGTGTCGCCTGTGGCAGGGAAGCTGAACCCGACTGCTGGGATCTTTGATGCGATTTTGGTCACGACCCCATCAACTTTATCAACCAAATCCAATAAATGAAGCATGAGTAATGGACGCCCCCTGACATCTTTATGACGATAGTCTCTATCGGTAGGTTTTTCTCGTCCGTTTTCTTTTGCTATTTTTTTTGCGGCAGCCAGCTCTTCATCATTCAGACCTATACCCTCCACACCAGTACCAGAGACCTTTTGTTTTTTGCCTACATACCAGCCTGATTCCTCAGTGGTGTCATTACCAACCTGCCGTTCCTGAAGAGCCATTGGTAGGATATCATCTGCTATATCGCCACCGACAAGAGATACAAAAGTAATGTCCCACAAAGGATGTCTGTCTGAAACCTCCCTTGTATATCCGAGAAAAGCGTCTTTGTAATTGATCCCCTTAACACCCAAACCTTTATGAAATCTGAATTTCTCCATAAAGTCGATAACCAGTTCAAAAGGTACTCCACGCCAAGCCCCCCCTGCTCTTATGTCTATACGATTTGATCCAAATTCATTGTTCAACTTTTCATACAAAGAAACAATTTCAGAAATATTCCTCGTTCTGATTCCGTCATCTGCTGGCAAAACATATGTTTCAGCTTGTACCCCATCAAAGTGGACTTTAAATGTTTTCTTTTCTGCATTCCGCATTTTATTAAGTGCAGTAACAATCAATGCATCAGGATGTGCCCTTACATACAACCCGAAATCTCTGGGACTGAATCCATCCCTCCGCATCTGTTTGATCTGTTGGCGAAGGTCCTCAGAGGCCTCTGCTATGTGTGCGTACCAACCCTGTGATTCCTCTGACAAATACACTCGACAAAGATCATCATAACCAGTTCGATAACCAAACCAACGGCCCATCTGAAACAACGTGTCATACATCTTGGAATTTCTGTACATATAACTGATGGTCAACCCCTCCAAGGTTAATCCACGAGAAAGGCTCAAACCACCGATTGTAAGGGCAGTAAGTGCATCACCGGCTTCTTCATACTTTCCGTAATCAAGGGCTTCATCAGACTTGCTGTTGATAAGATATGTTTTCATCCTATCCGAAGCAGTGAACAGAGCTTTCTGAATCTGTTCCCACGATTCCGGACAATTAATGTACTCATCTTCAAAAACTGCTTTTAGCCCAGCCATTGTGGGGCTACGCAAAGCTTCAATGATTGGTTTTTTGTAATTACTGAAAATTGCATTTTGCAGTTCGGAAAGATAATGAGAAACATGCACCCTGACCTGTCTTTGCGTATCAACAAACCTCGATACATTTATCATCATGGTGCTGTGCTTGTTATCCTGTTTTCTTATATCCCTTATTGCTCTAGCAAGGATGAAAGTTTGTATTGCCCTTTTGGCAGAAGGAGGGATGTCAGGAATCGAGTCATGTCGTTTATGTGATAAAGGGATGTAGTCTTCAGCATCAGCAATTGTTCTGAGGACATTGTGACTGATATCTTCATCCAGAAAAACCTTATCTGCCCCGAAATAATTACTTGGGGAATCTAGGCAGTAGATAAAATCTCTCGGAAACAACTCGTCTCCAAACATCTCTTTTTCATCATTTGGGTTTATAAATATGTTAGCAAAAGGAGTTGCTGTGTAACCAACATAACAGCTCCTTTTAAACAGTTTCAGCAGTTGCCTTATCCATGCATTTGTCTTGGTAGGATCAAGGTCAGGCTTGTTAGTGTTGATGGAGGCATTGTCAGCCTCATCATCAATTAAGAGCATCGGAATTTTAGAAATCTGTCCTGCCTGATCCACATTTAGGTCCCTGAGCCATCCATTCAACCGTTTCAACGTTGAAACATTCTTTTTTATGACAAGAATAGCTGGCCTTCCGGCTTGTTCATAGAGCTCAAGGTCATTGGAGTGGGCTGATGCAACTTTTTTGTTGAAATCACTTGAGGTATTCGTCAGAGGTACAGGGACTTGTCTTGAGATATTTCTTTTACCAACACCAGTGCGGGTTATCTTTTCACCATCACCCGTTAAACCAACAAAACCTTCGTCTATCCTTATCTGCGTTTGCTTTCTGAGGTTATTGTGAATGCCCGCTATAACAATAATGAAACGGTACCCTGCATCAGCAGCCTTAGCAATTAAGCCAATATAGTTAGCAGTTTTTCCGGACTGAACATGACCAACAACAAGCCCCCGTCGGTCCCATTCACCAGGAGACTGAGGGTCTTTCAAGAGACCGAGAATCTTGTCAGTAACCTCGCCAAGGGTATGAAGTACCTTATCTCCCCAACCTTCCAGTAGTAATTGCTCCTTGTATTCATTCCAATAATTCCAGGATACCCCCTCCTTATCATTCACCCACTCTTCATCATGACCTGAGGTTGCATCGACAAGCGAAACACCTTCTTCCATAGTAGTAACCAGACGGGACTCAACACTCTTGATTACCTCTTCAATTGTATTCTCGTCAAAGCAGTGAGGGACTGCCAGAGTTCTCACCGACTGTTCTATAAGTGTTCTGTCCAGATCACCTTGAATGTTTTTACAAGTAAGTAGAGCTATGACTTCAAAATCTTCTTTAAGCATTACATTTCCCCCCGATAAATTCATTTATCACTTCTATATGATCACAGAATGGCTTAACAGAGCAGACGACTTCTCTGAATGAATCTTCTGAAACTTTCTGACAGGCTGAAAGAATATTCCATACATCCTCAAGCCGCCTAAGGAGATCATCTCTTTCGACCTCACTTGTCTGCTCAAAGTCTTGAGGGCTAACTGTGTAGTCCGCATAGATTGATTCAATTGGAACCGAGTCCTCGACAATGGACAAGACCTCCTCCACCTTTTTACGCTCATATTCTTCAAGTGATTCCTGTACCGCACTGATTACCGGATGTTCTCTGTCCAAGGAGTAGTCAATTGTCCCTTTTCCAGCTGTTCGTATCCAGACAGGCTTAGGGTTACTGTCATAAAGTTTCTTGCCCTTCCCCTTAATGACCCTGGTGCTGCCTTCTGCAATATTTCCAATAATCTTTCGAATCTGTTCCCTGACCACATGGGGTGGATACGCTCTGGACTTTTTTATATCAATTGTCCAGAACTCATCCATACTGTTTGAGAAATCAATTTTCACTCTTGCAAGCTTTGTAGCTTCTCCTTTTGGAATCAGACGAAACCAGTCCCCCCAAGCCATCAAGCGGCCATTTCTATAAACATACGCACCTTGATTGTTGAGAAAATCGCTCCTGTTTTTATAGAAGTCCTTTTCTTTCTCTGACAATTTACTGTGATGAGGCAGGATGAATGGTTGAATAACGACTTTATCGTCGTAGATCCTGATGATTTCCTGACGAAGGGGGTCGGTGGCTTTATTGGAAGTACAGAAGGGGTCGAAAGCTTCAAGCTCATGGTAGTTGATAAGTATTTTAAGCTTTTTACCTTTAACTTCACCGGATAGAAAACGATGAAAAACCAGTGACAGATGTTTAGCTACACTCCGTATCTTTTCATTTACCAATTTCTCATTTACAACTTCAGAGTCACCCTCACATAATCTGTCAAGATTTTCCCATAAGACAAGAGTCCCGTCATTCTTGAGTTTATCTATACAGGGTAGACACTCAATCTCGTTGTCATCCAGTATGCAGACAATCCATTCATCACGCTCAGCAACCAGTTTCAGATCCCACAATGCTGCTGATCTTTTTCCATTTTTCACGCTCACTACAGTTAATTTACTGCATTGGGAAAAAGAGGCTGTCTTTAAACCAAGGCCAAAACGACCCAGGTCATCTTTAGACCTTTTTTCACGAGGGTTTCTTGACCCGTGACGCATTGCTGCTTCAAGTTCCTGGTCACTCATCCCCCAACCATTATCTACAATTGCGAGACACGCTCCCGAGCTCAGTACATTTGAATAAATATCTACCTGCGAAGCACCTGCAGAGATGCTGTTATCAATAATGTCGGCAACGGCGGCATCAAGAGAGTACCCCAAATCTCTCATTGATTCAGACAATGATGCTGCGCGAGGTGGCAATGCTACTTCTTTCATTACAATCCCCCCTGAGATTCAAGCAATGGCTTTAACACATATACAATTTGTTCTTCAGTTTTTGTCTCACACTCCCAGACTGTTAAAATTTTCCACCCACAGGCTTCAAGAGCATTAATATTTTTGAGATCTCGTTCAACATTTTGACGAAATTTATCCTGCCAGAATTCAACTCGGCTTTTAGGTATGTAGGCAAACTTACAACCTTGATGCCTATGCCAGTAGCAACCATTTACAAAAATGGCAGTCCGGTGCTTGGGAAGTACTATGTCCGGACTGCCTGGGAGATTTTTTACATGAAGCCGAAAACGGAACCCTGCGCTATGCAGGAAAGAACGGACTCGTTTTTCGGGAGACGTATCCTTGGAACGAATTCTCGACATATTCCAGCTTCGGTGTTCGATAGAAATCTTATCGGCCAAAGAAAACACTCATTTAACTAGCAAGCAGATTCCAATCTGTCGTCATACGCCTTTTCTCTGTATCTAAACCCAGCCTGCTGTGCATCACATCGATACATATCCTCTTCTATTAACTCGCCATTTCCATAACGTCGCCAGGCCTCCTCTGCCAAAGGAACAAGTACAATAGGCCAACCACTTATTTCATAATACGGTGCAACAAGCCGCGAATCCGATTCATCAATAACGCCGACAGGATCTTCTTCGTAAACGATGTTCCCTTTTTCACATGCCCCATCTGGATGGAGACCAGGATAAAGGTACGATATAGCAGCCCATATTTTCATAAATTTAAATTTTGATAATTTACGCAGCTCATTCGACGCAAGCTCAAGTGCGGGTTTCAACCAATTGAGGGCCTCTGTCTCATTATCCGGTATTGGGGCGCAACTCTGATTCTTTTTTGTCAAATTTACAATCTGTCCAGACTGCAACAAATAATCGTTTATAGTCGAACCAATGGCTTCTGAGATAAGTGGTGGCACAGCATTGCCGATCATTCGAAAAGAATGCGTTCTGGGTTCCGGGAAACGAAACCAGTCTGGAAAACTCTGGATGCGTGCCGCTTCTCTTGGTGTGATTGATCGTAGCTGCGTAGGATGAATAAACATCAGTCCATCCTTACTGAGATGTGCCACAATCGTAGAGCAGGGTTTAAATCGACTTTGACGTGTATACCGATCTTTAAAGTTGTTCTTGTCATAAGGAAAGTCGAATTCAACGCCGTGGTCCCGCATTGCTACGGCTGAACTTTCACCCTCATTCAATTTAGCAAAATCACCCAGGTCACGGGTATTGTGCGGTCGAGCAACATGATTTAATAACGCACTAGATCGTTCTATTTCGAGGACGTTGTAGAGGTAATTTTTTGCCGTAATATCATTGGTTCGCAAGTGTTTTTCCCGAAGGTGAAGGTCATAGTCGCTTTCGTTGCATCCACTACCCGCCGAAAGTTTTGGCAGGTCACAAATAGCAGCACCAAGATTTGTAAAAGGTATGGCTCGTTGCGCTGGTTTTACCTTCGATGGGAAATAGTCAGGAAAGTCGTCTCGGGTACCAATAACAAGTTGACGACGTCGTTTTTGTGGTACACCCAGCGACCAGGCATCTTCAACCTGGCCATGGACACGGTAGCCAATTAACCGAGCTTCTGCTTGCACTCTGGCAAAGTACTGACCTCCGGCTGCTGATTTAATGCCGAGGACATTCTCCATAACAAAAACTTTTGGTTTGAAAAAAGCGATAAATCTCAAAAAATCTTGATACAGCACCCTTCTGGGATCTTCTTTTAAGCGCGCACCATGATTGGCGCCATCTCGTTTTCTTGCAGCAGAAAATCCTTGGCAAGGCGGGCCACCAACAATAACATCAACTCGAGTGGTACCGATCATTCCTGCTAATTCTTCTGGCGTAAACTTTGTCAGATCTCGTTGCAGGACATGGTCAACCTCAGGCAAATTGGTACGCAAAGTATCCACGGCATGCGGTTCAAAATCAACAGCGGCCAGGCATCTGAAGCCAGCTCTCAGCATTCCTAAAGTGAACCCACCACATCCGCTAAAGAGGTCAATGAAGGAATTCGTATACGGCATATCAGATATATTTTCCATTTTTCCCCATACACTCAATTTAAAAGTCACACTGTGACAGAAAAAGTCATATTGATGCACAATACCAGCAGAGACTTCGAGTATTACCAGAACAACCCTTTATGATTGGCATGCCGCTCACCAGTTCATCACTTGTGCCAGTAGTTGACAAAACACGTTTCTATCCGTGGCATCGGTGCGACCCCAGTGAAGAAATTGTGTCAGGGCAAAAGCCAAGCACGCCACCGCCACTGAAATAACCGAAAAACATACCGTAAAGCAGCTAAAATCCGATTCGAACAAATGCTCGAATGGAAGTGCACCAATGTTCTCGTAGAACATCAACCAACAAGTAGATTAAGTGTAAAGGAAGGCAAAAGAAGCGCCCCCTCTTCATCAGATCATCAATATCACAGCATCCCGAAAGGGCCTGACAGTTACTCGACAGACTAGCAAATTTTCCGATGTTCCAGAAGGAAAAAGGCCAGTTAACGTTGACAAAGACTATTCGTTGACGAACAAAACTCAACCGAATCGTGGCCCATTTTTCCCAAAGAGAATAACCACCTTTATTAGTTGCCGGTTTTCCAGAAACTCCATACAGCGATTACCAGAAACATCCTGTCGGTTTTCCAGACAAACTAGTCACCCTGCGGCTCGAGCCGACGACCCCGGGAACATCTCCTTAAGCAAAGCGCGCTGTTGATCAAATTCAGTGGTCATGGGAGATCCTTGCAGTGAGGCATTTCGATCAGTTCGGCGGCGCGGGTGTAGGGAATAATCGCCCCGGTTGGACAACCCTGCCAGAGTGCTTCGCGATGTGAAGCATCGAATACCTGTTTATTGGTCGGAAAAGTTCTGGCAACCAGAGCGATAATAGCGTTTTCCGTTTGGCTGAGTGGAGGAACATCTGCCAAATCGGCCTTGAAGATCTCATCTACCAGATCGCGATAGTTATTAAGCTGAGGTCCCATCGGCAAAGCCGCATAGGTGGACCCGGTCATACTTCGGCCAAGATCGCGACAGGCGCTCATGTCGGCATACCAGAGGTATTTGGCCGCGTAGAGCATACGATCATCCTTTTTCAATAATGGACGCCCTAACTGCGCGGCAAAGGCATCGAGAACCAGACGAATACGGGGGATGGAAAATTCACGGTTCCCGGTGTGCTCATTACACGGGTTTTTCTGCAACAGAGTCCGCAACAGGGCATCCATCGACTTGCTTTGAATGACCCCTGACTCCCAGCGTTTGATACTGGCAATGCCGATATCCAGAGCATCGGCCAAGGCCTGTTGCGACAAACCCTTTTCCTGGCGCAGACGACAAATCTCTTCACTGCCGAGCAGGCCAACCGCCTGTCGATAGGCGTCGGCAAGCCGCTCCTGCATGGTTGCCGCCTCATCAACACTGGCGAGTTCCTGGCCACATTCGCCACACTGGTGAAGCCTGGCGGTGTAAGTGACTTCGACACCTTTAAACTGCGCCTGTTTTTCAAGGTCGACCAGCGTTACTCGCCCCTGACAACTGGGGCATGTCTCTTGTATGGATTGACTCATCTTGTGGTTCTCCCCTTCTCCCCCGTACTGGTGCAGATATGAAGCGACACCAGGTAAAACCATGCGTTTTGGAGAGAAAACTTGTAGTAAACGCGCGTTTCAAATCTCTGGCATGACACCGAAAAAGCCCACAAATCGAGATTGCAAATCCGCTTTTCGTAAGATTTTTCCGGCGGATGATGACCTGTGTAATGATCCGGCCCGGTGTTGTTCAGAAGATCCAGCAAAATCAGCTGCAATTCATGACGAATCGAGTAACCCAGCGCCATAGCGTCGGCAACGATGACATCGGGTTCAATAAGAATAATTCGATTGTCGTGGACTGCATCCAACGCGACTTGAAGCTTGCCGTTCAGTTCCTTATGACTCGGTCTTGCCATGGAGCCCCCCAAAACAAACCGAGGCGGCAGGAACCAGACCTCGGCATAAGTATGGTATCAATTGATACCATTGTCAAGAAATCACATGAATTAATCACCAGTGCTAAAAATCCAAAAAAGGGTTAAACACGCATGCCCCAAGGCGCTCTACCCACGAAAGCTATACGACACAGATGATATTGGTTTGAGCCGATCTTAATGCCCGACAGACTAGCAAACTTTTCAAAATTCCAGAAGGAAAAAGGCCAGTTAACTGCTCCAAGGTTTATTCATCAATCGGTAAAAATCAGTCGAACCGCAACCTGAATTGACCAGAGAGAATAACAATCTTTATTAATTGTCGGTATTCCAGAAAAGACATTCAGCAATTTCCAGAAATACGCTGTCGGTTTTCCAGACAAATTAGTCACCCTGCGGCTCAAGCCGTCGACCCCGGCGGATCTCGTAGGCCATGGCGCGGATGCGGTGAACCTGTTTCGCGCTGACTCTCGCATTGAGGTAATGTTCAACCAGGGCGATAATATTGCGGGTCTGAATTCGCTCTCCCTCTTTGGCGTTGAGATAGCACTTCAGCACATAGCGTTCGACCCGTGTCAATTCTGGCTTCTGAATCAGTTCCTCCCGTCGTGTTTGGGAAAATTCGGTCAGGGCCATGCGCAGGAACCATTCCTTGCGCCAGATGTCGCTGATCATTGCCAGACCACGCAGATCCATGTCAGCAACCGGGTTGCAGATAATCCCCTCGCGGCACAGCCTCCACAGCAGTTTGGCCGGCAGGTTGGTGAGTTCAGCGGCAGCTTTCACATCTGTCATATAATTCTCCTGGATGAAACCTGAGACTGTTGATGTTCCCAGGCCAGTGCTTTAGCGGTCGCGGTAATTGCCACCGCAGGCAGTTGAAGAGTCGGGTAGGCCTCTGTCACAAGTTCGGTAAACCTGCTGCGCTCGGCCGCAGGGAGCGATTGCCAATACCCATCAAGGCGGGCATCCTGTTGGGCAGCCTCCGCTTGCCGGTGCAGTTGTGCTTCTTGCTCCGCTCGATTCCTGGACTTCATAGTTTGGATTTTTGCTTGTCGTTCTGCGCCAGGCTCGTACCAGCCTGGAATAACCAGGGCATTGCAGAGAGTCTGTAGATAACCGCCAGGATTACGAATTTCTTCACGCTCCCGTCGCCAGGTTTCAGCTGCGATATCTGCCACCAGTAGAAGTAAGTTTTGCCCGTGGCGCTTTGCCAAAGCCTGCAGTTCTCGATCCGCGACGGTATTCAAAGGAGTTTCGTCCAGAACCCGGCGGATCTCCTTTGTTGTTGTCTCTTCATAATTTGATTCTTTTGTATGAATCTCTTTGGGTGTTCTTGTCGACACCATCTGGTACCCATTTGAACACCGGAGGGTAGTGTCGATTTGGCCACCTCCCCTAGTGTCGTTTTGAGCACCACGGGAAACAGGTTCGGCAGAGTGCTGAAAAATCTCATGCCAGAGGAATACGTAAACATTTGTTGCCGGCGCGCCATCATTGCGCCAGCGGCTGACAGATTTTATCAACCTGAATTCCTCCAGTTCCTTCACGGCCTTCATTGCACATCTGCGTTCCACGCCGACTTCACGCGCCAGGCTGCGATAGCTGGGGAAGGCTTCCCCATTTTCACCGGCATACTGACAGAGTCGGCCAAAAACCAGCTTGGCCCTCGCAGAAAGCTCAGGGCATCTCAGAACCGCGTTGGGAATAAAGCAGCCGTTGAACATCCGCCAGGGGTTGTAGGCATCTCCCGGGATCGGCATCTACCCCTCCGTCGGCAACGCTTCCGTTTGTCCTTCAGGTTGATAGGTTCCGTCAATCAGCGCCCGGATATCCTCAACACGCCAGCAGGTCGTTCTGGGACCAAGTTTCTGTGGCGCTGGAAATCGCCCTGCCTTGCATCCAGCCCACCACGAGCTCTTTGAAATGGGGATAAGTGGTGGAATCGGTGGATTCGCCTTGGGGGCACCGATGATTTGACTCAGGCGCAGATAGCCGGTTTCGGGGATGGGATTGTTGGCCATAATTTTCCTCCTTCTTGGTTCAACATGGATAGCGACAAAACGTTTTTGCCTTTGCTGAACAAATGGGGAGGAGGGGAATGTGATTCCGGTCGAACATGGACGCAGAGCTCTGATCCTGGTTCTTAAAGTTCATGTTCGACCAGCTCGAAAAAGCTCGAATGAATAAGCCGTGGCGCAAGCTGGAAACGGTGACCGTTCCGGATTGCAATGGAATTATTTCCAGACGGAATAACTACCTTTATTAATTTCAGCGATTTCCAGAATGCATATTTGTGGTTCCCAGAATCAGGAGTCAGCCAAAGGGCTGTCTTTGGAACTCTTCAATGAATCCAGATAGTCGGCCCACCGTTGCATCATTATTTTTCTTTCATCTCTGTGGGCCGTGCGATTATAAGCCCGTCCATTCGGGTCACGTACTGCGTGGGCTAACTGGTGTTCGATGTAATCTGGACGAAATTTCAGTATTTCATCCATAATGGTTCTGGCCATAGCCCGGAAGCCATGACCGGTCATCTCGTCCTTTTCATAGCCCATGCGCCGCAGGGCGGCATTAACGGCATTGTTGCTCAAGGGACGTGCATTGGATCGTGCACTGGGGAAGAGGTAACGGCTGCGGCTGGTCAGGGCATGAAGTTCTCGAAGGATAGCAAGGGACTGGGTGGAAAGTGGCACCAGATGCGCGTCCTTCATCTTCATCCTTTCGGCAGGAATATTCCATTCCGCAGCGTCAAAATCGATCTCAGTCCATTCTGCCTGGCGCAGCTCACCAGGACGCACGAAAACCAGGGGTGCCAGCTGCAGGGCACACTTCACAACGAATGATCCCTGATAGCCATCGATGGCCCGCAACAGATCGGCAACTTTTGCCGGGTCAGTGATGGCGGCGAGATGGTTTTTTTTCGCCGGAGGCAAAGCCCCTTTCAGATCGGCAGCAGGATCACGTTCAGCGCGACCGGTTGCAATGGCATAACGGAACACCTGGCCACAAATAGTCTTAATCCGGTGCGCCGTCTCCAGTGCACCACGGGTTTCAACCCGGCGCAAAACTTTCAGTACGTCGGGCGCTTTGATCTGGGCAACCGGCAGTGACCCGAGCCAGGGGAAAACATCCCGCTCGAGACGGCGAAGGGTCGTGTGGGCGTGCACCTCGGTCCAGGTCGGGGTGAACTTCTGATGCCATTCACGAGCGACCACTTCAAAGCTGTCCAGTTCCTGAACAGCGGACTGCTGCTGCGCCCGCCGTACTTGTGACGGATCAATGTCGGCAGCGACATGCTTTCTGGCAGCCAGGCGTTTTTCCCTGGCATCGCTCAGGCTGACCTCGGGATAGGTTCCAAAGGAGATCAACTTCTCTTTGCCGGCAAAGCGATATTTGAACCGCCAGCCTTTCTTCCCATTTGGGGTCACCAGGAGAAAAAGGCCATCGCCATCAAACAGCTTGTACTGCTTCTCGCGTGGCTTGGCATTACGAACCTTGGCATCGCTCAGGGGCATGGGGTATTCCTCCGGCGCCGGGGGTAGCAGAAAGTAATCGGGGGTAACATTGCTCTTTTTCTACCCCTCTTTACCCCGGATGTCAACAACCATGGCTGAACCAATCTGGACACCAAGACAACAAAAAACCCGCCTATTCAGCGGGTTTCCTGACCATCTCGGACTATGATGGATTGTCAAATGGTGGAGGTGGCGGGAATCGAACCCGCGTCCGAAAATCATTCACGTAAAGCTTCTACACGCGTAGTCTGTATATTGAATTTAGTCGGTTGGAACTCCCACAGACAGGATGTCCAACCAACGATCCTGCTTTGATTTCGCCCCTGCGCCACAGGCGTTCACAGGTGCTAGCCCGCATTAATGACATCTCTGACCCCAAGCGGGCGATGAAACCAGAGATGTAGCAGCAATTAAGCTGCTAGTGCGTAACGAACGTCGTTGTCGGCGTTTGTGTTGATGCCAGTTTTTTAACGAGGCCCACTGGCGTCCCCGGCGTGCCACTTTCGTTTCAAACCCCCGTCGAAACCTTTGCACCCCCAAATCGTTGTTGATTTATCTTCGATGGTTAACTGAAATCTCTTCAAATATGTAACGTGGCCATTATGCCACAGCCTGGCCAAAAAACCAAGCCTCGCGATGGGTTAGCGATTGTGCTCACGAATGGCCCGGGAGGTCTCACGATCGGCTTCCTTTTGCTTGAGGGTTTCCCGTTTGTCGTGCAGTTTTTTCCCTTTGGCGACCCCGACTTCCAGCTTGATCAGGCTGTTTTTCAGATAAATTTTGGTCGGAACCAAGGTAAAACCTTTTTCATCGACCAGACGAATCAGTTTGCCAATCTCGGTGCGATGCAACAGCAGCTTGCGCATCCGGGTCGGATCAATGGGGTTTTCCCGGTTGCCCTGTTCGTAGGGGCTGATGTTCATATTGTTGATGAAGACCTCGCCATTTTTGATTCGGCAGTAGGCTTCCTTGAGATTGACCTTGCCAAGGCGAATCGACTTGACCTCGGTTCCGGTCAGCACCAGGCCGGCTTCATAGACATCTTCGATGAAGTAGTCGTGCCAGGCTTTTTTGTTGTTGGCAATAATTTTAATGGTCATCGGCCTGCCCGGCTAGCGGGTTTTCTTCCGCTGTCAGAATTTCAGTAATACTCGGCATATAATCTTCCGGCGGCAGAGCCCGGGTACCGATGCGGATGGTCAGAAAACTGCCGGCCAGAAAAGCGCAACCGATAATGGCAGCGAGCAGGTTGGGGTCGGGCCCTTGGGGGATGCGCTCGCCAACCATTTGCCCGATCACCGCCCCAATCACCAGGGCGATTAAAGGCACGATATAGAGGATAAATGAGGAACTCAGGAACACCCGACTGCTGGTGACCAGCTTGACCCGATCGCCAATTTGGGCATTTAAGGGGTTGTGAGCACTGACCTGCATTGCGCCCTTGTCATCGCCGCTGATGCAGGAGGATTTGGACGCGCAATGGTTGCAGGCGCTGGTCTTCTGGCAGAGCACCACTGCGATCTGGTTGGCTTTTACTTCTACGATGGTACCGGATTCTTCCATCATATGGTTTCGGCTCCGTCATCGGAGGGGACCACCTTCAGTTCCCCACTGCCGGCAACCTTCACCGGCTTTTCCTGCGGAGTCACCATACCGCCCGAGACAATGAGTTTGAAAGCATCTTCAACACTCATGTCCAGAACTTTGGCGTCCTCTTCGGGAACCAGAAGATAAAATCCAGAGGTGGGGTTGGGGGTGGTCGGAACGAAAACATTGATGACCCGCCGGCCGATTTGCCGAGGGAGCTCACCGCTGGTCAAGCCGGTCATGAAAGCGATAGTCCAGATCCCTTTGCGGGGATATTCGATCAGCACAACTTTACGGAATCCCTGCCGATCGCCGACAAACAGAGTGTCGGCAACCTGTTTGAACAGGGTGTAAACCCCTTTGACCAGCGGGATGCGGCAGACCAGATTTTCCATGGCTCGAACCAGACTGCGGCCGAAGATATTGGTGGCCAGGAATCCCACCAGAATCAACACCAGCACTGTGGCGACAAGTCCGCCGCCAGGAACGCCAAAGCCAAAGAGGTTGTTCGGTTGGTAGCGCTCTGGCAGGACGGCCAACAGCAGGCCGTCCATCAAGCCGACAATCCAGTGAATAACGAATACGGTCAGACCGATGGGACCGGCAACCAGCAAGCCGGCCAGCAGGTAGGCCTTGAGCTTGCTTTTTATAAAATGACTAATTCCGCCAGGACCAAGCATAAGTTGTCTATAAACTCCCAGGAGTGAAAAGCCCGGGGATTATACGGACTCCTCAGCGTTTTTGCAACACGTCCCGGCCGGCCAGGTAAAGGGCGGCTACCTCGGCAGTGCGCCCGGGGCTACTGAGAAAATTCGCCAACCCGGACAGCGCTGGCAAGGTGGCCGGTCGCAATACCTGGAAATGCGCCCCCCATCCCGGCGTGAGCGATCCCATTTCACCCACCAAACCGAGGGCCTGGGCGCCATTCAGGGTTGCCATCCGTAATAAATGTTCAGAGGTTATCCAGGGGTGATACTGCTGACGGGCAAAGGCGATTTCATCCCAGATGGAAAGAGAGTCGCAACTCGCCAGGCTGTCGGTCCCCAGGGCGAGGTTGACTCCATGGCGCAAATACAACTCGACCGGCGCGGTGCCGACCTCAAGCCGGGCATTGGAGCGGGGGCAGAGAACCATGGTCGCTCCAGTCGCGGCGATGGCGGCGGCGTCCTCATTGTTTACCTGGACGCCGTGCACCAGCAGGATTTCCGGGTTCAAGCCACCGGCCTCGCCCAAATAGGCCACCGGAGAGCGCCGCGCCGGAGGGGGGAGCATCTCCTGCCAACCGACATGGGGAAAGAGCATGGTCGCTATTTCCCCGGCCGAATCGGCCAGGAAGACCGCTTCCGCCGGCGATTCCCCCAAATGGATGGAACGGCGCACCCTTCGGCGGCGGCCATAGTCGAGCACTGCCTGCAGATATTCCAGCGACAGAGTGTAAGGTGAATGAGGGGAGAGGCCAAGCTGCAGCAGGCCGACAGTTTTCTCGTCGAGTACTCCGCCGATCCCCTGGAGGATTTTGCGCCCCTGTGCCGGATCGCGGCCGAGGGTTTCCAGAAACAGGGTGCCGCGCAGGGGGCTGCTTTCATAGCCGGTTCGGGCCGGAAAGAAGGAGAGGATATCCCCCACCGCCCCGGTGCCGGAGGCCAGGGATTGTTGGATCCCGGCGCGCAAAGAGGGAAGAAACCGGTCAAGATCGGTACCGCGCTTAACCCTGATGACCCGCTTGATCCAGTCGACAAAGGAAACGGCAGCGGAAGTCTCGCCAAGTTTGGCTGCCCATTCGGGAAAGGAGGTCAGTTCAAGGTGAGCGTGGGCATTGACCAGTGGCGGGAGCAGGATGGCCGCGCCGAAATCGCAGAGCTCGGCCCGGGGATAAGCCTGACGCAGGAGGTTGGCAGGGCCGACATCAGCGATGCGTCCATTGTCCACCAGTAGCGCGCCATCATCGATAGGCGGAGCGCCAATGGGGAGCAGGAATCGCGCGAGGTAAAGAATAGCCACCCGTTAAATTGCCTTTTTCAAATCCCCGTCGCGGGGCTTAAAGATGAATCAACCTGAGGCTGCCGGTGCCTGCATTTCCATATCAGCGCCGGGCGAACAGGTGGCCATTGTCGATCAGGCGCGTGCTGCCGATCCGAACCGCCAGCAACATCAACGAATCCGGGGTGATGGTGGTCATCTCGGCCAGGGTGGTCTGGTGGCAGACCTCAATATAATCGATGCGGGCATCGGGCTCCCGGGCAATCCGTTCCTGGGCCGCCTGCAGCACCACCGCCGCCGAGGTTTCACCCGCCAGGAACAAAGCCTGAGCCTCTCGCAAGGCGTCGGAGAGGGCCAAAGCCTGCTGCCGCTCCCCTGGGCTGAGATTGACATTGCGCGAACTCATGGCCAGGCCATCGGCCTCCCGAACGATCGGCATGCCGACAATCTCCACCGCCAGGTTGAGATCCCGGGTCATCTGACGAATGATCGCCAACTGCTGAAAATCCTTTTGCCCAAACAGCGCCACATGGGGCTGCACCAGCATGAACAGCTTGCTCACCACCGTGGTCACGCCGCGAAAATGCCCGGGCCGACTGCCACCGCAGAGGCTGTCGCCGAGGCCTTCCACGTCGACAAAAGTGGCATAGCCTGAAGGATACATGTCGGCAGCTTCGGGAGCGAAAATCAGGTCGGTGCCGGCGGAACGGGCCAGGTCGACGTCGCGACCAAGGTCCCGAGGGTAGCTGTCGAGGTCTTCGCCGGCGCCAAACTGGGTCGGGTTGACGAAAATCGACAGCACCAGCAGATCACCCCGCTCCCGGCCTTCGCGGAGCAAAGAGAGATGCCCCTCATGCAGAAATCCCATGGTCGGAACAAAGGCGATCGTGCGACCGGCGGCGCGTTCGGCGCTGCAGCGGTTTTGTATCGCGCGAAGGTTGGTGAAGATTTCCATTTGAGTTGTTCACTCCTGGGCTGGATTTATTTGAAACTGTGTTCGGGGCCGGGAAAACTCCCCTCCTTGACGTCAGTGATGTAGCTTTGAATCCCCTCGCTAATGATACCAGAGACATCGGCATAGCGCTTGACGAACTTGGGGGAGTACTTTTCGCACAGGCCGAGGATATCGTGAATGACCAGCACCTGGCCGTCACAGTGGACGCCGGCGCCGATGCCGATGGTGGGGATGCTCAGGGCCGCGGTGATCTCCTGGGCCAGAGGTGCGGGAATCCCTTCGAGCACCACCGCAAAGGCTCCGGCCGCCTCCACCGCCTTGGCATCGGCGAGCAGCCTGCGGGCCTGCTCTTCCTGCTTGCCCTGGACCCGGAAGCCCCCCATGCGGTGAATCGATTGGGGAGTCAGGCCGATATGGCCGACCACCGGGATGTCCATGGCGACGATGGCCCGAATGGTCTCTGCCACGTTGGTTCCGCCTTCAAGCTTGACCGCCTGGGCGCCCCCTTCTTTGACCAAACGCCCGGCATTGAACCGCGCATCCCGCAGATCGACCTGATAGGAAAGAAACGGCATATCGGCGACGACCAAGGCGCCTTGCGTGCCGCGCACCACCGCCCGGGTATGGTAGAGCATCTCCTCCATGGTTACCGGCAGGGTGTTGTCGTAGCCGCTGACCACCGAACCGACCGAATCACCGACCAGAATAATATCGATACCGGCAGCATCCATCAGCCGGGCGAAGGGATAATCATAGGCAGTCAAGACGGCAATCTTCTCGCCATCAACCTTCATTTTTTGAATATCGAGTACGGTGCGCTGTTTCATTTGTCGCAATCTCCGCGAAAAAGAAAAACCCTCCGGAAGCGGTCCGAAAGGCACAGGTGCAGACACAGGAGCGACTCCCTGCCTGTTTGCTATCGCCTTCCGTCCCGGTCCTTGCAGATCCAGGCGGTATTTCGCCCCACGTGTGTAACCCTTGTGTCGACCCGATGGCTCCAGTACGGGTTCCGGGCCGGTCGACAACGTATACGAAAAAAACGCCTCAGTGAATAGCACATCGGAGCTTTCTTGTCCAATCATTAAAAAATGGCCAAGGCAATCAACGACTCCCCCGGATGCCCGGCGCCTCAGGGGATATACTTTTTCCCATCCTGATAGGCCGTGGCCACCTTTTCACCCAAGGACCAGTATTCCCGAATCCCCCCCAGGTAGACCAGCGGATTAAACCCGGCGGCATCGAGTTTGCCACTCGGATCAATAGCCTCGGCGGCGGCGTGGACCTGCAGGATCTCCCCAATCACCAGGCGATAATCTCCCAACTCGACCTCTTGCAGGTATCGGCATTCCAGACAGAGGGGTGACGACACCAGTAACGGTGGTGCCACCAGTTGGGCCGGCTCCTGGGCCAGACCGGCAACCGCCGCCTTGTCAACATCCCGCCCGGACTTGAGCCCACAATAATCGGCCTCGACCGCCAGATTTGCCGGCACCATGTTGACCACGAACTCGCCGCTGCGGCGGATATTGGCATAGGTTTCCCGGCCATGGTGCAGCGAAAGCCCAAAGGTCGGCGGTGTTTTGCTGACGATTCCGCCCCAGGATGCGGTCATCAAATTGCAGCGACCATCCTCCCCCAGGGTCGAAATCAAGGTCGTGGGTTGAGGAAAAAAGGTAATACAGGGGCCGAGTTGCTGTTTTTTCATCATAGTCTCCGAAAAATTGCGGAAGAACGAAACAAAGGCCTATGTTTATGCCATGAATCGTCCCGCCGGGCAGCTAAATAGTCAAAATTATCCCAACAACCCCTCCAGGCTCCGAGCCAGGGACAGGAAAGGATGGAAATTTCCGGAAACCTCACGGCGAACCGCATCGCGCAGTGCCAGGTAGAATTTGACCTTGGCCCGGCGGACCCCGAGATAGCCACCAAGATGGCCGTCGGCCTGGGTCCAGACCGCCAAGGCCAGCCGGTAGCAGGTGGCATTGAGCCCACCCTGCAGAGCATGCAGCGCCTGGCGGTCCCAACGGTCACGCAAAGGAACCGCCCGCATGGCAGCGAGGGACTCATCCAGACCGAAATAATGCCGTACTTCATTGTAGGACTTGGCCACCATTGGCAGCGGTTTACCGCTGGCTTCGACCAAGGAAACCACCGCCAGAAAATGTTCCATAACGGTTAGTTGAGCCAGCGTCCTGGCTGGCTGCTCGGCCAGACCGAGCTTCGTCAACCGCTCCTGCTCCAACTGCAGAGCCGCGCTGGCACTGATATCGAGCACCTCTCCCAGGGAGTCGACCAGCGTCCTGGCCTGCTGGCGAAGAGCATCCACCGTCGCCCTCTCCGGCTCCAACTCCAGTTCGTGTTCCAGGGCCCAAGCCACCTGGGAGGCGAGCAAATTTTCCAGCCGCAGTAGCAAGGCGGCCTGTTCTTCGGCCGGGCAGAGATTATCCAATTGGTAGAGTTGCTGGCGCAAAGCTGCGGCGGAAAACACCTGATCGAGGGTGAGATAGGTCGCACACACCTGCACCAGGCTGGCGCCGGTTTTCCCCGCCAGATGGCTGAGCAGAGGACTGCCCGCCTGGTTGATCACCCGATTGGTCACCACCGTGGCGGCGATCTCCCGCGCCAAGGGATGACTGGCGAGGCGGGCGCCAAACAACTGCTGCGCCCGGGCTGGGAAATAACTGCGGTAGAGCTCCTCAAGTCCTTCGCTCTGCGGCAGGCTGCTGGTCAGCAGGGCCTGATACAGTTGCATCTTGCTGTAGGCCATCAGGATGGCCAGTTCCGGACGAGCCAAGGTCGCGGATTCCCGGGCTCGAACGTCCTTACCAGAGGGGAGACATTCCCCCCGCCGATCAAGCAGACCGGCAGAGCTCAGGCGATCGGTCAACTCCAGGTAGGATTCGACCTCGTTTCGAGCCCGCAACTGGTCCAGACTCAGGCAGAGACTTTGGCCGTAATTATTCTCCAGCACCGCTTCACAAACTTCATCGGTCATGCTGGAGAGCAGCTCGTCCCGCTCTTCCAGCGACTGGACTTCGCCTGAGCTCATCAGGGTTTGCATCAAAATCTTCAGATTGACCTCATGGTCGCTGCAGTCAACCCCGGCCGAGTTATCGACCGCATCGGTATTGAGCCGACCGCCGGCCAAAGCGTATTCGATGCGGGCCCGCTGGGTCATCCCCAGGTTCCCCCCCTCCCCGATCACCTTGGCCCGCAACTGGGTGGCGTCCAGGCGCACCCCGTCGTTGGCCCGATCTCCGGCATCCTCCTGTTTTTCGCTGCTGGCTTTGTAATAGGTGCCGATACCGCCATTCCAGAACAGATCGATTGGCGCCCCCAGCAGCAGGCGGATCAGCCCCTGGCCATCGAGGGAGGCGTGCCGCACCCCGAGCCACTCCCGCACCGCCGGCGAAAGGGGAATCTCTTTGGCATCCCGGGGGTAAACCCCGCCGCCGGCGGAGATCAGCTGTGAATCATAATCGGCCCAGCTCGACCGCGGCAGATTGAACAACCGTTGCCGTTCGACCCAGGAGCACTCCGGATCGGGGTCGGGATCAAGGAAGATATGCCGGTGGTCGAAGGCGGCCAACAGCCGGATCTGCCGGGAAAGCAGCATGCCGTTGCCAAACACGTCGCCACTCATATCCCCCACGCCGACCACCGTGAAGGGTTGCTGCTGAATATCCCGTCCCATTTCCCGAAAGTGCCGTTTGACGCATTCCCAGGCGCCGCGAGCGGTAATGCCGAGGACTTTGTGATCGTAACCGCGGGAACCACCGCTGGCGAAGGCATCGCCGAGCCAGAAGCCATACTCCTGACTGACGCCGTTGGCGGTATCGGGGAGATGCGCCGTCCCCTTGTCGGCGGCGACCACCAGGTAGGGGTCGAAATCGTCGTAGCAAACCACCCCATGTGGATGCTCAACCCGCTCTTCGATCCGGTTGTCGGTCAGATCAAGCAGGCCACGCATCAGGGTTTGGTAGGCGGCCTTGGAGAGTGCCGCACCTTCCTCCCGACTGGTCCAGGGGGTTTTGACGATAAAACCGCCCTTGGAACCGACCGGGACGATCAGAGCATTTTTGGTCATCTGGGTTTTCATCAACCCAAGAATCTCGGTGCGGAAATCATCGGGGCGGTTGGACCAGCGGATTCCGCCCCGGGCAACATTGCCGCCGCGCAGATGAATCCCTTCCATGCTGGCAGCATGTACGTAGATTTCATACAACGGCCGCGGCGCCGGCATGTCGATGATCCCCAGGGCGCTGATTTTGAAAGCAAAGAAATAATCGTCCGAGCTCCGACGCAGAAAGAAGTTGGTGCGCACCGTGGAATCGATCAGATTGAACAGCAGCCGCAGGATCGCATCTTCGTTGACATCCTCCACCCGCTCCAGGGCCTGAACGAGTTGCTGTCGAATCGGCGATAGGGCTTCCTCCTCCCGCACCAAGGGGTCGGCCCAGCGGGGGTCGTCGAGAAACCGCCCTTCGAAATAGCGATAGAGCAGCAGCGCCACCGCGGGGTGATTGATCAGGGCGAAGGCGACGCTGCGCATGCTGTAGCTGGAACCAAGCTGAAAGTGATAATTGCGATAGCCGCGGAAGATATCGAGCTGCTGCCAGGAGAGCCCGGTCAGAACCAGCAGCCGATTGAGATAATCGTTGCCGCAGGCGCCGTGGCGCAAGGCATCGAGAGCGTCGAGCAGATTCTGCCGCAAACCGGAGAGAGTCAGGCCGCCCGTGCATTCCCGCACCGCAAAGGATTTGATGAAGAGTTTTCTGTCTTCGATCCGCAGGGAAAAATCGACCTCATCGATAACGCAAAGGTTGAGATTTTCCAGAAACGGCATCAACTCGTTCAGGTAGCTGGCCTTATCGCTGTAGAACTGCAGGCGGTAGAAGGGCTCGGTGCCGGCAAAGGGCCCCCAGAGATCGAAGCGCTCCTTGCCGGTGGCGAGGACCTGTTCCAGCGCCAGCAGGTCACGCAGGGCGAAGCGCGGATGCAACAGATGCCGGTACTCCCGGGAAAAGGCCTGCTGGTAACGCTGCCAGAGCCGGGAACTTTCGCCGCCACCCAGTCGTTGCTCCAGTTGCTGCTGCAGCCGCAGATCCCAGGGCCGGCAGATTCGGGTCAGATTGGATTCGATCCGGTCGAGGTCAAAAGGAAGTTCATCCTGCTGCGGATGGAGGGCCACGTGAAGACTGAGATAGGCCTCGGAGACATGGATGATCTGGGTAGCAGCGGAAGGACTTTCGAAAATCCGGCAGAGATATTTTTCCGCCCGGGCCATTGCTTCTTCGCTATAAAACCTCCGGGGCATGATCACCAGCAGGGTCAACCCACGCACCGCCGGAGTGCGGGTGGCGACAACCTTGACCGCGCCGTGCCGATAGAGCACGGTAAAGGAACGTACCGTTTCCAGCAGGTCTTCCTGACTCATGAAGAAGAGTTCGACCTTGGGAAAGGTATTGAGGATATCGATGGTTTTTCGCCAGTCATGGCAATTGACGGGGATTGCCAGAGTTTCCAGGGCGGCTTCAATCCGCCGCTGCAGCGGCGGGACGTTGAAGGTCAACTCATCAACGGCCTGCTTGGTGAACAGACCGAGAAAGGCTTGCTCCCGCCAAAGACCGTCGCCCAATTCCTCGCGTACACCGAGATAAACCAGGGGATCGCTGCGATGAATCGGGCTGGGACGATCCAGCGGTTCAACCACCATGGCTTCTTTGCGCTGTAGGCGCTGCAGGGCCATAGCCGGCTGCTGCAGCTCGGTCCAAACATCTTCCCTGATCTGGGTCAACTCGGGGGCCAGGCCGCAGCNCCCCTGGGGGGTTTGCCGCACCTCCACTCCGGTGGCCGTTGCACGCATCTCGAGTTGTTGCCAGGAAAACAGCAGAAAATTCCCCTGCTGCAACCACTGCCAGAAATCCCGGTGGCGTTCGACCTCCTTGCTCGCGGCGCAGGTTTGCATCGCCTGCAGCAAGCGGGGACCATCCTGATCGACCGTCAAGGTCTGCTGCAGAGAGTTTATGACCCCGAAAATCAGCATCTTTTCGCGCTCGGGGGCGAAATCCTCCAGCTCGATGACAACGAAGGACTCCCGCACCCCGGGAGACTTCAACCCCCCCAGGCGCTGCAACCGGCCACCTTCCCGGGTCACGGCAAGGATCGGGTGAGAAACAACCTGGAACGACTGATTCTGGCGCCGCAGTTCGAGCTGAATGCCGTCGACCAGGTAGGGGGCGTCAAGGGTATTGGTCAGCAGCAGCGCACCTCGCCCCGCGGTCGCAGGGAGGATAGAGACCAGGACGGGTTCCGGGCGAAGCCCCAGAAAGCCGAAAAACTCCCCCACCAGAGCAACCAACTCCCCTGTGGACCAGGCCTGCAGGTAAGCAATGGGGGTGTGGGACTGCAGCTCATTCAGCAAGGCAACTGCCATGGGTCCCTGCTGCTCGCCCAACTCCGCCAGCAACTGATCAGCAGCTTTCGCCAGGCTTTGCCCTAAGACTTCCTGGGCTTTGCGGTGTCGCTTGAATGCATCGCTGCGCATCATTCTCCCCCTTTGAAAGGTCAATTAACACTCCCTGTATGGTGGGAGCAGGGCGATTCCATCCAAGTAAGTCTAATAGATGAACCGTGCCTTGACAAACCTCTGGGCCAAAAGTTGCCGGGCTAGTTTTTGTGAACAAAAAAACGGCCCCGGAGTTGGCCGGGGCCGAATGACTGGAGGGTCAGGCCGGGTATTCGATTTTCGCGCCAGCTCGCAAGCCATCGACCCAGGCCCGCAAATGCCTGGCGGCTGCCTGCTCCTTGAGCAGGGCGCGAATATCCTCACTGGCTTCCTCCAAACTTCGCGGGGTGCTCTCTTCCCGCGCCAGCACCTTGATCAGATGCAGGCCGAAGGGGGTTTCCACGATCTCGCTCACCACACCGATGGGAAGGGAAAAGGCTGCATCCTCGAAGGCCTTGATCATGGCGCCGGGCTTAAAAAACCCGAGATCGCCCCCGCGTTCGGCACTCGGGCACTGGGAATGGGTCCGGGCCAACTCGGCAAAATTTTCCTCAAGGGCACGTTGCTTTATTTCCTCCAAGCGTGCGGTGACCTCTTGGCGATTCTCAGCTGTGCAGCGCAACAACAGATGGCAGGCCCGCACCCGGGCCGAGCGACTCATTTTTTCCGGGTGCAACCGGTAGGCTTCGGCGATGGCGACGGCATCGGGGTCAGGTAATCCCCGCAACTCCCGCTCAGTCATCTGGTTGACGGTCATATCCTGACGCACCATGCGATGATAAGCCATCGGATCAATGCCGGCCTTCTCCAACGTGGCGTAGAAGGACTGAGGATCAGGGAAGTTTTTCATCAGCCGGCCGATTTCTTCCAACNCCTCGGTCTCGGCCGCAACCACCCCGGCCGCCAAAGCCGCCTGAAAAATCAGCTCCCGGGCCACCACTTTCTCCCGGGCAAGACTCTGCACTTCCTCATAGTCATCGGCCGCAAGTCGGTCCAGAGGTTTGCGAAACAGCTCCATGGCGAACCCCTGCATGCAGTTCTCCAGATCCCGTTGCATGATTGGCTGGCCATTGATGCGGGCAAACAGTTGCGCCATCGGTTTACTCTCCAAAATTGTTAGCGTCCAAGTCTTCGCCGCCAAGACCGGCAACTCCCTGCAGTCCAATGGTGAGACGGCTGAACTCCTCCAGCGACAGGGTTTCACCACGGCGGACCGGATCGATATCGAGGGATTTTAACAGCGGCTCCAGATGCGGGCCGCCGAAACCCGAGGCACTCAGGGTATTGCGCAGGGTCTTGCGCCTTTGGGCGAAGGCTCCCTTGACTACCCGGCGGAAAAACTTCTCGTCGCTGACTTCGACCCGCGGGGCCCCCAGGGGGGNGAAGACCAGCACCGCCGAGGTCACCTTGGGGACGGGATGAAAAGCCCCTGGCGGCACCGTGAGTAAGCGCCGAACATCGAAATGCAGCTGGCAGAGCACCGAGAGAATGCCGTAATCCCGATTGCCGGGAGGGGCGCTCAGGCGGTCGCCCACCTCTTTCTGGAACATCAGCACCAACCGACTGAACAGTTGGTGGTGATCAAGAATCTTGAAAACAATCTGGCTGGAGATGTTGTAGGGAAGATTGGCGACCAGTTTGTAAGGGGGTTCAGCCAGCAGGGCCGGCCAATCGAGGCGCAGGGCGTCACCGGCAAGGACTTTCAGGTGGGTGGCCGGGCGCTGCTCCAGGCGCTCGATCAGATCCTGATCGAGTTCCATGACTTTGAGCTCCTTGACCAGGGGGAGCATCCGATCGGTCAGGGCGCCGAGTCCGGGCCCGATTTCCAGGACCCGGTCACCGTCGCTGAGTTCGGCGGCCTGCAAAATGGCGGAAACGACCGACTCGTCTTTGAGAAAGTTCTGGCCGAAACGTTTTTTCGGACGATGGTCCATCTTGGTTACGCTTTCACCGGGGGATCATTGATCGCCCCCCGAGTTATTAAAAATAGAAGGGACTGTCAGATTTTTGGGGTACGGCGACGTGGCCAGCGGGGCACGCGCCAGGTTTTGAAGAAGGGGATAAATCGCAGGGTCACTGCGTAGGCGATGATCGAACAGATGACAGCATAGATGAGGCTGCCGAACAAAAGCGGGACCATCAGGTCCCAACCAAGGGTTTTCATCGCCGCGAAAGTCAGTTCCTCGGGAAACCGCAGGGGGGCCATCTGCAGCAGACGGCGGCCGGATTCGTATTCCAGGGCATAAATCGGTGCGGCTGTCACCGGGTTGGTGATCCAGACCCCGAGCGCTGCGGCAATCTTATTTTCTTTGAGCCAGATGGCGACAAAAATCGCAATGAGCATCTGGAACCCAAGGGTCGGAGTCATACCGATAAAAATCCCAATGGCCATCCCCTTGGCGATTTCATCGGGAGCCCCCTGCAGACGCAAAAAGCGCAGCAGGTTGAGTTTGCCCTGGCGAACCAATGACCAACGCCTGTACATGATTACCCTGCCTGGGAGTGCTGCGCGTTCAAGGCTCCGCCGAGACCGGCCCGATCCAGCGGCCAACTCGCAAGGGCATTCAAATCAAGGGGGGCCTGCTGGCCATGGCTCAGATACCAGTCACCTGCGACCCCCAGCATGGCCGCATTATCGCCGCACAATCCAGGAGAAGGGAACACTACTTGAAGTCCTTCCGCCGCAGCCATCGCCCCCATGCCGGCACGCAGCCCACTGTTGCAGGCGACTCCGCCGGCCACCACGACTCGCTGCAGACCTTCGGCCCGAGCGGCGCGCAGGGTTTTGCGACAGAGCACTTCCACCACCGCAGCCTGAAAACTCGCGGCCAGGTCTTCCAGGTGTTTGCCGGTAACGGGAGCGGATTGTTTCTTGACATAGTTCAGCACCGCGGTCTTGATGCCGCTGAAGCTGAAATCGCAGTTGTCCTGATGCAGAAGCGGGCGGGGAAAAGCGATGGCGGAAGGATTGCCCTTGGCCGCCAGGCGATCGATCACCACTCCGCCGGGATAGGGTAGCCCCAGCAGCTTGGCCACCTTGTCGAAAGCTTCCCCGGAGGCATCATCCAGGGTGCGACCCAGAGTGCGGTAACGGCCGACTCCATCGACCCGGTAGAGGTGAGTATGGCCGCCGGAGACCGCAAGGGCCAGGTAGGGGAACTCCAACTCCTGCTCCAGCAGCGGGGCCAGGATATGCCCCTCCATGTGGTGCACCCCGACCAGGGGAATCTGGCGGGCGAAGGCCAGCGCCTTGGCGGTCGACAGCCCGACCAGCAACGCCCCGACCAGACCTGGGCCACGGGTCACCACCACCCCCTCGATCTGGGCCAACTCGACACCGGCCACGGCCAGGGCCTCGTCAATGACCGGGGTGATCGCCTCCACATGCTTGCGGGAGGCGAGTTCGGGCACCACCCCGCCGTAGCGGGCATGCACATCAATCTGGGAGGCGATGACGTTGGATAACGCGTGACGGCCGTCACGCACGACGGCCGCCGAAGTTTCATCGCAGGACGATTCAATTGCAAGCAGGAGCATAGGAGTCATGTTTCCAGAAGACAGAATCCAGAAATCGGACGACAAACCGGCTCGGCCCCGATTCAAACTTTTGAATTCTGAATACAGTTTTTACAGCAGATTGGCAGCCAACTCGGCCAGGGCCGAGCGCTCCCCTTTACTCAGGGTGACATGGCCGGCAATCTCCTGTCCCTTGAACTTTTCCACCACGTAGGTCAGGCCGTTGCTTGAGGCATCGACATAGGGATTATCGATCTGGTAGGGGTCGCCGGTCAAGACGATCTTGGTCCCCTCCCCGGCTCGGGTCACGATGGTTTTAATCTCGTGGGGTGTCAGGTTCTGGGCCTCATCGACGATCATGTACTGCTTAGGAATCGAACGGCCGCGGATATAGGTCAAAGGCTCGATTTCCAGCAACCCCATGTCGACCAATTCCTTATAGCCACGTTTGCGTTTGCCGCGCTCTTCAACCGCCCCCAGCAGCAAATCGACATTGTCGAAAATCGGCTGCATCCAGGGCGCCAGCTTTTCTTCCACGTCCCCCGGCAAAAAGCCGAGATCGCGGCCCATGGGGAAAACCGGGCGGGAGACCAGCAGTCGACTGAAACTCCCCTGATCGGCCGATTTGTAGAGACCGGCGGCAATCGCCAACAAGGTCTTGCCGGTGCCGGCCTTGCCGACCAGAGTGACCAGTTGAATGTCGTCATTGAACAGCAGATCAAGAGCGAACTGCTGTTCCCGGTTGCGGGGGTGAATCCCCCAGGTCCCTTCCTTGGGTGGCCGGACCAGTGGCATCAACCGCTGCAAGGGTCCATGATAGCGGCCGATAGCGGTATGGGAGGGATTGACCTCGTCGACCAGGGTAATGCATTGATTGGGGAGGAAGTCCCCCTCGAGATCGACATACCCCTGCCCGTAAAAGCGATCGACCACCTCCTTGTCCACCTCAAGCTGCGCGGTGCCGGTATAGAGGTCGTCGATGGAAACCTTATCGGATTCGTAGTCCTGGGCGATCAGCCCGACAGCGTCGGCCTTGATCCGCAGGTTGGTATCCTTGGTCACAAAAACGACCGGGCACTTGCTGGTCTCCTTAAGGTGAAGCGCCACCGCAAGAATACGATTGTCACCCCGCTCGGAGCGCAGTTCCGGGGGGAGCCGTTTCATCGCATCTTCGGTATAGAGTGCAACTTTCAGCACCCCACCGGTTTCCAGCGGCACCCCCTTCATCAGCGACGCCTTGGCTCTGAACCCATCGAGAATTCTGGAGATGTGGCGGGCATTTCGGCCTATTTCATTAGAGTCTTTCTTGAAGCCGTCAATCTCCTCGATGACGGTAATCGGAATCACCAGATCATTGTCGACGAAACGAAACATCGCCTGGGGGTCGTGAAGCAGGACATTGGTATCGAGAACATAGATTTTTTTCATAAAAGTCTCCCACAATTTCACTGCCATCAGAACAACCGGTCATTAACGCTCGTAATCGGAAACCTCAAGGCCCAGAGAGGTTGCCAGCACCTTGATGTAAACCGGTGCCGTTTTTCCCCCCTGGACATTGCGCTTGCCTTCAAGAATAACCTCTCCCTGGGTATTTAGCACGTTGAGAATCTGCTCCGGCGATTCATCGATGACGTAGCGCTTGAACATCTGGGTCCGCATCAACTCTTCACGGCTTACCGGGTTATCGGGAGCAATGGAACAGGCAGCAAAAACGACAACCAGCAGCACCGACAACCACAGACGGACAACGGAAGACATAGAGCTCACTCCTTTGCAGAAAGACCTGGAAATCAATCTCGAGACTCGGCGGCCAAAGCGGTGACTGCGGTCAGCAGATGGGAAATGTCAGCACAGGTGTTGAAATGCCCGGGGCTGACCCGCACCGTACCGCGGGGAAAGGTTCCGATGCTGCGATGGGCGTCGGGAGAACAATGCAGACCGACCCGCACCAGGATATCAAAATCGTGATCCAGGCGATAACCGAGTTCGGCAGGATCAACACCCTGCAGATTGAAGGACAACACGGCACCATGGCGGGAAGGATCCAGGGGACCGTAGAGATTCACCCCGTCAATCTGCCGCAATCCCTCAATCAACTGTTTCATCAAAGCGACTTCAAGGGCGCGCAGACGGTCAATCCCTTGAGCCTGCAGGTACTCGACTCCGGCTTTGAGCCCGGCAAGCCCGGTGGCATTCAGAGTGCCGCACTCCAGCCGATCGGGCATTTCAGCGATTGGCAGGTCGGAGGCGGAGTTGCCACCCGTCCCTCCGTACATGAGCGGAGTCAGCTGCAGCCCTGGCCGCACATAGAGCAAACCTGTTCCCAAGGGGCCAAGCAACCCCTTGTGCCCGGGAACGGCGAGCAGATCGATACCAAGAGCTTCGACGTGCAGCGGGAAAATCCCGGCGCTCTGGGCGGCATCAACCAGCAGCAAAATCCCCTGTTTGCGACACCAGGGACCGATCTCCTCCAACGGTTGCAGGGTCCCGGTTACGTTGGAACAGTGGGACAAGGCCACCATTCGGGTCGGCTCGCTGCAGGCTTTGCGCAGCTCCGCCGGATCGATCCGCCCGAAGCGGTCAGCGGCCACCTTGACCACCTGAACCCCGCGCTCCTGCAGCACTCTCAGTGGCCGGGTGACGGAGTTATGTTCCATGCTGCTGGTGACGACCCGGTCGCCGGGCTGCAAGAGTCCAAACAGGGCCTGATTGATCGCCGAAGTGGCATTGTTGGTAAAAACAATGCGGCTGGAATCGTTGATTCCGAAAAACTCGGCCAGAGCCTCGCGGGTTTCGAACACCAGTCGGGCCCCATCCAGGGCCAAGCGATGTCCTCCCCGCCCCGGATTGGCTCCGAGCTGGCGTTGGGCCTGATCGACCGCCTGGTAGACGGTTTCAGGCTTGGGAAAAGATGTGGCTGCGTTATCCAGGTATATCGACATGCTCATCCCGAAGTTCAGGGTCAGGAACGGTGTGGACGTGGCCCACGGCAGAGCAGATCACGTTCACCTGCCTGTTTATTCAAACTTCGCGCCAAACCGCGACAGCCACCAAAGCAGATCGGATAATCGCCACAACCAAGACAGCCCTTAGGACTGGCTGCAATTTCGGCCCGAATCTGGTGCCGCAAGGCCGAGTCCCACAAGGTCTCGATCGACTGTTGGGTCAAAAGCCCAAGCGGTTGAGGCCAGGAGGAGCAGGGATGCAGTTGGCCGCGAAAATCGATATGACCGAGACTGTTGCCAGCCTGACAGCCGCCATATTCCCCACGCTCTCCCCCCAAGGAGGGCTGCAGCAGTTCCCAAAGAAACAGGTCGTGAATGTCAAGGGTGACACCTGTGCTTGAATTCAGCGGCGCCTGTTGCAGCAAATCCGCCAGCCGGTCAAGGTCATCCGGCCCCGGCAGAAGCCCTGCTTCAGTGCCAGCCAAACTACCATCGTAAGGGCTATTTGGCAATTTAATTCGCCCGATTCCAAGCGCCTGGCATAGGGCGAAAAGCTCTGGAATCAATAGGATATTTCCCGTATTCGGAACCAGATAAAAGTCTGGTTCCAGGCCTTTGGAACGCACCTCTTCCACCACCGCTGCCAAGGGTTTTCGCAGCAAAGCTCCAGATTCGATCCAGCGGGAGATATCCAGAAAAAGTCGCCGAAGGGGCAATGCCGAACCGAGGACAGCCAACTCTTCGGAACGGCCGCTGCAAACCACCAGAGATTGACAACCGCCGGCGAGCAACCGTTCGAGCACCTTGGCAATCTGCGAATGGCGCAACGGCTCCCTCTCCAGGGTGACAAAAAAGACCCCGGCCTCCAGCAAACGCTCGACCACACAATCGACGAGCTCAACCGGCATTGGCTCGCCGTTGCCGTGAAAGTCCCAACTGATGCGCAAAGGTGTGTCTAGCTGGTCGAGGGCCATGGGGTACCTGAGTTGGAGGCGAGAAGACAAAACCGCCCCGCCTAGAAGACGGGGCGGTCATGGTTTTAAGTGGCAGGGAGCAGGAAAATGGGGGTGGGCGGTCAAGCCCCACCCCCACAATCCGGGTTTAGCAAGGGTGTACGTTCGAGGAACCAACAACTTGGGGCTTCACATACTTTTTCATGGGCCTCACCTCCTTGGGATAGGGTGTCTATGCACCTTGTGGGACTGGTTAAACCCGCTTCACCCTGCGGGCAATGCCAGCGTTAAACATAAAATCACTACTTCCAGCAGTGTGGGTCCGGTTGATCGAAATCTCCTGTGGTCGCAAAGGAGCGCGCGGTACAGCCACCGAGACAATCTTCAAAAGCTCCGCAGCCGGCGCACTTGCCTTGAGCTTCTTTGCTGCGCATCTTCTTGAGAACCGGCGACTCGTACCAGAGATGGTCAAAATCATCAGTCAGAATGTTACCGACCACCACAGGTATGAACCCGCAAGGGGTAATATCGCCGTTTGGACGCAAGTTTAGCGAAAGTTTACCACAGGTACTTCCCTTTACCAAAGGATTTTCATCGTACCCGGGCAAGGAGGCAATCACCGGATCGTCAAAGGATATCAGCAGATCCTTGCTCGCTGCCTTGACCGCCAAAGCCTCGATGTAGAAGGCCTTCCATTCTTCCGGGGTCAGGTCGAGTTCTTCGCGGTTTTTAAAACCTCGACCGCTGCATTTGAAATTATGCAGGTAGACCTGCCCGACCCCATGCTCACGGGCCAGTTGCAACAGCTCGCGAAAGCTCTGGAAGTTAATGCGGGAAATCACCGAACTCATGGTCGACTTCAACCCGACCTCGCGCAAGGCATCGAGGGCGGCAACCGCCCGCTCGAAAGCCCCGGGCATATTGCGGAAATCATCGTGGGATGCGCCACAGGAACTGTCGATAGACAGCCCCACACTCTTGAAACCAGCGTCTTTGAGGCGCTGAGCCGCCGCACGATCGAGCAGCCAGCCATTGCTGTTCATGGAAACATTCAGCCCGCGCTGGCTGGCATAGGCTGCAACTTCGTACAAATCATCGCGAATCAGCGGCTCGCCGCCGCCGAAATTGATAAAGGGAACCTGTTTCTCAACCAGAATGTCGACGATCCGCAGGATGTCACTGGTTGGCAACTCGGGAACCTTCTCATCCCGACTATAGCAGTGGGAGCAGGAAAAGTTGCAGCGATAGGACAGGGTCCAGTTAAAGGTCAGCGGCGCCGAAAACAGGTCGGTGAAGTTATCAGCCATGAGTCAACCACCCCCGCTGCAGCAAATCGGCGATAAATTCATGGACATCGTCGGCCAGAACGGTGAGGTCGACATCGAACTCGGCAGCCATCTCCTCGATGATCTGCTGCTCGGTACGACTGCCGTCGCAGCGCGACCAGATCATTCCGCCGACCAGATTGAGCTGGTGCATCATGCCGGAGATGATCAGGATCACCGTCCCGCGCTCGGCAACATCTTCCCCGCGCTCCAGGGCATCGAGGGTTTCAGCTTCACGACGTTTTTCCACACGCCAGACGATGTCGGGTATCCGCAGCAATGGTTTCAAACAGAGATCCTTTCAAGACAGCAGGGGCGAATCGGGATTAATCGGCCCGCTCCCTAAACAGTAGTGAACTTCCCAAAACAAATAGCAACCCGGCCAGAAGGGCAATTTTTCCGTTCATCGGAACCCCGGCAGCCGTGGCCGTGAGCCCCCAGGTTTGGACCAGCGCTCCACCGAGAAACATCCCGAGAACCACCAGTCCCGCATCGGCATCCCCTTCCCCGGCCTTGATCAACTGCCGGAAGGGACAACCGCCAATCAGCACGGAAATCCAGCCGACCAGCAACATGCCGAGAAAACTCCAGGCAAATTCCAGATGAGCCCCGGGTTGGCCATAAAGACCAGGCTGAAACAGCCCAGTGGCCAAGTTCAACGCCACGGCCACGCCAACGAAGGCCAGTAGCCCCCAAAGAAGCGGTGTCCTGCGCCCCATCAACAGGGTGTCGCGCAGACTGCCGGTAATGCAAAAACGGCTACGCTGGGCTAGAGCCCCAAGCAAGCCACCGGCGCCGAGGGAGAGTAGCATCGGCGCATGCCGTGCGCCACTGCCGGCCTGGGAGAAAATCACGAAGCCCGGCCGCAACAATAAAAACCCCAGCAGCAACAGGAAAAACCCAGGAACCAGAAAGCCGCTTCCGCCCCGCTCCCGGCTGTTGCGTCCCAAGTGCACCCCGTGAGCCAAACCGCGAAGACCGGCCCAGACCCCAGCCAGCAGGCCAAGCAGTCCGGCAACCGCAGTCAGGTCACCGGCGGTCAGGCGCAGAAACAGTTTGATCGGGCAACCGATGAAAATCGCGCAGCCGACGATCAGAAACACCCCGCTGACCAGCCGCGGCAAGGGGGCGCTGCCGCCGCGGGAATGAAATTCCCGAAAAGCGATGGCCGCCAGAGTCGATCCGAGCACAAAACCGATCAGTTCGGGACGCAGGTACTGCATCCGCTCGTTGCCATGAAATCCCAGGGCTCCTGAGCTGTTTTCGATGAAACAGGAGACGCAGATCCCGGAGTTTTCCGGATTGCCCCAGACCGCCAGCAACACTCCGAGGGCGCCGAGGGCGATCCCGGCGGTCAGTACCGTCAACAGATGATTATCCCGCAACCGCATCTACTCGCACCCCCCTGCCAGCCGACTCTGCAGGTAGAAAAGTTGCTTACGACTCTCAGCCAGAGCCGGATTATCAGGGTGGGCCTGTAGGCGCGGAGCGATTTCCCGCAAACCGCGCTCCACCAGTTGGCGAATGGTCTCAAAACGCGACAAGGGATGATGCTGATCGACATAATCGCCATTGCGCTGCACGGCGGCCACAAAGCTGCCCACGGCAGCATCCAGGGCACCCATCTCCAACAGGATCTCCCCCTTGAGAATCGCCCCATGGGCCTCCCCCGGGTAGCGAACCGACAGCTCATCCAGCTTCAGCAGGGCGCTTTGCAACTGGCCTTCTTGCCGCAGCTTGCTGACAGGCTGATAGATCTTTTCGACAAAACTGACTTTGGCCTGACGGGCCAGCTCCTGCTCCATCGCCCGATCGAGACTGCCGGCATCAACGGCTGCCGACTCCCGGACCGAACCCGCGAACAGGAAAAAGCCGAGGGTCCCGATGACGCCCAGCAAGCCCAGCCATAACAGTTTGTCGTAACGATCCTGCAGCATAACGGCCTAAAATTTCTGATAGGGAGGCATGTTGGCCCGTTTGGCCATTTCGCGAATCGGGTCGTAATCACTATCGAGCAGTTCTTCAAAGCCATCGACCCAGGCGGCCTTGAGCACCCGCACCTGCTCGCCATCGACCAGCGCAGTTGCATCAGCAGTCAGACCGAGCAAAGCCTTGCGGACCTTGGCGACCAGTTCCGGATCAGTTTCCGCCGCGGCGCCAAAGGTGCAGTAGGGGATCAGTTCGCTCTGGGCCAGCACCACAAAATCCTCGGCGGTAATCTTGCCTTCCTTGGCCATCACCTCCAGGTCGAGAACCGGGGCGGCAGCAACATCGAACTGGCCAAAGTAGAGACCATAAACCAGTTTCTCATGCTTGAAGGATCCAGAGGGGATGGCGTAATAACCGAGATCCCGCTCCGGATCGATCCCCGCCGCCAACATCAGGTCGTACTGGGCCAGGTAACCGGTGGGGGCCATCATCGGACCGAACACCATTCGCTTGCCCCGAATATCCTCAAGTTTAGTGATGCCACTGTCGGCCCGGGCAATGATCGCCCCGGCGCTGCGAGCACCAAAATGGCCGCGTTTCTCCGCGCTCAGCAGTTGCAGTTTCTGGTTCTCATGCAAAACCACGTAGAGCAGAGAATTGGTGTGGGTAAAAGCGAATTCCCCGGCCTTGAAGCGGTCTTCGAAATCGTGGGTGTCAACCGGAACGGCCTCGAAATCGACCCCGACCTGCTCCGACAGGTAGCGGGTCAAGGGAACGAAGCGTTGCCTAGTCTCCTGCTCATTATTGCAGTTCATGTAGCCGATTTTCAACTTGGGGCGTTCTTTAGTCTGCTCGCAACCGGCAATAACCAGCAGCAACAGTCCGAAAATGGCCAGTCGCCCGAAACCCTGGCGCAGAATGGAAACACAGCTCGAAAATGTAGGCATCAGTGATCCTCGGCAAGGCCGGAAGGGGTTAATAGTCGCTTGTTTTGCCCTGGCCAGGCGGGCATCGACGGCGGATGCCAGAGCGGGTTGAACCAATCGACGGATCCGACCTCCGGGCGATCGCTTTGATCGCGGATCAGGGTCGGAATTTCCTGGTTGCTACGCTGGCCCCACCAGTTGCCCTGCGCGGCCACGGCGCCCTGACCGTCATTCACCAGGGCATATTCACCATTTTGTTCGAACCGATTGCCCTGCAACAGACCTTGCGAGTTGACATATTTAATCCCGGCCCGGCCGTTGCCGGTCACCAGATTGCCGATCAGGTCGGCCTGGCTCTCTTCGAGGAGAATGCCATGTTCGCTATTATCGGCGAAGAGATTTCCCTCCACCCTTCCCTTGCTGCGCTGCAGGTAGAGCCCTTTGCGATTGCCGACCACCTGGTTGCCTAGAAACTCCACCGTGGAATCCCGGAAACTGGCGCCATTGACCAGGTTTTCGGCGATCAGGCAGTCTTCGATCCGCACCTCGCTGTAGACCCCGCGCAGCCCCCAGTAGTTGCCTTTGACCTGTAAGCGAGCCAAGGTGACCTGGCTGTTGCGGAATTGCAGGCCATTGAGATTGTCGACGATCTGAGAGTCGACGATATCGACTTCGGATTCCTGAAATTGCACCCCCCGCTGGTTGAAGCGCAACAAGCAGTGATCCAACTTGGCGGCGGCAAAATGCGCGTGAAAACCCCTATAGGCGTATTCAATCTGACAGTGAGAGAACTGATTCGCCTCTTCCGAGGCCATCATGTTGAGGGCGCCCCAGTCCCCTGGAACCGGCTCGGCCTCAGCCGAGGTAAAAACAATCGGCTGCTCCGCCGTCCCCTGGGCCATAAGCCGCCCCTGAATAAACAACTCATGCTCGCCGATGCCGTCCTGGTTGCTGTCCATGCGGGTAAAGCGCACCACGGTTCCCGGGCGGATTTCCAGTACAACGCCGGGAGCCACGGTGACAATGCCATCGACCAGCACCTCCCCGCTCCAGACGGTATCCTGAAACAGAGTCGATTCTCCCTGATAAACCGCGGGAAGAGCCCAAACCGGCGCGGCGACCGAGACCCAAAGGAACAAAGAAAACCCAATCAGCCACCGCATCAAGGGCCTCCTGGCGGGCTAGGCCCAAGCCAGACCAGATCACGGCCATTGTTGCGCGCTTGTCCCTCAGTCATCTCCAGATTGCGCGGATAAAGCGCAAGGCCGATATCATTTCCCTCGATCCGGTTCAGTCGCAACTGGGGTCGGCAGGAGGCGTCGACAAAGACCCCTTCCTCATTATTATCAAGGATCTGGTTGTTTTCGATCAAGGGGTGGGAGTCACGCCAGCAGAAAACGCCACCCTCGCCGCCAATCACCTGGTTGCCAAGAATCTGCGGCGAACTCTGGCGCTGGGCAATCACCCCATAACGACAGCCGATGAACCGGGAGTCGGCAATGACCGGCGAGCTATTGATGCATTGCACCCCGGTTTCAGCCAGATGCAGTTCGAGACCGGAAATCCGGCTATTGCTCGCCCCATCGAGGGTAATCCCGGACCAAAGAACGTCCTTGGTTTGTTCGGATACCGGAAGAAACCGCACCGGTTTCTCGGCCGTCCCCTCAATCCGCAGTGAGCCCCGCACCAGCAATTCCGTAGCTGCAGAGAGATACTCGGGATCGATCTTGGTACTTTCCGTCACCCGTATATAAACGGTTGTCCCGGGGCGCAGCACCAGAGTGCTGCCTTTGGGAACCAGCACGTCGTCGGCCAGATAAAGAGTGCCGGAAAGGATCGTCTCACCCTGCAACACCCCCTGCAGCTGCTGCATTTTGGCCAGTTTTTCCGCCGAAGGCGGGGCTGGCGCCAGGGAGAGCACGCATCCGGGCAACCAGAGGGTCAGCAACAGCAACAGCCAGGCGGGCCGCATCAGATCCACCCCTTGGCCATAAGGAACTTACGGGCGGTTGCGACTGGAGGTGCTCCTTGCGCCACTTTTTGGATCAGCGCCTCGAGATCCTGCGACTGCAACAGTTTGTTCAGTTTGGCCAAAGCCGGCCCCACTGTGGTGAACTGAAGATCCTCCAGGGGTCGCTTGCCTGAGACCAGCAGCGGCAGACCGGTCACCTGAAGCAAGGCAGGCTCTGGTCCGGACGCAGCAGCCACAAAGGCCATATCGATCGTCTCCCCCCTAAGTTGCACCAAGGGGTCGTCCCCGGACTTCAACTCCACCCGCACAGATTCGGTGCCGGTCTTTTCTTTGACATAAAGGGCAACCACCTCAAACAGCAGCGCCCCCTGGGAGGTGAGAGGAGTCCCGATATAGAGCTTGGGACCAAAGCAGCCTTGCGCCGGGGCAGGCTGAAGCGTTGCGAAACAGACCAGCAGCAGCACTGCGAATGGCCAACTCCAGGCTTTGGAACCAGTGATTACTGCACCGCAGCGGTCAATGCTGATTGATCGGGCCATGGCCTGTCTCGTTGACGGTAAAGTTTGCGGGAAAACCATTGTGATTAATTAAGCAAAAATCGGACCAGCGCAAGATGCCGCGGCACAGGCCAAAGGTGGGATATTTTGACAGGTTTTCGTCAACCGAGACCATCCAGAAGACGATACTTCTCCATCTTGTAGCGCAGAGTGGTCCGTTTGATGCCAAGTATTTCCGCAGTGCGGGTCTGCGATCCCTGCTCGCGCCGCAGGGTCTGCATGATCAACTGCCGCTCGAGGTCTTCGAGAATGTCGGTCAGGCTGCCACCGCGTTCGGGCAGTTCCAGGCAGATCTCGTCGCCGCCATGAACCCCTTGGGGAAAATCCCTTGGGGTGACACTTTCCCCCTTAGAGAGCACCACAGCCCGTTCAATGACATTCTGCAATTCCCGGACATTCCCTGGCCAATCGTAGCCCAACAGGCAGGTCAGAGAGCGGGGGGAGAAATCGGTGACTTTCTTACCGGTTTCCCGGGCGTATTTCTGCAGAAAATGCCGGGCCAGCGGTTCGATATCTTCACGCCGCTCCCGCAACGATGGGAGATGCAGGTTGATGACATTGAGTCGGTAGTAGAGGTCTTCGCGGAAATTCCCTGCCCGAACCTCCGCTTCGAGATTCTTGTTGGTCGCTGCCACGATGCGCACATCGGATGGCAGGGTCCGGGTGCCGCCAACTCTTTCGAATTCGTGCTCCTGAATCACTCGCAGCAGCTTGACCTGTGCGTTGGCACTCATCTCGCCAACTTCGTCGATAAACAGCGTCCCCTCGTGGGCCAACTCGAAACGCCCTTTTTTGGTCGCGATCGCTCCGGAAAAGGCCCCTTTTTCATGCCCGAACAGTTCGCTTTCCAGCAACCCCTCGGAAAGTGCGGCACAATTCAGCACGATAAACGGCTTCTCTTTGCGCTGGGAGTTGAAATGGATCGAGCGGGCGATCAACTCTTTGCCCGTCCCCGACTCACCGCTGATCAGTACCGAGGCATTGGAGGCAGCGACCGACGAGGCCATTTCAAAGACCCGTTGCATCCCGGACGATGAGCCAACGATACCGGTGAAGCCATAGCGCTCCTGCAGTTCCTGGTGCAGGTAACGATTTTCTGCCAGCAAGCGCTCCCGCTCCAGCGCCTTGGCCACCGTCAGGCGCAACTCATCAGACTCGAAAGGCTTGGTCAGATAGTCATAGGCCCCAATACGCAAAGCCTCGACGGCGTTTTCCACCGTACCGTAGGCGGTCATAACGATCACCGGCAAAGCTGAATCGAACTCCTTGAGCCGGCGCATCAGCGTCAGCCCATTCATCCCAGGCATTTGTATGTCGGTAATGACCAGGTCGAAGTCATCGCCGGCAATTTGTACCAAAGCTTCCTCGCCGGAGCCGACGGCCACCGCTTGAAAACCTTCCTTGCCGAGAACCCGCGCCAGCAATCGACGCAGTCCTTCCTCATCATCCACAATCAGAATTTTTTCCCCGGCCATTGCACCCTTATCTGTCTGAGTTTCCTCAGCGGAAATAGACTATGTTTTTGCCTTCTTTTTTAGCCCGATAGAGCAGGCCGTCGACCATTTTCAAAAGGCCTTCGGTGGTTTCCCCATCGAGTGGGTAGGAGGCGACACCAACGCTGACGGTGACCCCATGAGTAATGTTTCCCGGGAGGTGACGGCGGGACTGAGCCTCGACCGCCTGACGGATGCGCTCGGCCACCAGCACCGCAGGTTCCCGTTCAGTCTCCGGAAGAATGACGATAAATTCTTCCCCGCCATAGCGAAAGGGAATGTCGCATTGGCGTAAAGTTTCCCGCAAAATCTCAGCCACCGCCACCAGCACCTTGTCGCCGTCAGGATGGCCGTAACGGTCGTTAAAGTGCTTGAAATCATCGACATCGAACATCACCAGCGACAGCGGTAGACTGTAGCGGATGGCCCGGGACAACTCCTCTTTCAGCATCTGACTGAAAATCCGGTGATTGTACAACCCGGTCAGGCCGTCGGTACTGGCCAATTGGCACATTTCCCGGTGCAGTCGGGCATTGTCGATGCTCATGCTGGCGAAGGAGCCAAGCACCGAAAGCAGGTGCAATTGTTCCGCCGCAAAAGAGCGAGGGGTGAAATCGTCGAGATAGAGGATACCGACGATCTTCTCCTGCACCTTGAGCGGCACCGCGACCAGGCTGCGAACCCCTTCCTGCCGCAACAGGGGATTGGTACAGAGTGGGCTGTCAGCGCAATCTTCCAGCACCTGGATCTCCCCGTCGGCCAGAATGCGGTGAGTCAGGCCGCCAAGTTTAACCTGCCAGCGGTCATGCGCGACAAAGTCTGCACTCAGGCCGGAATGGGCATGCAGTGTCAGCTCGCAGTTGTTCTCTTCATACAGCGCCACACTTCCGGCCGGCATATCCAAAATGGCCATGGCGCTGCAGAGAATATTCTGCAAAACCTCGTCCAGATCGAGGGATGACACCACCACCTGGGCGACGCTGAGAATGCTGCGCAGATCCTTGAGCTGGCGTTTAAGTGCGGCTGGCTGCTGGTCGAACGACACATCGGGCAGGTACACGGAGTCCTCGAATACGAAAATGTTAAAAATATTCTTAGAAAACCGTCGATTATTAACACGCCCAAAGTTCGCTGTAAAGCAACTTATGCGCCGCAAACACCTGTTTATCAGATTGGACCAACCGGGATGAACCGTCCTGACAAATGCCGAGTCTGCCTGGCTCTAGATTCTTGACAGCCACGACATATTGTGGTTTAAATTCGTCACCCCACAGAATATAGGGCATTCAGCCATTTTTCCGCAAGTAAATAAAATCGCCCGGTTGGCGGACGATCTCCCCAAAAGGACCTGTATTATGAAGCAAACTGCCACCCCTGAAGTCCCCCTTTCGCTTTCAAAAAACGCCCTGACCGTCCTCGAGCGCCGCTATCTGAAACGCGACAACGAAGGCAAGTGCACTGAAACCACTGCCGACATGTTTGCCCGGGTGGCCAAGGCGATCGCCTCGGCCGAAACCCGTCTGCAAACCGGTCAGGATACCGAAGCGCTGGCCGCAGAATTCTACCGCATGATGACCGAACTGGAGTTTCTTCCCAATTCGCCGACCTTGATGAACGCCGGGCGGGAACTGGGCCAACTCTCAGCCTGTTTCGTTCTTCCCGTCGGCGATTCGATGGAAGAGATTTTCGAAGCGATCAAGCAGACCGCGCTGATTCATAAAAGCGGCGGCGGCACCGGCTTTTCCTTCTCCCGTGTCCGCCCGGCCAACGACGTGGTGCGCTCCACCAGCGGCGTTTCCTCGGGGCCCCTCTCTTTCATGAAGGTATTTGACGCCGCCACCGAAACCATTAAACAAGGCGGCACCCGCCGTGGCGCCAACATGGGAATCATGCGGGTCGATCATCCCGATATCATGGATTTCATCATGGCCAAGCGGGATCAGACCGTACTGACCAACTTCAATATTTCGGTCGGGGTAACCGAGGCCTTCATGGAGGCGGTGGAGCGCGATGGCGAGTACGACATCATCAGCCCCCGCTCCAAGCAGCCGGTGAAAAAAATGTCGGCCCGCAAGGTGTTCGACCACATCGTCGATCTGGCCTGGAACAATGGCGAGCCCGGCATCATCTTTCTCGACCGGCTCAACCGTGACAACCCGACCCCACTCATCGGTGAGTTCGAAGCCACCAACCCCTGCGGCGAGCAGCCGCTGCTCCCCTACGAATCCTGCAATCTCGGCTCGATCAATCTGGTAAAAATGCTCACCGCCAAGGGGCAGATCGACTGGAACAAACTGGGCCAGGTGGTGGCGACCGCCACCCGCTTTCTGGATAACGTCATCGAGGTCAACAACTACCCGATCCCCGAAATCGATCGCATGACCCGGGCCAATCGCAAGATCGGCCTCGGGGTCATGGGCTGGGCCGACCTGCTGATTCTGCTCGGGATCCCCTACAACAGCGACGCCGCAGTGGAACTCGGTGAAAAACTGATGAAGTTCATCACCAACGAATCCCGCCAGGCCTCCCGGATGCTCGCCGCCGAACGCGGTGCATTCCCCAACTATGTCGGCAGCACCTTCGACATCAAGGGAGCCAAGCCCGTACGCAATGCCACCTGCAGCACCATCGCTCCGACCGGCACCATTTCCATCATCGCCAATACCTCCAGCGGTATCGAGCCGCTGTTCGCGGTCTCCTACGTCCGCCAGGTGCTCGACAAGGACGTGCTGGTGGAGGTCCATCCGATTTTCGAGCGGGTTGCCAAGGAGCGAGGTTTTTACTCGCCCGAACTCATGAAGCGCATCGCCGAGCATGGCACCATCGCCGATCTGACCGAAATCCCGGAGGATATCCGCCAGATCTTTGTCACCTCTCACGATATCACCCCAGAGGACCATATCCGCATGCAGGCCGCTTTTCAGCGCCACACCGACAATGCGGTTTCGAAGACGGTCAATTTCTGTACCAACGCCACCCGCGAAGATGTGGCCACCGTCTACCGCCTGGCCTATAAGCAAGACTGCAAAGGGGTGACCATCTACCGTGACGGTTCCCGCGACATGCAGGTGCTCTCGGTGGGCAAAAAGGATGAAAAAGCCCCCGAAGCGACGGTGCCGATGGAATCCCATAAGGCCGGCCGTAAACGCGATCGGCCACGGGCCCTGCGCGGCGCCACCTACCAGATGGAAACCGGTTGCGGTCCGCTCTACGTCACCGTCAATGAAGACAACAACGGAGTCTTCGAACTCTTCACCACCATGGGTAAAGCCGGGGGCTGCGCTGCATCCCAGTGCGAAGCCATCGGTCGCCTGGTCTCCCTGGCCTGGCGCTCCGGGGTTCAGGCCCGACAGGCGGTCAAGCAACTGATCGGCATTACCTGTCATAAACCGGCCGGATTCGGCGAGAACCGCATCACCTCCTGCGCCGATGCGGTGGCCAAGGCGATCCAGATGCACATGCTGACCGATGACGAGGTTCCGACCCGCTTCACCAGCACTGGTGGCGCCTGCCCCGAATGCGGTGGTCCGGTGGAGCATGAGGGTGGCTGCTGCGTCTGCCATTCCTGCGGGTTTTCCGAGTGCGCCTGATTCAACAGACCGGTCGCCGGCCACCGTCAGCCCGTGCCGGCGGTGGCCGGTGACCACCCCGGAATGGGAAGCCCTCTGCCGCCGCTGCGGTGAATGCTGTTTTGAAAAGTGGATTGCCGAGGATGGCCGAATTCTGCCGACCCGGGTGGCGTGCAGATATCTTGACACCACCGATCGCACATGTAAGGTTTACGGCAGTCGTTTCGAGGTCGGTGAAGGCTGCTTGCAACTCACCCCCGAAGCACTGCCGACTTTGACCTGGTTACCTGCCGGTTGCGGCTATTTGCAATTGCTAGCGGCTTCCCAGACCCCCGAAACCAAGACCGAACGGCAGCAGCGCTGCCGCAACAAACGCCGAACACGGAAAGGACACACCCCCCGATGAACCGCCACCAACCCACCGTGCTGTTCGCTCTGTTTCTCTGCCTGCTGACCATGCTGTTCACCCCTGCGCCGCTGCTTGCCGCTGGGGAGACAGTCGCTGCCGAGGCGGCCATGCGCAAAGCCTTCCCCCAGGTTCCGATCGACGAGGTCACCGCCTCTCCCCTCAAGGGACTGTTCGAGGTCATTTCCGGCAACCGGGTGCTCTATTTCTCTCCAGAGAAAAACCTGCTGCTGGTCGGCGAAGTCTATAACAGCGAAGGCAAAAGCCTGACCAAAGAGCGCATGGGCAAGGTGATGGCTAAAAAGGTCAAGGACCTCCCCCTCGATAAGGCGGTCAAGATCGGCAAGGGGGAAAAAATAGTCATCGAAGTGACCGATCCCGATTGTCCCTTCTGCCGCAAGGCCTCCCACTTTTTTGCCACCCGCACCGACGTGACCCGTTACGTCTTCTTCCTGCCACTGGAGATGCACCCGGAAGCCCCCAACAAGGTGCGCTACATCCTTTCTGCCGCAGACCAGGCCAAGGCTTACGAAGAGGTGATGAACGGCAAGTTCGACACCACCCCCCTCCCCCCCTTCAAGGACAACGGCCTGCTGGAAATCCACCAGAAGGTGGTGGAGCACCTGGGAGTCACCGGCACCCCGAACTTCTGGGTCAAGGACACCTACGTCTCCGGCGCCGACATCGCCACCCTGACCAAACTGCTGCAATAGCCCCGTGGGCCTGAGACGCTCCCAGTTCGGCTGGTGTCTCTACGACTGGGCCAACTCGGCCTTTGCCACCGTCATCCTGGCCGCTGTGCTGCCGGTGTATTTGAGTGCTATTGTTCCCGCCGGCGGAGCCGAAGTGAATCTCTTCGGTTTCCGCCGGGTCATTTCAGCCCCGTCTCTTTGGGGTTATGCCGTCTCCAGTTCCATGCTGCTGGTGGCCCTTTGCGCTCCTGCTCTCGGCGCCCTGGCCGACCGCCGCAACCTGCGATTTCCTTTGCTGGTCAGTTTTGCCCTCCCCGGAGCCCTTGCCACCACCCTGCTCTGCACTGCCGGACAAGGCGATCACTTCCTTGCCTTGGGCCTGTTCCTGCTCGCCAATATCGGTTTTGCCGGCGGCAATATCTTTTACAACTCCTACCTCCCCACTCTGGCCAGCGGCCCGGAGATGGACCGCCTCTCGGCCCGCGGTTATGCTTTGGGCTATCTGGGTGGAGGAGTGGCATTACTGCTGGTTTTTGTCCTGATCAAACAGCCGCAACTGTTTGGTCTGGCAGATGCCGGAGCGGCCACCCGGGCCGGTTTTCTGCTCACCGGGCTCTGGTGGGCTGGCTTCGCCCTGCCGGCCTTCTACCTGCTGCGCTCGGCGCCGGCGGTTATCCCCCTGGTCAGCAAGCACCTTGGGGGCCTGAGCGGCTATCTCGCCCTGTACCGGGAAATCCGCAGCTACCCGGAACTGATGCGCTTTCTCATCGCCTTTCTCTGTTACAACGATGGTATTCAGACCATCATCGTGGTCGCTGCCCTGTACGGCCGCGAAGCCCTCGGTCTCGACCAGGGAACCATATTGGGCTGTTTTCTGATGATTCAATTCGTCGCCATGCCGGGAACCTTGCTGTTTGGCCGTTTATCCAAAAAACTGGGTCCCAAACCGACCATTTTACTGGGGCTGGTGCTGTTTCTCGGCATTACCGGCTATGCCTTTTTCCTCAAGCAGGCCTGGCAGTTCTGGTTGCTGGCGTTCTTCGTCGCTCTGGTCTTCGGCGGTTGTCAGGCGATCAGCCGCTCCCTCTATGGCAGTCTGGTCCCCAAGGGGAAGGAAGCTGAATTTTTCAGCTTCTACGCCATCAGCGACAAATTCGCCTCGATTCTTGGCCCCTTTATTTTCGCCCTGCTCGCCGACCTCACAGGGTCGACCCGCTGGGCCATTCTTTCTCTTGGCGGTTTTTTTCTGATTGGTGGCCTGCTGTTGACCCGGGTCGATGTGGAACGGGGCCGTCAACGCGCTATGACTGGAGCCTCGGTATGAAGTCCCGCTATTTGACGCCATCCAAACCGCGCTTTTTCGCCCACCGGGGCGCCTCGGGGGCCTTCCCGGAAAACACTCTTCCGGCCTTTCTGGCGGCAACCGCCGCTGGGATTCCCTATCTTGAGTTGGATGTCTGGGCCACCAGTGATGGTCAGGTGGTCACCCACCATGATGAAACCCTGCAGCGTCTCTGCGGCGACCCCCGTCGTCTTTCCGCTTTGACTCTCGACCAGTTGCAGAATCTCGACGCCGGTCATACCTTTACCCTGGATGAGGGCCGCAGCTTCCCCTTCCGCGCCCAGGGCGTCAAAGTTCCGACACTGCTGGAGGTCTTCGCCGCCTGCCCCAATAGCCGTTTCAACATTGAAATCAAAGACCCCAATCCTGCCGCCGTCGATCAGACTGTAAATGCGATCCACACTGCAGGGCGGGCAGCCGACGTTCTCCTGGCCGCCGAAGAGCATCTGACCATGGAAAGAATCCGGCTCCTCTGTGGGGAGATCCCCACCAGCCTCTCCTTTAACGAGGCTGCGGCCTTTTTTTCCTGGTTGGAGCAGGGTTGTCGAGATACCTATCGGCCGCCTGGCGTAGCCCTGCAAATCCCGGAGTTCTATGGGTCACGCCGGCTGATCATGGCCGAATCGATTGCTGCCGCCCACGCGGTGGGCCTTGAGGTTCATGTCTGGACGGTCAACCAGGCGAGTGACTTCCGCCGGTTTCTGGCCCTTGGCGTCGATGGAGTCATGAGCGATTATCCAGAATTATTTTCTCATTGCTAACCGGTGTTACCTGCACCTCGATCTTTACCAAAATTAACGGCACAAAACTTGCTGAAACTGGCTGTCCAAGGTCCACCTACCTTATGCAGTTTCAGGAGTGTTCATGTCAGCCACTCGCTTTGAAGCCATTCAATGGTTTGAAACCCTGACCCGGCGTCTGCAGGGTGAGGGTGCCGAAACCAGCGGTGCCCAAGCCTTTTCCCACGTCGCTCATCGCAACCGTCTGGTGGCGCAAACTCGCTGGATTCTGTTAGCCTTGCTGGGTCTTTACGGCATCTACGCCGCCGGGATTTTTACCGTCAGTAAGTTTGGCTTTTTCCTGACCCAGGCCCAGGTGATCGTCCTGGTCCTGTCGGTAATCGGGGTCACCGCCTACAATTTTTTATTCCAATTTGCCTATTCGCGCATCGCTCACATCCCTTGCATCAATCATCTTCAAATCGTTCTCGACCTGCTGTTTGTCACCATCCTGATCCACTTCAGCGGTGGCGCGGCCAGCTGGTTCTGGCCGGTCTACCTGATCGTCACCATCGAAGCAGCCTTTCTGCTACCACGCTCGAAGGATGTCTGGCTGGTCGGCGCTATCGGCGGCACTCTCTATGGTCTGTTGCTGGCCAGTCACTACAGTAACGCCCTTCCGGTGCCGGCCATGCCCTTCGTCGCCGAAAGCCTGCATCACGACCCTCTCTATTTTCTGCTGATGTGGGTCTGGGTGGCGATTCTCAATTCCNCCGTGGCCATCATCACCGCCTACCTGATGACCGTGATCCGCCGGGAGCACCAGGCCCTTCGCGACAGCGAGGAGCGACTGTGCAATTTTGTCGATACCGCCAACGACCTGATTTTTTGTGTCGCCGAGGATGGTCGGTTTCTTTACGTCAACCCGGAATGGCAAGAAACGCTAGGCTATTCTCTCGAGGATTTGAACGAATTACGACTGCAGGATCTCATCCATCTGGATAATCGCAGCCGCTGTCTGATCGAATTTCGCCGAGTACTCGGTGGCGGCAAAGGCTCTGCACTGGAAGGGGATTTTGTCGCCCAGAATGGTCGCAGGGTCACGGTGGAAGGAAACATCTCCTGCACCCACAAGGAAGGTCAACCGGCCATGGTGTGGGGGATTTGCCGTGACATCACCCAGCGCAAAGCGGCCGAAGATCAACTCTACCACCTGGCGCACCACGATGCCCTGACCGGCCTCCCAAACCGCACCCTACTGATTGATCGATTGAACCAGGCCAAGGCCCTGGCCCATCGAAATGGGCAGATGGTGGGAATTCTGTTTCTCGACCTCGACCGCTTCAAGCTGATCAACGACACTCTGGGGCACAATGTCGGCGACCAGTTGCTCCAGGCCGTCTCTCGCCGGCTCAAGGGTTGTATTCGAGAAATCGACNCCCTGGCCCGCCTGGGCGGCGATGAATTCATCGTCACCCTGGTGAATCTTCAGGACATGCTCGACCTAAAAAATCTGGCCAATAAGGTTCTCAAGTCCCTGGGAAAACCCTTCCAAATCGGCGAACATGAGCTGTTCGTGACCACCAGCGTCGGCATCAGCCTCTATCCAACCGATGGTCAACAAGTCGAAGGATTAATTAAAAAAGCCGATATTGCCATGTATCACGCCAAGGCCGTCGGACGGAACAATTATCAGTTCTACCATCAGCGCATGGACGAGGACGCCGAACGCCGCCTGGTGCTGGCCAACGGCATCCGCAAGGCTCTGGAGCGCGAAGAGTTCAGCCTGCATTACCAACCGAAAATCGACATCGCCAGCGGCACTGTCACCGCCATGGAGGCCTTGGTGCGCTGGCAGCATCCCGAACTTGGATTGCTGCCACCGGCTGAGTTCATCCCTTTGGCGGAAGAAACCGGTCTGATTCTCCCTCTGGGAGAATGGGTGCTACGCCGAGCCTGCACAGAAAACGCTGGATGGCGCGCTCAGGGGCTGCCACCGATGCGGGTGGCCGTCAATATTTCCGGATATCAGCTGCAACAGCCAAACCTGCTCGATTCCATTGTGGAAATCCTCAAAGAGGCAGGGATGCCGGCGGAGGCGTTGGAGTTGGAGATCACCGAGACGGTGGTGATGCAGAATCCCGAATTTGCGGTCGGGGTGCTCAACGCCTTCCGCGACCTCGGCATTCATATCTCCATCGACGATTTCGGTACCGGCTATTCCTCCCTGTCGCATTTGAAAAAGTTTTCCATCAACACCTTGAAAATCGACAAATCCTTCGTCCGCGATGTGGAAAACAATTCCACCGATGCCGCCATCGCCAGCGCCATCATCGCCATGGGCTCAAGTCTGAACCTTCAAGTCATTGCCGAGGGAGTTGAAACCGAGGGACAGTACGCATTCCTAAGGGACAAACTTTGCCATGAAGTTCAAGGCTACCTGTTCAGCAAACCCCTGCCGCTGGAAGCTGCAACAGCTTTTCTGCAGAAACAACAGACACTGGTCAAGCCAATCGTTCCGAACCGGATGGGGGTCAATGACGAACACCCAATGCCTCAGGCGAGCTAAGAGTAGGACTTGATAAGGTCAGGGGCTTTCGGCAGCAGTTGGAGCAGGGGAAGGAAGTCTTCGGCAACCGGTGCTTCCACCGTCACCAGATGATCTTCGAAGGGATGGGGGAACTGTAGGCTTCGCGCATGCAGCAAATGGCGGCGAATCACCAGACCGGTAACTCCAGGCAAAATCTCCGGGCCACCGTACAATCCATCACCAAGCAAAGGATAGCCGGACCCGGCCAGATGCACGCGAATCTGGTGGGTCCGGCCTGTTTTTGGACGGGCTTCGACCAGGGCGAAACCATTGCCCTGTCCAAGAGTGATAACTTCGGTCTGCGCCCGCTGCCCTCCGCTGTGCACCGATTCTGTCCGCCCGCGCTTGCCGGCGCGCAGATAGTTATCCACCGCAAACTGCGCGGGCGGTGTTCCCACTACCAGAGCCAGATAACTTTTGCTCATTTCCCGTTCGGCAAACATTCGGGCCAGGCAGCGATTGGCTTCGGCGGTGCGGGCCAGCAACAGCACTCCAGAGGTATCGGCATCGAGGCGGTGGAGCAGGATCGGCTCCGTCCCCTGCCGCTGGTTGTCTCGCAGCCATCGACTGGCCCAGCTCAAGGCATCGAGCCGGCCTGAACCGGTGGGGTGCGACGGCATGCCGGCAGGTTTGTTCAGCGCCAGAAAAGACTGATCGAGGAGCAATNCCTCTGGTTCAGGCAGAGCATCTTCGACTGCCAAGCCACTAAGGGTAAGGCGCAGGGTTTCGCCCCCACTTAGCAGCTGCGAGGCCCGTCTGGCCACCTGACCATCGACGAACACCTGGCCTCCATCCAAGGCCTGCTTGATCGCCTTGCGGGACACCCCACTCAGGGACTGGGCCAGATAGAGGTCGAGACGCTGACCGACGCCAGACAAGGGAACACTCAGCAGTTCCTGCCGCTGCACCGTCTCCAGCTTCAAATTGCAACCCCCTCCAAACCCGAGGCGCCGATACCGGTAATACGCACCAAACTGCAACCGCGTTCAGTCGTCACCGCTCCGGTAAAACGCACCGGCAGATAGTTGCGACTCAGTCCACGATTCACCCCACTCTTGCCTTGTCCCTCGACCACCACCTCGAGAATTTGGCCGACAAACTGCCGGGCAAAAATCTGCTGCTTGGTTTCGCCCAGGGACCGCAAGGCGGCCGCCCGGGCCTTGACCACCTCGGCTGCCACCTGGCCGCTCATGGTGGCCGCGGGTGTACCGGGTCTGCGGCTGAAAGGGAAAACATGCAGATGGCTGATCGGCATGCCCTCGATCAGCGCCAGGGTGTTGGCAAATTCGGCCTCGGTCTCGCCGGGAAAGCCGGCAATCACATCCAGGCCGATGGCCGCCGCGGGCAACCGCCGCTGGATCTGTGCCACCAATTCGCTGAACTGCGCAGCGCTATAATGCCGGTTCATCCGCTTGAGCACCGCATCATCCCCGGCTTGCAGCGGGATGTGGAAATGCGGGCAGATGATTTCGGATTGAGCGACCCAGTCGAGCAACTCGGGGGACATCTCGGTCGGTTCCAAGGAGCCAAGACGCAGCCGCTTGACCCCTGTTTCGATAACGATCTGCTGCAACAGTTCGAGCAGGGAGAGTTTCGGCACCAGATCGGCGCCGTATTGGCCAATATGGATACCGGTCAGCACGATTTCGGGATAACCGGTTTCAACCAGTTGAGCGACCTGCCCCAGCACGGCGGTCGCGGTCACTGAGCGGCTGCGACCGCGAGCGTAGGGGATGATGCAGTAGGCACAGAAGGCGTCGCAGCCGGTCTGAATCTGCACAAAGGCCCGGCTGCGCTCGGTAAAGGCGGCCACCGGCAAGGCGGACGTGGTCAGCGCCTGGCGGTTTTCTGAAACCAGCGCCGTCCCTTCACTATGATCGGCCTGCAGCAGGCGCAAAAAATCCTGTTTCTCTTCATTCCCCAACACCAGCGAAACCCCGGGAATCGCTTGCAAAGCCGCCGGGTTGACCTGGGCGTAGCAACCGGTGACCACCACCCGGCAATCGGGGCGCAGTCGTCTGGCCCGCCGCACCAGATTGCGGGACTGGGAGTCGGTGGCGGCGGTCACGGTGCAGGTATTGACCACCACCAGATCTGCCCCCTGCTCAAAAGGAACCGGGGTATAACCGGCCTCCCGCAGCATCTGCTCCAGGGAGGCCGATTCGAACTGGTTGGTTTTGCAGCCAAGGGTGGCCAGGGCAACGGTCTGGCTCATGCGATCCAGCCCCCGCCGAGAACCGCATCACCGCGGTAGAAAACTGCCGCCTGCCCGGGGGTGACCCCTTTTTGCGGGGTGGTGAAGACCACCCGCGCCTGGCGGCCGGGAAGCGGAATGATCTGCGCCGGCACCTCATGGTGGCGGTAACGGATACGGCAGCCGGCAGCGAAAGGTTCGGTCGGAGCGTTATTGCCCCACACCACATCGTAGGCGGTCAACTCGGTCATGCTCAGGNGTTCGGCCTCGCCGACCATGACCCGCTTGGTCTCGGCATCGATTCCGACCACGTACAAGGGCGCCGGCCAGGCAATCCCCAGCCCCCGCCGCTGACCGATGGTGTAGCGGTAGGTTCCCTGATGCTGACCGAGAACTTTTCCGGACACATGAACGATCTCGCCGTCGCGCTGCCCGGCCCCGCGCTCCTCCTCCAGAAACCGCACGTAGTCACCATCGGGGACAAAGCAGATATCCTGGCTTTCAGCCTTCTCCGCCACCCGCAGGTTAAAGCGGGCGGCATGACCCCGCACCTCCTCCTTGCTCATCCCGCCGAGGGGAAAGCGCACCTGGGCCATCTGCTGCTGGGTCAGGGTGAAGAGGAAGTAGCTCTGATCCTTGTTGTTATCGACCCCTTTGCGCAGGGTGTAGCCGTCGGCGCATTCGGTGATCTGGGCATAATGGCCAGTCGCCAGCCAATCGGCCTCCAACTCCCGGGCCTTGCGCAGCAGCAGTTCAAACTTCAGCACCTGGTTGCAGAGGACGCAGGGGTTGGGGGTGCGACCGGCGAAATAATCGTCACAGAAGCGATCGATCACCTGTCGCTGGAAATCCTTCTCGAAATTCACCACGTAAAAGGGAATCCCCAGCCCCTCGGCGACCCGCCGGGCATCATAGACATCATCCAGCGAGCAGCAACTGCCGAAGGTCTCCCCGTGCTGATTGGTGAAGCGGGAGTAGTCCCAGATCTGCATGGTCATGCCGATCACCTCATGACCCTGCTCCTGTAGCAAGGCCGCAGTCACCGAGGAATCGACCCCGCCGCTCATGGCGACCACCACCCGTTTTTTATCCGTTGCCATGACTGTCCTCGAACGAACGGAGAGGGTCAACCGCAGCAGCAGCGACCCTCTCCGGTTAAGGTTGTTTCTTGGAACAGCTCTCTAAACCTGCTTTTCCTTGTAGTTTTTGATCGCCTCATGCAGCGCGTCGGCAGCCAGATTCGAACAATGCAGCTTGGCCGGCGGCAGGCCGTCGAGGGCATCGGCCACGGCGGAGTTGGTCAATTCCAGCGCCTCGTCGATGGTTTTACCGATGGCCAGTTCAGTCACCATGGAGGAGGTGGCAATCGCCGCGCCACAACCAAAGGTCTTGAACTTAACATCCTTGATGATGTTGTCTTCGACGGTCAGAAAAATCTTCATGATATCGCCGCAGGAGGCGTTACCAACCTCGCCCACACCATCCGGGTTTTCGATCTCCCCGACGTTGCGGGGGTTGCTGAAGTGGTCCATAACTTTTTCGGTATACATCGTATTCTCCTTGAAGTTGGCAAAAGCCCCGGGGTGTTCCCTCCCGAGGGCGATTCCTAGCTTACCCAGATCAACCTTCGTTGACTGTCGACACTTTGCGGATCACCTGACACTCTTCACAGGTCATCGGTTCCTTGCGGTTGTACAACGGACTCATTTCCCGCAACCGCTGCACGATCGGCGGCAACACCTCAAGCACGTAGTCGACATCGGCTTCGGTGTTGTCGTGGCCGAGGCTGAAACGGGTGCTGGAATGGGCCAGGACCACGTCGACGCACATCGCTCCCATAACGTGAGAGGGCTCCAGAGAGCCGGAGGTACAGGCCGACCCAGAAGAGGCGGCAATCCCTTTCATATCGAAGTTGAGCAGCAGCGACTCCCCCTCGATATAGGCAAAGCTCACATTGAGGGTATTGGGCAGCCGCTGGGTGGGATGGCCGTTGAGTTTGATTTCGGGTACGGCGGCAACAATCCCCTGCTCCAACCGGTCGCGCAATTTGCGGATGCGCCCGGAGGCTTCCTCCATCTCGGCAGCAGCCAGTTCGCAGGCCAAACCCAGGCCGACAATGCCAGCGACATTGTGGGTTCCGGCGCGGCGGTTGCGCTCCTGATGGCCGCCGTGCAGCAGTTGGGTCAGCTTGGTTCCGCGGCGGATGTAGATGGCTCCAACCCCCTTGGGCGCCCCCAATTTGTGCCCGGAGATGACCAGCAGATCGACACTAGCGGCCTGCACATCGACGGGGATCTTCCCAACCGACTGTACCGCGTCGGTATGAAACCGCACTTTGTACTTGCGGGCGATCCGACCGATCTCCTCCATCGGAAAGATGTTACCGGTTTCGTTATTGGCCCACATCACCGAAATCAAGATGGTTTTTTCGGTAATGGCGGCTTCGAGATCGGCCAGATCGAGCATGCCATCACGATCGACCGGCAGGTAGGTGACCTCATAGCCGCGTTTTTCCAGGTACTCACAGGTGTTGAGCACTGCCGGGTGTTCCACCGCGGTGGTAATGATGTGATTGCCGCGATCCTTCAAGGCGTCCGCGGTCCCAAGAATCGCCAGGTTATCGCCTTCGCTGCCGCAGGAAACGAAAACTACTTCGGCGGCGGAGCAGTTGATCATTTTCGCCACCTGCTCGCGGGCCTTTTCCACCGCCCCGCTCACCGCACGACCGGCCCAGTGAACGCTTGAGGGATTGCCGAACTGTTCGCGAAAAAAAGGCAGCATGGCCTCGAGAACTTCGGGGCGCACGGCCGTGGTGGCGTTGTTGTCCATGTAAATGCGTTTCATTGAATCAGCTCTCCTCCGGCGATTTCAACCACGGGATACCGTGTAGTTACAAGTCAGGTTCGAATTGGGTCGTGGCTCAGGGGAGACGCCCCCGGGCCTCCAGGGTCAGGTCTTCCAGGGTGATCGAAGCCAGAAACTGGCGAATCCGTTCGCCCAACCCCTGCCAGACCCCTTGGGTAATGCAACGATCGGTGCAGCCGCATTGGCCATCCTCGTCCATACAGGAGACCGGCACCAGGGTTTCTTCAACACTGTCGATAATCTGGTCGACACGAATCTCCCCCGCCGGCCGGGCCAACAGGTAGCCGCCACCAGGGCCGCGAACACTCTCGACCAGATTGCCCCGCCGAAGCTTGCCGAACAGTTGCTCCAGATAGGTCAGAGAGATATCTTCCCGCTCGGAAATATCCTTGATCGTCACCGGGGTCCCGGCATAAAAGAGATTCAGACTCACCAGGGCCCGCACGGCATATTGGGCTTTCGTCGACAGACGCATTTGGCCTAGTCTCCCGTTCCGGTCGCAACCGGTGGCGTAGTCGCCGCACCTTCGGCCTTGGCTTCGGTCAATGCCTGAACTTTTCGTTCCAGCGAGCGAAGCTGATCAAACAGGCAGGAAATCGCCTTGGCTTCCGGGTCAGGCAGTTTGCCATGCTCCAGGTCGGTGCGCTCCTCGTTTTTCATCCCTTCGGTCATGACGATCCGCCCGGGCACACCCACCACCGTCGAGTTGGGCGGAACTTCTTTGACCACCACCGAGTTTGAGCCGATTTTGCTGTTATCACCAACGGTAAAGGGTCCGAGAATCTTCGCGCCAGAGCCTACGACCACGTTGTTACCCAGGGTCGGATGACGCTTTTCCTTGGCCCAGGAGGTGCCACCCAGGGTCACGCCGTGATAGAGGGTGCAGTTCTCTCCAATTTCAGCGGTTTCGCCGATCACCACTCCCATGCCATGGTCGATGAAGAAACCACGACCTATTTTGGCTCCGGGGTGAATCTCAATGCCGGTAAAAAACCGCCCCAGGTGGGAGACAAACCGGGCCAGAAAGAAAAAATTGCGCCGCCAGAGACCGTGCCCCAGGCGGTAGAAAAGCACAGCGTGAAATCCCGGATAGCAAAAGATGATCTCGAGGACACTGCGGACGGCAGGATCTCGCTCAAAAACAACACGCATATCCTCTTTCAGGGTAGCAATCACGCGCACTTCCTCCTTCAGTTCAAGGCTGGGCCAGGCTCAATTGCCTTAACTGATAACATACCCGACAAATACCGTCAACTATTTCGGTACTGGAGATGCCAAATTTCTAACAGGGGTATTTCAGGGGAGAGATTTGGGGAGGGTGAACAGGAAGCGGCTACCGCCGCCGGGTTGACTTTCGGCCCAGATCCGCCCCTGGTGGGCTTCGATGATCCGCCGACAGATGAAGAGCCCGAGGCCGGCACCTTTACGGGAATCATCCCGGCCGACCTGGGTAAATTCGGTAAACAGCTCGGCCAGACGCTCGGGGGGGATTCCCTTGCCGTTGTCGCTGACCATCACCTGGGCCAGACTGCCTGACTCGCTGACACTGAGGGTAATCAACCCGCCGGCGGGAGTGAACTTGACCGCATTTCCCACCAGGTTGACCACCACCCGCTGAATATGCTCGACATCGAAAACCGCCTGACAGCGCTCGGGCAGGTCGAACTCCACCTCTATACCATGACGGCCTGCAAGGGTCCGAAAGTCGCGGGCAAGACCGCGAACCACCGCCGACAAATTCCCCGAACCAAAATCCATCGGCAGCTTTCCGGCTTCAAACCGGGCAATATCCAGCAGGTTATTCACCAGCTGCACCAGCCGGTCACTCCCCTCGACCACCGCCGTCAAATACTCCAATTGATCGGCCGAAAGGTTGTCGCAATGATCCTCGAGCAGCAGCGAGCAATACCCGCTCATAATGGTCACCGGGGTGCGCAGTTCATGGGAAGCGGTATTGAAGAACTCGGCCCGCCGTTGATCGAGACGGCGCAGACGTTCGTTGGCCCGCTCCAGGTCGCGCCGGGTTTCGGCGAACTCCTTCTCCAGCATTCGCTTCTCGGTGACATCCCGAAACGAAACCACCAGCAGATCGCCGGGGCTGCGACGGTCACCGAGGCTGACAGAAAGCATGCGCCGTAGCCCATCGCGATGAAGAATGGAGACATCCACCCGCCCAGGACCGAGACCATCGCCCCCTGCCCTCTCGAAATGGCGCAAAACCTGGCGCAGCGACTTCTTCCCGAGCAGACTGATGATCCCGCGGGCACGCACCTCCTCGAGGCTGAAGCCGGTAAGTTCAAAGGCTCGTCGATTGTAGAGAACAATGCGGCCGCGACCGTCAAAGGCGGCCAACCCCTCTGAAGCGTTGCGAAAGGCCTGCTCGTAAGCCGCCTTGACGGCCAGATCGGCCCGCAGTTGTTCGGTGGTGTCCTGTAATAGCTGGCTGCGCTCGCGGATCACGTCAAACTGCTGAGCGTGCCTCAGCGCTGGAGCGGTCAGGTTGGCCACCAACTGGCAGAACTCCACTTCGGCCGGGGCAATGCCGGGCAGGGTCCGCGCCAAGCGGACCACCATGACCCCGATCACCCGCCTTTGGATCAGCAGCGGCACAGCCAGGGTGGTATTGAACCGCTCAGTCCCCCCTTGAGCCAGCACATCGACGACGATCCGCTCCTGAACCCGGCTGTCCATGAACAGCGGTCTGGCCGTGGCCAGAACTTCTTGGACTTCCGGGTATTTTTCCAGAAAAATCCGCAAACCGGCCAGGTTCGGATCATCCGAGGAGGCCATGATGTAGCCGGAGCGGGCATCCTCCTGCACCAGGGCGACCGAACAACTCAATACATCTTCGAGAAATTCGATGATTTTTCCCGCCACCTGGCGCAGAATCTGAACCACATCAAGGGAGGCGGTCACCGATTCACTGATATTCAACAGGGCTTGATAGTCGCTGGCTTTGCGGTCGAGGGCGGCCAGAGCCCGCTTCTTGGCCAGATTGCCATGAATTCGGGCCACCACTTCGTTGCCATAGAAGGGTTTGGCGAGATAGTCGTCGGCGCCGACCTGAAAGGGGTTGACCGTTCCGGCAAAGTCGGTCCGGGAGGTCATCATGATGATGGGGGTGTGGCGGAACTCGGGAAGGGAGCGCAGATAGCGGCAGGTGGCGGCACCATCCATTTTGGGCATGACCAGATCGAGCAGGATAGCGTCCGGGCGCGTTTCCACCGCCCGTTGCCAACCTTCGACACCGTCACAAGCCTGCAGTACTCGAAATCCGGCACCGCCGAGAACATCTTCAAGCAACTGGCGCATGAAGAGGTCGTCATCGATGACCAGGACTGTTGGCTCCGCCATCCCTGCTCCCCTAACCACTGAAATCTTTACAAAAATGGCACTTAGGGATGAATTAAAAAGCAGGAATCATGCCGGCCGCCAAAAGCCAGGGCTTTGGCTGGCAACGGCGAAAATAATCTGATAATTTCGGAGGAATGCCGCTACTAACGCCTCTCCAGACCCCAGCGGACTCCCTTTCGATGGCGAACAGCATAACAGTGGCTGCAGCTGACAGCGTTATCGCGAGCCTGGATAGTGTAAACACGGTCCATTATGGTTAAAGAAACAGCTTGTAGGCCGGATTATCGGTTTCCTGGACAAACCGGTAGCCAACCCGGGCCAGAAACGCCTGGAACATCCCTTCGTCGCCGGGAGGGATTTCCAGACCGATCAACACCCGCCCGAAGTCGCCCCCCTGGTTACGATAATGAAACAGCGAGATATTCCAATTCTCCCCCATGGCTTCGAGAAAGCGGGCCAGCGCACCAGGTCGTTCCGGGAACCAGAAGCGGTAAAGCACCTCGCTGCCGACCTCGGCGGAGCGGCCGCCAACCATGTAGCGCACATGGGTTTTAGCCAGTTCGTTATCGGTCAGGTCTTCGTTGGCAAAGCCGTTTTCCAGCAACTGCCGGCTGAACAGTTGCCGCTCTGCGGCCTCGCGAATGGCGATGCTGACGAAAATATGCGCCTCGCTGCGGCTGGCAAGACGGTAATTGAATTCGGTGATATTGCGATCCCCCACCACTTCGCGACAGAAACGTCGCAACGCCCCAGGGGTTTCGGGAATGGTCACCGCGAACAGCGCCTCCTGTTTTTCCCCCAACAGGGTGCGCTCGGCGACGTAGCGCAAGCGCTCGAAGTTCATGTTGGCGCCGGAGTTGATCGCCACCAGGGTTTTTCCGCTGATCCCGTGCTGGCGCACATAGCTTTTCAATCCGGCCAGGGCCAGGGCGCCGGCTGGCTCGACAATGGAGCGAGTGGCCTGGTAGACGCTCTTGATCGCCCCGCAGATCTCGTCGGTATCGACCCGGATGATTTCATCCACTCCCTGCTGGCAGACCTCGAAAGTCCGCTTGCCGACTTCCCGCACGGCAACGCCATCGGCGAAAATCCCCACCGTATCGAGCACCACCCTTTTGCCCTGCTCCAGCGACTGATGCATGGCGTCGCTATCGCAGGGTTCGACTCCGATCACCTTGACCTCGGGCACCAAGGCCTTGAGATAGGCGGTCACTCCAGCCAGCAGACCGCCGCCACCGACCGGGACGAAGACCGCATCCAGACGCCCGGCGCTCTGGCGCAGGATTTCATCGGCCACCGTCCCCTGTCCGGCGATCACCAGGTCATCGTCGAAGGGATGAATAAAGGTCATGCCAGTACTGGCGACCAAAGTCTGGCAATGCTCGGCGGCCTCGGAATAGTTGTCGCCATGCAGAACCACTTCGGCACCAAGGTTCTTAACCGCCTTGATCTTGATCTCCGGGGTCGTGACCGGCATCACGATCACTGCCCGCAGCCCGAGCTTGCGGGCGCTGAAAGCAACCCCCTGGGCGTGGTTGCCGGCCGAAGCTGCGATCACCCCGGCGGCCTGTTCAAGCTCGGTCAAGTGGGCGATCTTGTTGTAGGCACCCCGCAGCTTGAAGGAAAAAATCGGCTGCAGGTCTTCGCGCTTGAGCAGGACCCGATTGCCAAGAGCGGCCGAAAGCCCAGGGGCTTCTTCCAGTGGAGTCTCCACTGCCGCCTCGTAGACCCGGGAGGTCAGAATCAATTTGAGCATTTTCTGCATCTGGGCATCCTTGAATGAATGGCTGTTTTTACCGCCGCCCAACTTAGCAAAGCCTATGGCGACTGCCAATGAAAAACAGCTATCTATCTGTGACAGAAAGGGAAACTTAATATCGACAAATGTATACACTTTTTATATAATGCCCCCCGTCGCTAACGTTACGACCTGCAAAGTGGGGTCGTCATCCAATTGCAAAGGAGAGAGTCATGCCGGAATTCAAGTATCAGGATCCCTTCCCCTTAAGCAAAGATCAAACCTCCTACCGCCGCCTGGAGGGGTCGGAGAAGTTTGTCTCCATCGCCAGTTTTGAGGGCAAGGAGGTGCTCAAGGTCAATCCCGAGGCCCTGACCCTGCTCGCAGCCGAAGCCTTTCGCGATGTCTCTTTCCTGCTGCGTCCCGAGCATAACGAACAGGTCGCCAAGATCCTGACCGACCCCGAAGCATCGATGAACGACAAAGGGGTCGCCATCGCCTTTTTGCGCAACGCCGAAGTCGCCGCCAAATTCGAGCTCCCCACCTGCCAGGACACCGGCACCGCCTCCATCGTCGGCAAAAAAGGCCAGCAGGTCTGGACCGGCGCCAAGGACGAGGAATTTCTCTCCAAGGGAGTCTACAAGACCTACACCGAGGAGAACCTGCGCTACTCCCAGACCGTCGCCCTCGACATGTATGAGGAGATCAACTCCGGCTCCAATCTGCCGGCGCAGATCGACCTCTACGCCAGTGAAGGGATGGAATACAAATTCCTCTTCGTCACCAAAGGTGGCGGCAGCGCCAACAAGACCTACCTGTTCCAGGAGACCAAGGCCCTGCTCAATCCCGACAGCCTGGTGAAGTTCCTGGTCGCCAAGATGAAAACCCTCGGCACCGCCGCCTGCCCCCCCTACCACCTGGCCTTTGCCGTCGGCGGCACCAGCGCCGAGAGCTGCCTGAAAACCGTCAAGATGGCCAGCACCAAGTACTACGACAACCTCCCCACCGAAGGCAACGCCGGTGGCCAGGCCTTCCGCGATCTGGAGCTTGAGGCCAAACTGCTCAAAGCCGCTCAGGAGAGCGGCATCGGCGCCCAGTTCGGCGGCAAGTATTTCGCCCACGACGTCCGTGTGGTCCGCCTCCCCCGCCACGGCGCCTCCTGCCCGGTCGGCATGGGGGTCTCCTGCTCGGCTGACCGCAACATCAAGGCCAAGATCACCAAGGAAGGCCTCTGGGTCGAGGAATTGGACCGCAACCCGGGCCGTTTGATCCCCGACGCCTACCGCCGCAAGCATGACCATGGGGTGAAGCTCGACCTCAACCAGCCGATGGCGACCATCCTGGCCGAATTGACCAAACACCCGGTCTCCACCCCGCTGCTGCTCACCGGCACTATCGTGGTCGGCCGCGACATCGCCCACGCCAAGTTCAAGGAGATCCTCGACGCCGGCAAGCCGCTCCCCGATTACCTTAAGAAGCACCCGATCTACTACGCCGGCCCGGCCAAGACCCCCAAGGGCAAGCCCTCCGGCTCCTTTGGCCCCACCACCGCCGGCCGCATGGACAGCTACGTCGACCTGCTCCAAGCCAATGGCGGTTCGATGATCATGATTGCCAAGGGGAACCGCTCCCAGCAGGTGACCGACGCCTGTAAAAAACATGGCGGCTTCTACCTCGGCTCCATCGGCGGCCCGGCTGCGCTGCTGGCCGAGGAGAACATCAAGAAGGTCGAGTGTATCGACTTCCCCGAGCTCGGCATGGAGGCGGTCTGGAAGATCGAAGTGGTCGACTTCCCCGCTTTCATCCTGGTCGATGACAAGGGGAACGACTTCTTCAAAAACCTCATGTAACCTCTGAGGCTTAAAACGCTAACGCCCCGGATCCTAAGATCCGGGGCGTTTTCTTTCCTGCACTCAATAAAACGAATTCGATGACTTCACCCAGCCAATATTTGTCCTCGACGGACATCCCCCTGATTCTGCGCCACCTCGGCCGGCAACCCTACCTGCCGCTCTGGCAGCGGATGCAGGCATTCACCGCCAACCGCGGCCCAACCACCCCTGATGAAATCTGGCTGCTGGAACACGAGCCGGTGTTCACCCTTGGCCGCGAAGGCAAACCGGAGCATCTGCTGCAGGCCGGGGACATCCCGCTGGTCCGGGTCGACCGCGGCGGCCAGATTACCTACCACGGACCGGGGCAGTTGGTGGTCTATCTGCTTCTCGACCTGCGGCGGCGCAAACTGGCAGTGCGCCGACTGGTCGAGCAACTCGAAGGGTCCCTGTGCGCCTTACTGGCCGGTTATGGCATCGAGGGCCACCTGATCCCCTCGGCTCCCGGGGTTTATGTCAACGGCGCCAAGATCGCCTCCCTCGGCCTGCGGGTCAGCCAGGGCTGCAGCAGTCACGGCCTGGCCCTGAACGTGGCGATGAATTTAAACCCCTTTGCCCAGATCAACCCCTGCGGTCAGCGGAATTTGACCGTAACCCAACTTAGTGATCTGGCAGCCCCAGCCTCCCTGACCGAAGCAGGGCAAACCCTGTCGACGCTGCTGGTAACTCACCTTGGCTATAAGCAGGTGACCACAGACCCCGCCTGACCTCCCCCTGCCATTTTTCACCAAAACCAAAAAAGGCCCTGGATACCCAGAGCCTTTCTTTTGATCCCAAACCTGCTGCTTCAACCGATCCGCAGCACATCCACAGACACCTGCAACTGGTGATTCCCGCCGCCGAAAGCAACCCCCTTGAGCGGCGTCACATCGGCGTAATCCCGCCCCCGAGCCAAGGTGATGTGCTGCTCGCGGGGGATCTGGTTGTTGGTCGGATCGAAGTCGAGCCAGCCGAAACCGGGGGCGAACACCGAGAACCAGGCGTGGGAGGCGTCGGCACCGACCAGGCGCTCCTTGCCGGGGGGCGCCTCGGTTTCGATGTAGCCGCTTATGTAGCGGGCCGCCAGACCAAGAGAGCGCAGGCAACCGATGGCCAGATGGGCAAAATCCTGGCAGACCCCGCTGCGGTGCTCAAGCACCTTATGCAGGGGGGTGGCAATGGTGGAGAACTCGGGGTCGTACTTGAACTCCCGAAAAATCCGCTGCATCAGGTCCTGCACCGCCTCATCGAAGGGACGCCCTGCGGGGAAGGAGGGCCGGGCATAGTCAGCCAGACGCGCATCAATACCGACCATGGGGGAATCGAAGGTGAACTGGAAGGCTTCGATAATCTCGTCCGAGCGCTCGCTGCGCAAGCGGTCGCGCACCGACTCCCAGGAGCGGGTTTCGGAGCTGTCGAACAAGCTGGCCTCCCGCAGGCGTGCGGCCGGATGCCCGCCAAGAACGGGGGGATCGACCTGCACCTCGCTGACGGCGGTCACCAACAGCGATTCGTGGGGGATCTGGATGGAGAAATAGGNGGTGCGATTGCCGAAATAATCGAGCCGCTCAAACAGATCGTGGGGCGAGGGCTCGACCTTTAGGGTCGCGGACAACACCGTCTGATGGGGCAAATCGATGGGGAGCAGGCGGGCTTCGTTGTGGCACAGCCCGACCTGGGCATCGTAAACAAACTCGGTGGTGTGGGTCACCCGGAATTTCATATGTCTTCGTCCTGGCGCTGCTGCGCTACCGGCAGGGTCGGGTGGGAGTGGCTGAAATAGCTGCTGGTGATCAGGTCCGAGAACTGCCACAGGCTGTCAGCCATCTCGGCCAAGAACTCGTCGAGGTTCTGATGCACCCCTTCCCCAGCGTCGATTTTGGCCAGATCGACCGCGTCCGCCAACCGCAACTTGGTGAAGGCGGAGAGGATGCAGCGCTCATCAGCACCGATTCTCTCCAGGCGCTGCCCCCGCGGCAGGGCAGAGAGATGCTTTTGCAGCCCTTCGAACTGGTAGGCCAGGGAGCGGGGGTGGTTCTGCTCCATCAGCACCAGTTCCAGCACCGTCGGCAGATGCATATAGGAGCGATAGCGGCGGCGGAAGGTATTGAGGCTGTCACAGATGATCAGCACCGTCTCCATCATCCGGCGCTGCAGGGCCTCGTCCATGCCGGGAACCAGAGTCGCTCGCAGCAGGGAGATCAACCCCAGCCCCCGCTCCAGGCGCCGCCCCATATCGAGCAGCACCCAACCCGACTCCCGGGTCATGCTCTCAGCAATCAGCCCGCTGAAAGCCACCAGCTGCATGATCAAATTGTCAAGCTGGTCCTGGCGGCGGTAATGCCCTTCATCCCGCAGCTCCTCCTGCCCGGCCCAGTCCGATTGCATGGTGTCGACAATCCGCCAGATTTCCGCCGGCCAATGTTCCCGAACGGTCATCGCCACCTGGCCGAAGGACTGCATGATCGAAGCCAGACTGCCCGGGCGGTTGGCATCCTGATACAGGGAGCGCAGCTCGGCCTTGGGAGTGAGCAGCAGTTCCTCGCCCTCCTCGCCAACAAAGCCGGGATAGGTCGAAGTGACGTGGGTCAGCGCCCGCAGCAGGCAATGCAGATAAGGTTTATACCCCTCACCGTTGGCATCGCGCAACTCGCGGCGCATGGCCATGATGGATCGCAGCAGCCGGGCCGTAACCTCGGCCCGCTCCACGTAGCGACCTACCCAAAATAGGTTGTCGGCAGCGCGGCTGGGGAGCGGCTCGGCCCGGAACTGCAGCACCTGCTCCCGCTGCGGCTCCCGCCAGAGGCTGACATAGCGCACCGCTTCTTTGGAGAGCACCCAGGTATCTTTGCTCAGCCCCCCGGCCTTATTGGAGACCACCAGTTCGCCTTCTTCGGGAGCGATGCGGGTCAGCCCCCCGGGCATGGTGACATAACCATCGTTGCCGGCCACCACGTAACTGCGCAGGATGGCGTGGCGCGGGGCGACCATACCGTCGACCAGGGAGGGGGCGGTGGAGAAACTGACCATCTCCTGGCCGATGTAGAGATGGGGTTTGGCGACAATGCGCCGGCGCAACTCATCCTGCTGGGAGACGGTGAGCTCAGCGCCGAAAATGGCCCGATAGCCGCGGGNGCGATGGATCGGTTTGATGACCAGTTTATCGAGGTTGGTCAGCACGTAATTGCGTTCGGTTTCCTGGCCGCACCACCAGGTGGCGACGGTGGGGAGTTTGAGCTCCTCGCCGAGCAGGTGCCGGCAGATCGCCGGCATGAAGGCCATCAACCCCTGGTTCTCCAGCACTCCGCTACCGATGGGGTTGGCAATCGCCACCTGGCCGAGACGGGCCGACTGCAGCAGGCCGGTGACCCCGAGACGGGAATCCTCCCGCAGCTCGAGGGGATCGCAATAACCATCGTCGACCCGGCGCAGAATGACGTCGACCTGGTGCAATCCGCTGAGGGATTTGAGCCAGACCCGGCCGTCACGGACGCTGAGGTCGTCCCCCTGCACCAGGGTGTAACCGAGATAATTGGCCAGGTAGGCGTGCTCGAAATAGGTGGGGCTGTAGGGACCGGGGGTCAGAATGACCACCCGCGGGTCTTCCCGGTTCTGGGGAGCGAGGCGGGCCAGCCGGTCGCGCAGCGGTTGAAAAAACCCGGCCAGCCGCTTGACCTGACTCTCCCGGAAAAAGCCCGGGGCAATCTTGGTCATGACCATGCGGTTTTCAAGGGCATAGCCAGATCCGGAGGGGGCCATGGCCCGATCATCGAGCACCCACATCCGGCCGTCTGGGCCGCGGGCCAAATTGGCGGAGCAGAGCACCAGGGGCCGCTTAACCAGAGGGGAAATCCCGACGCAGGCACGCTGAAAACCGGCGTGACTGAAGATCAGCTCCGGCGGCAGCAGCCCCTGCTTGAGCAGCAGTTGGGGACCATAAATATCATTGAACAACAGGTTCAGCAGTTCGGCTCGTTGCTCCAACCCGGCCTGGATCACCCCCCATTCGTCCTCGCTGATAAACAGCGGAATCGGATCGAGATACCAGGGTCTGGCCGCACCACGCAGGCCATCGTGGATATTAAAGGTGACCCCGTTATCCCGCAGCAACCGGTTGGCTTCCAGGCGACGACGTTCCAGCCCCTCAATGCCGAGGCGGTCGAGTTCGGCCATCAGCGGTTTCCAGTGCGGCAGCAAATGGCCGGCACCGGCGTACATCTCATCGTAACCTTCCAACATGTTGGAATAGGCCTGAGGGATCACCTCGGAGTTCGATTCTTTATCTGGCAACACAACGAAATCCTTTTCCCTCTGTGGTTAGCGCAGTTCGGCGGCGATTATAGCCCAGGCGCCCGGCGCAAATCCACGGTATAAGGAAATTCCTCGTTGGGGTCCTCCGCCGGCGGCACCACAGGCGCCGTCGCGCTACCGGTCGGGGTAAAGGTCCCCAGCCCGGAATAGTCCGGTGGCGGCTGAACCNCCCCCGGGGTGTGACCGAGATCCCAGAAGCGGGTGATCCGCCGGGACTCGGCCTCCATGGCGTTGACCGGGAAGACATCGTAGCTGCGCCCCCCCGGGTGGGTGACGTGATAGGTGCAACCACCGATCGCCTGACCGCTCCAACTGTCGATCACATCGAACACCAGCGGCGAATGGGGCGGGATGGACGGATGCAGCGCCGAGGGTGGATTCCAGGCCCGGTAGCGCAGGCCGACCACATATTCCCCCTTGCGCCCGGTACTGCGCAGCGGCAGTCGTCGGCCGTTGCAAACCACCAGGTGGCGGGCCTCGGTCAGGCCAGTGATCCGCAGCTGCAAGCGCTCCACCGAGGAATCAACAAAACGAGCGGTACCGAAGCTGGAAACCTCTTCACCCAAAACATGCCAGGGTTCGATAGCGAAGCGCAGCTCCATTTCCATGCTGTCGATGTTCNCCGAGCCATAGTGGGGAAAGCGGAATTCGAAGAACGGATCGAGCCAGTCGAGCTGGAAGGGATAGCCGGCCCGTTGCAGATCGGCCACCACGTCCTTGAGGTCTTCGCGTACATAGTGCGGGAGCAGAAAGCGGTCGTGGAGCTCGGTTCCCCAGCGGATCAGATCGCCCTTGTAGGGTTGCTTCCAGAACCGGGCGATCAGGGTACGCAGCAGCAGCGCCTGCACCAGTCCCATGCGGGCATGGGGGGGCATCTCAAAGGCCCGCAGTTCCAGCAAACCGAGGCGACCGGTGGCGCTGTCGGGGGAATAAAGCTTGTCGATGCAGAACTCGGCGCGATGGGTGTTGCCGGTGACGTCGATTAACAGATTGCGCAGCAGGCGATCGACCAGCCAGGGTGAAGGCACCTCCCCGTCCGGCATTTGCTGAAAGGCGATTTCCAGCTCGTAAAGGGCATCGTCCCGNCCCTCGTCGACCCGCGGCGCCTGGCTGGTGGGGCCGATGAACATCCCCGAGAAGAGGTAGGAGAGCCCGGGGTGGTGCTGCCAGTAGGTAATCAGACTGCGCAGCAGGTCGGGCCGGCGCAGCATCGGGCTGTCGGCCGGGGTGGCGCCGCCGACGGTGATGTGGTTGCCGCCCCCGGTGCCGGTGTGGCGGCCATCGAGCATGAACTTCTCGGTGCCGAGCCGGCAGAGCCTGGCCTCTGAGTAAAGGGTGGTGGTGGTCTCCACCAGCTGCCGCCAGCTGGCCGCCGGGTGGATATTGACCTCGATGACCCCGGGATCCGGAGTGACCATCAACCGATCAACCCGATAATCCCGCGGCGCCTCGTAGCCTTCGAGGATCACCGGAATGTCGAGAACCGCCGCGGTCGCCTCGATTGCGGCGACCAGATCGAGAAAATGTTCGAGCATCTTCAGTGGGGCCAGAAACACATGCAGCCGCCCCTCCCGTACCTCGACGCAGATGCCGGTATGGGGCACCGCCAGCGAATCGAGTTTTCCCCGCCCGTCGGCCGCGGCCTGCTCTCGAATGCCTGGATGAGTCTCGGTTTCAGGTTCGAAGCAGCTGTAGCGTTTTGCCACCTCGCCATGAAAATCATCGAGTCCGGGCAGGACGCCGAACTGGTCATGCTCGGCCTTGATCTCCTGTTTTTCCGGGTCGACCCAGGGGAGTGAATCGAGGGGGAGCCGCAACCCCATGGGCGAATTGCCGGGGATCAGGAACATGACGCCGCGCTTGAACTCCCAGTGGCCGCTCTCCCAGGCTTGCCGACCGCTGTGCCACTGCAGCGGCAGGGCAAAACCGATCGGTTCGCCGAGGCCTTTGTCGAGCAGTTGCGCCAGATAGCGTCGCTCGAGGGGATCTTTGAGGTTGGCCTTTAAGGGATCGATATTGACCGGCAGGGTCCCCTCTTTCCAGAGATAGTAAAAACTATCCTCGTAGCCGGGGGNGATGTAGCCGGGATTGACGCCGAGGTGTTTGGCCAGTTCCCGGGCAAACTCCCCAGCCTGGGTGGCGGTGGCGCCGTAATCGGCTGTCAGTTCACCGAGCAGCTTCTGGTTGCGCCAGACCGGTTGGCCGTCCTTGCGCCAGACACAGGCGTAGGACCAGCGGGGCAATTGTTCACCCGGATACCACTTGCCCTGGCCGTAATGCAGCAAGCCGCCGGCGCCAAAGCGCTCGAGCATCCGCAGCAGCAGTTGCTGGGCCAGTTTGCGTTTGTGGGGGCCATCAGCACGGGTGTTCCACTCCGCCCCCTCCATATCATCGATGGAGACGAAAGTCGGCTCGCCGCCCATGGTCAAGCGCACATCACCAGCGCTCAAATCGGCATCGACCTTTTCCCCCAGGGCGTCGATCAGCGCCCATTGGTGATCGCTGTAGGGCTTGGTGACCCGGGGGTCTTCCCGAATCCGCTCGACGATGTTGGCAAACTCGAAGCTCACCTCGCACCTGTCGGTGCCACCGGTGACCGGCGCGGCGCTGGAAGGATCGGGAGTACAAGCCAGGGGGATATGCCCCTCACCGGCGAACAGCCCTGAGGTCGGGTCGAGACCGATCCAGCCGGCCCCCGGCACATAGACCTCAGCCCAGGCGTGCAGGTCGGTAAAGTCGGCCTCCGGCCCCGAAGGCCCGTCGAGGGATTTCTCATCAGCGGTGAGCTGAATCAGATAGCCGGAAACAAACCGCGCCGCCAACCCCAGGTGCCGCAGAATCTGCACCAGCAGCCAGGCCGAATCACGGCAAGAACCGATGGCCCGTCCAAGGGTCTCCTCGCAGGACTGAATCCCCGGCTCCATCCGCACCGAATAGTTGACGCTCTCCCGCACCCGCTGATTCAGCTCGACCAGAAAATCGACGGTCCGCTTCTCGCTGCGATCGACCCCAGCCAACCACTCCAGCAGCAGCGGGCCATTATCGACCAGCTCGAAATAGGGGGTGAGCTCCTTGCGCGCTTGTTCCGAGTAGACGAAGGGGTAGTTTTCGCACTCCTCCTCCATGAAAAAGTCGAAGGGGTTGATGACGGTCATGTCCGCCACCACCTCGACTTCAATGCGCATCTCCCGGGTTTTCTCCGGAAAGACCACCCGGGCCAGATAATTACCGAAGGGGTCCTGCTGCCAGTTGAGGAAATGATTTTCTGGATAAACCCGGAACGAATAGGCGCAGATCGGGGTGCGGGAATGGGACGCAGGCCGCAGCCGGAATATGTGGGGCGAGAGGCTGACCGGGCGATCGAACTTGTAGCTGGTGTTGTGCTTGCAAACGACCCGAATCGACATGATGGGTTATCCTTTTATTTCAATGGCTGGCAGAAATTGGTCTGGCAGAAAGCCGCTCCCCGCCGGACCGTCCGGTCGGCGGGGAGCCAAAAAACAGAGCATCAGAAAAGGTTTTCGAGTTCAATCATTCGATAGATTGGCTCTGGGTTGCCGCCGGCACCACCGGAATGGAGAAGAAGGTTTCCGAAACCGCCGCACCAATCTGATTGAGCTGCGTTTGGGTATTGTCGAGAAATTCGTGCAGACCGATACCCTTGATCTCCTCGACCTGGATATAGTCAAGATCGGCCAGCAACCGCCCGAGGGTCTTTTCTGCGCGGTTGGTAAACCGGCCCCGCACGGTTCCGGAGATGTTGCGCAGGGCAATTTCGGCCGCAATCAGACAGTGGTGGATCGCCCGCGGAAACTCATTGTCGAGGATCAAAAACTCGATGATCTGGTCGGGCACGATCTGCCCGTAGCGTTTGCGGTACATCTCGAAGGCGCTGGCCGAACGCAGCAAAGCTCCCCAGAGGATGTGGTCGTAGGGCATACCGATGTAATCGACAGAGGGCAACAGGATGAAGTACTTGACGTCGATAATCCGGGCGGTTTTGTCGGCCCGTTCCAGCATCCGCCCCAGGCGGGCGAATTCCCAGCCTTCGCCGTGGGTCATGGTGTTCTCGGAGAGTCCGACGAAGTGATGACTGGCCATCATGATTTCGACAAAGAATTCGTGGGGAAGCTCCAACACTGCCTTCTCCCGCGAAGCTTCTTTGACCAACAGGTAAAAGGTGTTGACCTGCTGCCACATTTCGGAACTGATCCACTCCCGTACCGAGCGGGCATTCTCCCGGGCGTTCTGCAGACAAGAGAGGATCGAGTTGGGGTTGCGGGTGTCGAAGGTCAGGAACAACACCACGTTCTCGCGGTTGAATTCGTCATGGTAAAGCTTCTTGAACAGCTCCTCGTCACCGCTGGTCACCACCAACGGCTCCCACTGCTCGCCCACCCCGACGGGAAGATCGAGAATCATGTGGTAGTTGGCATCCATGATGCGCGCGGTATTTTCGACCCGCTCGACATAGCGGGCCATCCAGTAGATTGATTCAGCAACCCGACTCAGCATGGGGCACCCCCTTCCGGCAGGGTACAGGCTTCCACCACCCAGGTGTCCTTGCTCCCTCCGCCCTGGCTCGAATTGACCACCAGGGACCCTTTTTTCAGGGCCACGCGGGTCAGGCCGCCAGGCATGACGTAGATCTCTTCACCGAAGAGGATGTAGGGGCGCAGATCGACATGCCGCCCTTCGAAATGATCGTTCACCAAGGTTGGCACCCGAGACAAGGCCAGGGTCGGTTGGGCAATGAAGTTGCGAGGATTGGCCTTGATCTGCTCACCGTACTCGACCCGCTCCTCAGGGCTGGCGTGGGGGCCGACCAGCATACCGTAACCGCCAGACTCGCCAACCTTTTTGACCACCAACTTGTCGAGGTTGGACAGCACATACTGCAAGTCTTTCTCCCGGGAGCAGAGGTAGGTCTCGACGTTTTTGAGAATCGGCTCCTCGCCCAGATAATATTTGATCATATCCGGCACATAGGCATAAACCGCTTTGTCGTCAGCCACCCCGGTTCCCGGAGCATTGGCCAGCGCCACCCGTCCGGCCTTGTAGGCCCGCATCAGCCCCGGCACCCCGAGCATTGAATCAGAGCGGAACACTTCGGGATCGATGAAGTCATCATCGATGCGCCGATAGAGGACATCGACCGGTTTCAGACCATTGGTGGTGCGCATCATGACCCGGTCATCGACCACCACCAGATCGCTCCCCTCAACCAGTTCGACCCCCATCTGCTGAGCCAGGAAGGAGTGCTCGAAATAAGCCGAATTGTAAATCCCCGGCGTCCAGACCGCCACCACCGGTTTGTCCCGACGGGTCGGCGCCAGATATTGCAGCAACTCCAACAAACGATTCGGGTAATCGGAGACCGGCGCCACCCGGGCCGCGTCGAAGGCCCACGGGAAACTGCGCTTCATCACCACCCGATTCTGCAGCACATAAGAGACGCCGGAGGGGCAGCGCAGATTGTCCTCAAGGACATAGAACTTGCCGTCGCCGCCGCGCACCAGGTCGGTCCCGGTAATGTGGCACCAGATATCGCCGGGGGGCCGCAGCCCCATGCATTCAGGGCGAAAACCACTGGCCGAAAGAACCAGCTGCTCTGGAATGACGCCGTCCTTGAGGATTTTCTGCTCATGGTAGACATCGTTGATGAACAGGTTAAGGGCTTTGATCCTTTGTTTAAGACCAGATTCAATCTCTACCCATTCGTTGTGCGGTATGATCCGCGGCACGATATCGAAAGGGAAAATCCGCTCGGTCCCCTGCTCTTCCCCATAAACGCTGAAGGTAATCCCCATCTGTAACAGGGTCTTTTCTGCAGCCTGTTGCCGGCGTTTCAACTCCTCCAACGGCAAAGCGTTGAAACGATTAACCACCGCCTCGGTTCCCGTCCGCGGCTGGCCGTCTGGGGTGAACATTTCGTCGTAAAACCCTCCAGTATCATAGTTCTGAAATCGCATAGGTATCCTTTCTCGAAGGTCATAGTCCAATTTCAAAGTTCATTAATTCAAACCGAAATCGGTTGTTTGTCAACCGTGGGGGTCAAGATAGAGGGGCGAGACTTGCACTATCAAAAAGCTTTTGTAAGCTGAAACCCTCCTCGTGAATCTTCGCTTATTTGTTTTTTCCCATATTCTCGAATCAACCCTTGGCCAACTTAGAAGGAATACCACTCATTGGCCGGATTCCGAGTACCCTGCCGCTGTGGTGCCAGGGTGCTGTTTGCAACGGGAGGACAAAAATGAACATCAGATCTCTGCCGCACTTACTGAGTCCTTGTATTACCGGGATACTGCTCTTTGGCCTGACTCTGCTGCTGGCCCCCTGCGCCCTGTCTGCACCAGGAACGCCCCAAAATGAGATTTACCGGATTGCCTACGAGGAGGGGCTCAAGGTGGGCCATCCCGAAACCATGGTCGCCATCGCCTTCCTCGAGACCCGGGGCGGCACCTACAAATCGACCCCGCAGGGGGNGGTTGGGGATGGCTTTGCGCGCTTTGGCCAGCGCTCTTATGGGGTCATGCAGGTTAGAATCCAGACCGCACGGGATGTGCTAAAACGAAACCCGCAGCTGGGGACCTTTCCGACCGACGAACACCTGCTGGTGGCCCTTCTGACCGACTCGGTCTTCAACATCCGGGTGGCTGCGTTGTATTTTCAGATGCAGATCAAACGCTTCGGGCATTGGCGTACCGCGTTGGTAGCCTATAGTGCCGGACCGCAAAATGCGAAAATCGGCCGGGATCCAATGAATTACGCCGATCAGATCGCCAAGGCCATTACCCGGGAGTTGCCAAAACTGTCCTACCGCAAAGCGGCATAAAGGCTTCAGCACACGAAACCTTGCGAGCGGTGGCAAGCAATCCCTGTGAACTCTGGCGACCCCATTCCGCAGGAATTTCTCGATTTTTGACGGTTTAGCCCTGTCTCAACGCCAACCACCAGGCCCCACCCACCAGCAGCGCACTTCCCAGCGCCAGCAAAACGTTGAGCCTCCCCGAGGGATGGCCGCAGCGGCCGAGAAGGTAACCCGTTGGCATCCCGATCACAAGGCCGACACCCAGGCCGAAAAGGTGGGCGCCAAGATCGGTATTCTCCCCCTCGCTCCCCAGAAGGGCCAGCAGCGCCAAGGCAGAGGCCAGCGGCAGGTACCAGCGACGGCGCTCCTGGAGCAGATGGATGCCGGCCAGCAGACCGACCGCGCCGAAGACGGCGGTGGAGGCCCCTACTGAGCGGTGCAGCGGCGCCTGCAACCAGGCGTTGAGCAGATTACCCAGACTGCCACTGGCGAGCAGCAGGCTCCAGGCCAGTCCTGACCCGAGAGCGCGGCAGAGCATAAGAATAAAACAGCCGCCGATCAGCAGGTTGCCCAATAGATGACGGCCATCGGCATGCAGGGTGAGCGCGGTCACCGTGCGCCACCACTCCCCGCCCCGGATCAACCCCGCATCAGCATTGCCGAGCCCGACCCAGTCGATCACCGATTGGCCGAAGGGGTCGAGTTGAAGCTGGACGAGATTATGGAAGATACCGAGGAGACCGAGCACCGAGAGGGTGATGAGCAGATTATCAGCCTGAGGGGACGGTGGCGGGACCGGTGGCGGCCAGTTGCGGTTATCGGTTTCGAATTGGCGCAGCTCTTTGAGCGCTGCGGCGAGGCGGTCGGGCGGCACCAACAGCTGCCAGCCTGGCCCATCGACAACAACCCGGAATGGAATTCCCTTCGATTCCAGAGTCAGCACCCAGACCTGAACCTGCCGCTTCGACAACCGGGCGGGCCCAGATGGTGTGGAGAGCTGCGCCGGCACAGCAGACCATGACTCCTGCTCAAGCGGCGACCAGAGCTCGGCCTGAGGGGTTATCGTAGTAGATTCGTCCACCTCATTCATGCGGCTATCATCCCAGAAATTCGCCAACGCGTCACGCAGCAAAACTCAGCGAGCGCAACGAAGCCAGCTCGGCTTGAATGGACAACCTCTAAAATTATAATTCACTCAACTACTTATCGCGACTTAAGGCTTGAGGTCGCCCTGGTAAGGGTGTATAAGTGCGCCCCTTGTCTGCAACTTCAGAAAAAGCCCTTCCGCACCCAGGACCTCATGAAACCCGCTGAAAAAATCGCCGAAACCATCCCCGCCTTTGAACTCAAAGGCAGCGCCCAAACCCTGATGGTGCTCTACCTCTGGGACGCCGACAACGCCCGACTGACCCGGCAACTGCAGGAAAAATTTGAGCAGATGCCCGGTTTTTTCAAAAACGTTCCGCTGCTGATCGACCTGGGAGGACTGCAGGATACGGAGCAATTGCCCGATTTCCAGCAACTGGTGCAGACCCTGCGTTCCTTTGACCTGGTGCCGGCCGGGGTTCGCGGCGGCAATGCTGCTCAAAACCAAGGGGCCCTGGCGGCCAACCTCGGCATTCTGAGCGCGAACCGCAACCAGCAGTCCGCCTCACCCGCGATGGAGGAGATCATCGAACCGCCTCCAGCCGAGGAGCCGCAGCCAAACCTCCTTCCCGCTTTCGACGGCAGCGCCAAAATCATCACCCAACCAATCCGCTCCGGCCAGCGGGTGGTTGCGCCCCACGGCGACCTGATCGTCCTCGCCGCGGTCAACGCCGGGGCCGAAATTCTCGCCGCCGGCAATATCCATGTTTACGGCGCCCTGCGCGGCCGAGCGCTGGCCGGAGTCAAGGGCGACACCGAGGCCCGCATCATTTGCCTGCAGTTTCATCCGGAACTGGTGGCTATTGCCGGCGAATATATGGTCAACGACGAGTTGGACCCGGCTCAATTCGGCCAGAGTATCATCGTCGCTCTGACCAATAACCAGATAAACATCAAACCCTTTGGCAGTTTCGTCCCGCTGCCTTGAGCTAATTACGCCGCGGGGGGACCTGTGCACCGCACCAGTATTTTTCTATAAACCAAGGAGGACCAGAATTTGGCAAAGGTAGTCGTTGTTACCTCAGGCAAGGGTGGTGTGGGAAAAACCACAACCAGCGCTGCCTTTTCAGCAGGCCTTGCGCTGCGGGGCTATAAAACCGTCGTGCTCGACTTTGATGTTGGCCTGCGCAATCTCGACCTGATCATGGGTTGCGAGCGCCGGGTGGTTTACGATCTTCTCAATGTCATTCATGGCGAAGGTTCGCTGAACCAGGCCCTGATCAAAGACAAACGGGTGGAAAACCTCTTCATTCTCCCCGCCTCTCAAACCCGGGACAAGGATGCCTTGAACCTCGAAGGGGTCGAGCGGATCATCAACGAGCTCAAGGAGCGCTTCGATTACATTATTTGCGACTCTCCGGCGGGGATTGAAAAAGGCGCCATCACCGCCATGTACTTCGCCGATGAAGCACTGGTGGTGACCAACCCCGAGGTCTCCTCGGTGCGCGACTCCGATCGCATCATCGGCATGCTGTCGAGCAAGACCCGGCGCGCCGAGCAGAACCTGAGCGTCAAAGAGCACCTGATCGTCACCCGTTACGACCCGGCCCGGGTCAACCGGGGTGATATGCTCAGCGCCGCCGACGTCCAGGAAATACTGGCGATCCCCTTTCTCGGGGTCATCCCCGAATCCAAATCGGTACTGGTCGCCTCAAATTCCGGCGTACCAGTCACCCTGGACAAGGATAACGATGCCGGTTCGGCCTACATGGATGTAGTCGACCGGTTCCTGGGTCAGGAGCGTCCCTTTCGTTTCATGGATGTTCCCAAAAGAGGCCTCATCTCCCGCTTATTTGGAACTTAAATCATGAAATTTCTCGACTTTTTTCGCTCAACCAGCCCGAAATCGGCTTCGGTCGCCAAAGAACGACTCCAGATCATCGTCGCCCATGAACGCCGCCGCGCCAACAGCCCCGACTTTCTGCCACGACTGCAGAAGGACATCCTCGAAGTGGTGAGGAAATACATCCCCATCGAGGAGAGCCAGATCAAACTCTCCGTCGACCGCAACGGCGACTGCGAAGTGCTGGAACTCAACATCGCTTTGTCTGACCCAGCAGGAAAATAGCCAATGAGGCCAAAACGGCCAAGGCCCGGGCATGAACCGGGTCTTGGCCGTAATGTCCCCAAAACTCTCCCTCCTATTTTGCGATGACGTCCCCCCGAATGGCCGAATTGATAGCAACTTGAACGGGAAAGACCGCGGCGCGAAAATCGCGGCGTTGCGGTGTTGGCCGATTCACCCTTGCTGGATGACGGCAAACCGTTGCAGCTGGCCCACCGGATCGTTCAGGGATATCATGATCACGGTAGCACTGTTCGGGTCGCATAAAATGTGGTTAAATATCCTCCACTCAAGTCAAGGAGGAGACCCATGTCCCAGCGCTACATCATGACCGCCTTCGGCACCGACCGGGTCGGCATCGTCGCCGACGTCACCCGCCTGCTCTACGAAAACGACTGCAACCTCGAAGACACCCGCATGTCGATGCTGGCCGACGAATTCACCCTCAACCTGCTTTTCTCCTGTCCTCGCTCCGACATCATGGACCTGCTGGCCAAGGACTGCCGCCGACTCGAGGTGAGCAAAGGGATTTCCGCTTTTGTCCGCCCAATAGGCCCACCGCAGCCCAAACCGCAACAAAGCTTCACCCTCTGCACCCTGCACATCGAAGGTCTCGATCAGGCCGGAATCGTCTACAAGACCAGCCAGTTTCTCGCCGACCACAACCTCAACATCCTGCAACTGACCTCTGCCGCTCAGGCCTCGCCGCAGAGCGGCGCCACCATCTATTCCATGGATATCCAGATCCAGGTACCCGAAGAGATATCCTTCAAGCAGATCGAGGAGCAATTGAATCAACTCGCCAACGAACTGCATGTCGACGTTGGTTTGTCGCGCTGAGCCCGATTAAACCGAAAAGCGGCTGGCAACCAAAGGGGTGTCAGCCGCTTTTTCTGTCAACCGTCTCACCAGCCTCCAGTTGCCGGCAAATCCACATTTATCAGGCCCTTAGGCCCCGCAGAGTTCCCCGCTCCCGGTTCGCGGCATCAATAGCCTCCGGAAGCTCCTCCGCCCCCGAAGCCCCCGCCGCCCGGGCGAAATCCATCTGCTGCGGGAGTCTCTGGCGTCGGCGCCAGGGGCTGCATCGCCGCCAGGGCCTCGGCATCCAGCCCGTAGAGATGTGGCTCCAGGAGGGAGTCGCCGGTGAAGGCCCCCCTGCGCCGGTCCGCACCGGTGCGCAGCCAGCGCAAAATGCCGAAGGCTAGCCCGGTCAGAGCCAGGCCGGCGGCCGTCACCTCCTCGGCCAGATACCCCAGATGGAGAAAATACTTGAGGGTGAGGATCGAAGCGGTGCCGGCGATGACTGCGTACCAGAGTAGCGCCCGGTCCCGGCGGACGAGCCCCAGAGCCAGAGCCGTGGCGGGGAGAAGGATTGTGAGCACGGCGCAACAGAGGTCAAACCAGGGGTCGGACCAGGAAACGGCCGCCGGGGTCCAGCCGAGCCAGTCCCTCCAAAGCAGACGGTGGGCGAAGAGGTTTACGTCCAGGTAGATCCCCGCCAGAGCGGCGAGGCGCACCGTCTCCAGGCACCAGAGGTAGCCCCGGGGCAAGGCCTCCCGGCGCACGAGCCCCTGGTGCGCCCAGATCCCCGCCGTGCCCAGAAGCAGAAAGAGCGCGACCCGGGCCCACCCCGGCTGGTGCCATTGCAGCGCGTCGACCAGATGAAAAGGCAGGCCGGCCAGAGCAGCTACGGCTCCCAGGGCCGCCAGGGCATAGCCGTAGCGGACGGCCAACACCGTGGCGCCGGCCAGGGCGATGCCGTGGGCAGCGAGCCAGCCAAGGCGCTCGGCGCTCCGGCCCCACTCGTGGGCGGAGATGCCCACCGCCAGGGCCAGGAAGCCGACGGCCAGGAGCAGGAGAACCTCCTCGGCGCCGCAGCGGTAGAGGCGGCGGCCGTGAATGAGCTGGCGATCCGCGACCCAGGCGCAAAGCGGCGCGAAGAGCAATAAGAGCACCGCAATGCCGAACACCTCGAAATCAAGGATCACGGCCGGGAGCGCCACCAGGGCCACCACCCCCACGGTTGTGAAAATGGCCAGGAGGAGCCGGATGAACAGGTTCACCCGCACCAGCTCGGGGCGGTAGCGTTCCCGCACAGCCGCGGCCTGCTCCGGGGAGACGAGGCCGGCCTCTTCCCAGCGCCAGGACTCCTCCACCACCTGCACCCGGTCCTCGCCGGTCGAATAAAGTGCGATCATTCGGCGCTCCTGAAGCGGCGGTGAAAGGCCACGAGGGCCGAAACCAGGGCCGCCGCAGTGATCAGGAAGTAGAGAATGTAACCCTCTGTATCCCAGCGAACATGCTCAAACACGAAGATCGTGACCCCAAGATACCCGAACAACAAAGCGTAGAGGAGAAAGGCGAAGCGGCGAGATTGTTGCGCGTAGAAGGCGCTGCCGGCGCAGACCAATACGAGGGCTGGCAGATAGCGCAATCCCGTATCGGAGTCGATCCCTGCAACCAGCGCAGCGAGGAGGATGTTGATTCCCAGGTGCAGGTGCACGGGGAGAAAGTGGCGCTTCCATCCGAGCCGGACCTGAGCCGCTCCGGCTGCCACCACCGTGGCGCCGAAGAAGATGGCGTTCCCCCGCAAGGCGGCGTCCCACCCTCCCGCCGTTAAAAGGCTCGTCTTCACGCCCAGCCATGCCCCCAGCGTGGAGAGGGCCAGAGAGAGCACCAAACGGTTGTCGAAGTAGTGAGCGCAGAGGAGGTAGAGCAGACCGGAGCCGAGCAGCCACCAGTTCCAGTGCTGGGCCAGCAGCTGATACCGAAATTCCAGATACCCTTGCAAGGTCCCGAAGAGCAGGCATCCCAAAAGAAGGGCGTAGTCGTACCCCGCATCGGCCGTTGGCGACCGCTGCGGCGAGAAGCCGCCGCCACGGCGCAGGCAGTAGGCGAAACATCCCGCGCACCCCAGGGCGATGGCGGCGAGCAGGGCCAAGTGACCGATGGAGGCGAAGTGCTTGGCGACAAGCAGGCCGAGACCGGTGGTCAGGATCAGGATGCCGGCATAAAGAAGCAGCCGGAGTTCCCAGTGCACCGAGAACAGCTCCCGGCCATAGATCCGGCGCAGCAGCGCTGCCTGTTCCCGGCTCAGTATCCCGGATCCCTCAAGGTCATTCAACGCGTCCTGCACNCCGTTCCTCCTGCCGTTATCTGCAACCTGGTTGCCCTTCGTTCAAAGTGTCCATCAATCCGCCAGCGGGCAACTGAGTTCCCGCGCAGAGCACTGTCATCGGGTATCAAATGGCAACATTGTGCAGCCCTATGCCCAGCATTCCCTTGCTGGCCAGCACTCCTGCCATGGAGGTGGCCAGCAGGATCAGGGTCATGTGCAGTCGCAGAGAGAAGCGATTTTATAAGGTGCTGATGAATTTTTTACGGTTCATGGTGACTTGCGGCAGGACAGATTCCGGCCATGCTTAGGGCTTGATATAGGCATTGAGCCCGATGGTAATAGGCTTGCCGTCCACCATGGCCGTTGTAACAGCATTGCCTCGTGTGCTTGCCACCACCAGGGTTTTTCCGGATGAAGATGGGGTCGGTTTTTCCAGGTCGATTTCGATGCAGAGTTTGTTGTCCTTGATTTCGACGGTCATTGCCATGGTGGGGATTCCTTTTCTTTGAGTCCGGTGCGAGGGTCAGATTTCATTCCCCTCATGGTGCCTGTCATAAGGATCTCGCGAATGTTCAAATGTCAAGCCAGACCCTGGCACCCTCTCATGTTGCCCAGGGTCGGTTTCAACAAACCCCAATAGAGTTCTCCCATAAGAATTGCGAAGGTCGCGAGGGGGATCATAAACAGCCCAAACATATCCTCCTCAACCTTTTCCGAGATCTCGTTGATTTGGGGGATGAGCGACTGGCCTGGAGAGCGCAGCAGTTTGCCGGTCAGTGGGGAGCGGCGGCCTTTGTTGCCCTGGCGGTAAACGTAAATGGCCAACCAGGCGACAGAAAAAACAACAGCCATAATCAGCAAGATTGACCCAAGCGAAAAAACAACAGCTTTCATTTACTCACTAACCTCTTCCCCAAAATCCTCAGCAATCAACCGAAACTGTTCCAGCGCCGCCTGCAGATCCTCGACAATTTCCGCCGCCAGAATGCCCGGCGCCGGCAGGTTATCCGAATCCTCTAGCGAGTTGTCCTTGAGCCAGAAGATGTCGAGGCTGGCCTTGTCGCGCGCGATCACGTCGGTGAAGTCATAGCAGCGCCAGCGGCCGGTTGGGTTCTCCGCGCTCCAGGTGGCGGTGCGGGGCTTGGCGGTGTAGAGCTGGACGAACTCATCGAGATCGCAGCGTTTGAGCGGATTGGTCTTTAGGGTGAAATGGACGTTGGTGCGCAGGTCGTAGATCCACAGCTTGCGGGTCCACGGGGTTTCGCTGGCCGGCTTGCGCTCGAAGAAGAGGACGTTCGCCTTCACCCCTTGGGCGTAGAAGAGGCCGGTCGGCAGGCGCAGCAGGGTGTGGACGTCGCATTCGTGCAGCAGCTTGCGGCGGATGGTCTCCCCTGCCCCGCCTTCGAACAGCACGTTGTCCGGCACCACCACGGCGGCGCG